>JGI994J12354_10001268_pt1 | contig 25458 bp, 24 predicted proteins | sample IntmicLarv3ML3BL_FD_12354 | JGI IMG/M metagenome (IMG submission 12354)
CAAGCCAGCCTGTATAATCTGCCGTAGCTGCTTTAGGAGGTACGGGAGCAGCAGCAGTAAGCGCTCGTTCTACTACCTCAATAACATCTTCTGTCTTATTTACGCCTGTTGTAGCAGACTGTTGCACTTCTTGTTTGTCATTTTTTCCCGGTTGCCTGCTATTTATTAAAAGGTAAAGACGCCTGCGGTCAGGTATATGAATTGACATCTTACGTAGTTCTTTATCTAAACGAATATCATCAAGCGTTGCCAAATTTTTAAGATAAAGCATTCGAACAGCATGAAAATACGGAAAATCGTCTACCATCTGTTTTAGCTCCAGCAACGAAGATTTACTGAGCAAAGATGGGTCGGTAATCCATTGATATAATTCAGCGTTAGTCATAGTTTACCATTTAGCAACTGTTTCATTAAATATCGCATCGACAATCTCTTCAATTATTAGTCGGCACAATTCATCCTGAACCTGATCGATTAAACTTGTGTTAGGGAACTCCTGATACGCGGAAAAAGTCTGCTCTAAAAAATCATCGGGGTTCGTATTGTTTGTGTACCTCACACGAATCGATATTGTAAGGCGCGTCTGCGATGCATAAGCTCCATCAGTTACCGCCATAGAGGTTAAGTTATATCCTGAGATCTCTCCTTCCAAATCAAGGTCTCCCCCTTCGCGCACGACTCGCAGCTTTGTCTGGCGCGTATACTTATCTTTCAGAGCTTCAGTAAACTGCTGAGCCAACGGCGCATAAACAAGAGATGCGAGATTAGGAAAATCTTTTATGGATATTGAAGATACTTTAGTATAATCAATAACCGATTTATTATTGAACGAATATGATATCGAACAAGAATATAAAGCCCCCCCTGCAAGAAGCGACAATAATATTACATTAAGTTTTGAGAAGATTTTCATTCCAGTTCGTATTCTTTAATTTTACGGTACAATGTACGTTCCGATATCTGCAAGTCCGTTGCTGCATTCTTTCGACGTCCGCCGTGCCGTTCCAGAGCTTTACGTATCATCTCTTTTTCAACATCCTCGAGCGAAAGTGTTTCTTCAACCGTTTCTGCATCCTGAATTGACGCTTGGTCAATATTATGAGATGTATGCATGGAGGGCGGGGTATAAACACTGTTATCCACATTACTCAAACCATGTACATTACCGTTCATAATATCGTGTACAAGCTTTTTCAGGTCATTAACGTCCTTTTTCATATCGAAAAGAACTTGATATAGTATCTCTCTTTCGCTGTTAAATATTTTTTGATCATCTCCGCTATGATGCGCCAGCGCAGGGAGTTTTTCCATTGTAATATTTGGAAGGTGCAATTGCAGCACATCGGCTGTTATATCACGAATTTCTTCAATAACAGATATGCGTTCTACAATATTTTTCAACTCACGCACATTACCCGGCCAGCGATACGACATCAGCAACCTGCGTGCATCGTCGTCGAGGCGAATGGCAGGCATACGATATTTATCCGCACAATCGCTTGCAAATTTGCGAAAAAGCAACAGTACATCTTCGTTGCGTTCTCTTAGAGGCGGGATGCGTATAGGTACGGTATTAAGCCTGTAATAAAGGTCTTCGCGGAACTTATGCCGGGAAACAGCTTCAACAAGGTTTACGTTTGTTGCCGCAACAATACGCACATTCGTTTTCTGCACTTTCGACGACCCTACTTTCATGAACTCTCCTGACTCAAGTACACGCAAAAGGCGCACCTGAGTAGATAGCGGCAATTCGCCTACCTCATCAAGAAAGATAGTACCGCCGTCGGCAACTTCAAAATATCCTTTGCGCAAATCCTTTGCGTCTGTAAACGAGCCTTTCTCATGCCCGAAGAGTTCCGAATCGATAGTTCCTTCGGGTATAGCTCCACAGTTAACAGCTATATATTGGGCATGTTTTCGCGGACTGTACTGATGTATTATCTGCGGGAAAGATTCTTTTCCGACACCACTCTCTCCGGTTATTAGTACGGACAAATCGGTGGGCGCTACCTGTAATGCCACATCGATAGCCCTGTTCAGTTCCGCATTATTGCCGATTATTCCAAAGCGCTGTTTAACTTGCTGTAAATCATTATTTGTCATACAATCAACTGCAATTATTTCAGTTCGACTGACAAAATTACAACAATTAAACTACAAATACAAAGTTTCTCTTTAGTTTTATATTAAAAATTCAATGTCCACGGTTTACGAAGATATCCTGAACGAAGTTTATTGGCTTCATCGTCATTTATAAATTCCTCCTTAGCCGGATCCCATTTAAGCGGGCGTTGCAGTTCATATCCTATATTTGTAAGGAAGCAAACAGATGCCGTACGATGTCCAATCTCAGCGGGGCATAAAGGTTGCTCACGTGAACGAATACAATCAAGCCAGTTTTGGTAATGGTCGTTTACTTCGTGCAGTTTTATTTCACTGTCTGTGAACACATGAGTATTAAGTTTTCCCGGCAATGTCTCAAAAAATCCGCGGCTTATATCTATAACGCCTTTTGTACCAATAAAACGTACGGCATATCCGCGTCCGAAGTCCTCGTGAGTCATTTCAACACCGTTTGCATAGACTAACGTCAAGAATTTATGATCTTTATCCTGCGGATAAATAGCTACCGGACCGCTGTCGTCCATACCAAGACCCCATTGTGCGATATCATACATATGAGCGCCCCAGTCGGCAGTCATACCATTACCATACTCCTTGTAGTCTCTCCAGTTCGGGAAAATATCTTTTTCAAGCGGTGGTGACAATTCTGCATGAAAATCATTATATACAGCCGGTCCTACCCACATATCCCAGTTAAGATTTTTAGGAACAGGCTGTCCGGGAAGATCAAACTTTTTAGGTGGAGGACCACAGCATACTTTAACCTCTTTTATATCACCTATGTGTCCGTTACGTACTAATTGACATGCATCGCGGAAATTTTTCCATGAACGCTGCATATTTCCCGTTTGGTTGATACGTTTATACTTATCAATGGCCTGAACCATCATTCGTCCTTCTTCAATACTATGAGAATAAGGTTTTTCGCAATATACGTCTTTGCCTGCTTTGGCTGCTTCAATCACGCACATTGCATGCCAATGGTCAGGAGTGGTTACTACTACCGCATCAATGCTTTTGTCTTCAATGATCTTACGAAAATCGCCTACAGCCTTAAAACCTTTAGCCGACGAACCGGACAATGTGTAAAGCGACTCTGTTATCGCTTGAAACCTTTCAAGTTTTCGTGTATCGACATCGCATCCGGCAACGACTTTTGCCCTTTTAGCAAATTCCGTTACCAAATAACGCGCTTGTTTACCTGTACCGATAAAGCCTATAGTAATTTGGTCGCTCGGTGCTGTATAGCCAATTCCGCCAAGGACATGACGCGGGATAATCGTTAATGCTGCAGTTGTGACTAACCCTGTTTTTAAAAATTGCCTCCTTGAGACTCCTTTTTGAAGATTTGTATTCATAGTATTAGTTTATAAGATAATTACCGTATTTTTTCCGAAGAACAAAAATACGACAACATAATATAATAAGCAAGATAAAGTGTAAAAAAAGAGAACTTAGTTATAAGTTCTCTTTTATTATCAAAGTCGTTGAAAAAAATTATTTTACAACTTTAGCCAAAGCAGCACCCGGTTTGAATTTAACAACCTTACGTGCAGGAATGTTAATAGGTTTTTTTGTTTTAGGATTAACGCCTTTGCGAGCAGCCTTTTTAACAACTGTAAAAGAGCCGAATCCCAATAAAGCAACTTTTTCTCCTTTTTTTACTGCACCTTCAACTGTTCCAATAAAAGCTTCAACTGCCTTTTTAGCATCTACTTTTGTTAAGCCCGAACTTTTGGCTACTGCGCCAATAAAATCTGTCTTGTTCATAATGAAAAAAAATTTAATTAGTAAACATATGATTTAAAAAAAATAACATCCCACATTTAGTCACATCCCACTTTATCCGCCGTAAAGATAGGCTTATTTTTATTATTATGCAATTTTCATGATTTTTTTTTAGTGAAAACAGATGTTTTTCAACATAAATGACAGTAATGTCAATATTTATTTTATGAAAAGTAATAAAATATGTTCATTTATTCTTTATTAACAAACATATAAGACATGAAATATTTTTTTGCTTGTTTCAAAAGACAGCACCACGGCATGAAAAAAACCGGTTTATTTTGTACTTCCCACGACTTACATTATCTTTGCTCAAAATTAAGTGAAGATATTTATGAATCAACAAGGCATAAATCCTTTAGCAAACATACCCGTAGTAACTAAAAATCTGATAATTATAAATGCACTTTTTTGGCTTGCTACCGCTATAATGCGTAATATAGACCTGACCGGTATGCTCGGACTGCACTACCCTGCATCAGGCAATTTTCAACCTTACCAGATTATAACATACATGTTTATGCATGGTTCAATTACCCATCTGTTCTTCAACATGTTTGCTGTCTTTATGTTTGGACGCGTGTTAGAATCGGTATGGGGTCCGAAACGATTCCTTACATATTATATGATAACAGGCATAGGTGCCGGAATAATAAACATAATCGTTGCATTCATTAGGATAAAATACGCCGAATCCGGTCTTGAACCTGATATCATATCAATGATTTACAGAGAAGGTACTGAAATATTAAATGAAGGTAAAAATTATTCCGTTCCTGCATACGGACAATTGAATTTGTTAATAAACACAACTACCGTGGGTGCTTCCGGAGCTGTATTCGGCATACTTCTTGCTTTCGGGATGTTATTCCCTAATATGCCTTTATACATAATACCGTTCCCTTTTCCCATAAAGGCTAAGTATATGGTCATAGGATATGGAGTCATAGAACTTTTTGCAGGTATAGCAAACTTCAGTTTTGATAATGTAGCACACTTTGCACATCTCGGAGGCATGCTTTTTGGCATAATACTTGTAGTCTATTGGAGAAAAAAAGACAGAGATAATGGCAGGTATTTTTACTGAAATAAATCGCAGGTTTAACACAGGTTCCATTTTAACCAAATACATATTTATTAATGTAGGAACGTTTATTATTATAAGGCTTCTTATAATAATTATGCAACTTTTCATGAAAGAAGCTTCTTTTTTGGAATACATAGAGTTATCGTCGTCGTTTACACTGCTTTTATACCGCCCATGGACAATCATCACTTATATGTTTGTGCATATTGATTTCCTTCATATACTTTTTAATATGTTATGGCTCTACTGGTTTGGGAGGATATTCCTTACTTTCTTTACAGGCAGACAGTTAGGCGGACTATATGTTCTCGGTGGTGTAGCAGGAGCGGCGCTTTTCATGATAGCATACAATATATTCCCTTATTTAAAACAACTATCATACAACAGTTTTCTTGTCGGTGCTTCAGCGTCGGTCATGGCAATAGTTTTTGCAGTTTCGTTTTACCGGAAAGAATATGCAATAAACCTGCTATTTATTGGACGCATCAAACTTATATATCTGGCAATAGGAGTTTTCCTGCTTGATATTTTAGCCATAACTTCCGAAAATGCCGGCGGTCATATTGCACATATCGGCGGGGCTTTATTCGGTATTTTATTTGCCTCACGGTATAACAAAGGAAAGGATATTACCGGTTTTATAAATAAAATCATAGATAGATTTGTCAATATGATAACTCATAAACCTACTTTCAAAACTTACCGTTCGGAAAAGAAAACATCTGACAGCGACGAAAAAAATAATCACAGGAAAGAGACAGATGATGAGTACAGACGACGAAAAAATGAAGAAAACCGTGTGATAGACGAGATACTTGATAAATTAAAGCGATCGGGTTACGAAAGCTTATCTGCCGAAGAAAAAAAGAGATTATTTGATGCGAGCAGGAAGTAATAAAATAAAATGGATTAAGCCGTTCAAAGTACTGCTTCAATTTTTTGTAACTTCACTAAATATTTTTTTGGTGTTGCTTCTTGTTTTGTCTGCATATTCTGACTTAGTCTCACCGGAAAAGACTGTCATATTTGCATATCTGGGATTAGCATTCCCGATATTGTTGTTCTTGAATATTTGCTTTTTTCTTTACAGGCTTTTGACAAAAAAAATACTCCTCTCACTTATTATGGTAGCTGCTTTTGCTATATGTTGGAAGCCAATTTTACGTTTTTGTCCGCTAAATCTGAATACAGAAAAAATATCCGATGAAGAAGCCATAAAAGTACTATCTTATAATGTAATGAGCTTTGCATATAAAGATCATACGAAGACGGAGCCAAATAAAATAATAGGATATATTGCCGAGTCAGACGCCGATATCGTTTGCCTACAAGAGTATATGGTCAGTTCGCGCAAAAACCTGATGAGTTCAAGTGATGTTGCAAAAGCGCTTCCCATGTACCCGTATATTGCAGAGATATTTTTTACATCGTCCGAAAATAATCGTTATAAATACGGATTAGCTGTATTATCGAAATATCCGATTACAAACTCAAAAAGAATACCATTCCCTTCAAAATATAACGGGTCTTCCATGCATGAAATAAATGTAAACGGAAAAACAATCGTTGTAATAAATAACCATCTCGAATCGTTTAAATTGACAACGGAAGACCGCTCCAATTATTCCGACATAATAGCTCATGCTAATTTTGAATCGTTTGACGAACTGCGTGGTTCAATACAGCAAAAACTTGGACAAGCATACAGGTTACGCGCAAAACAGGCAGAGCTCATTGCCGACGAAATTCGTAAAACAAACGGATATTACACAATTGTTTGCGGGGATTTTAACGATACACCCATTTCATACGCACGGCGAACAATTCAGGGACAGCTTAACGATGCATTCGAAGAATCCGGCTTCGGCATGGGTATTTCATATAACCAGAATTATTTCTACTTCCGCATAGACCATATCCTCCATTCATTAAGCATGGAGTCTTATAATTGTCGTGTCGATACGCGAGTCGATTTGTCTGATCACTACCCGATTTATTGCTATATGCAACTAAAATAATTAATTCTTAATTCTTATGCTATGGGGCTCTGCCCCCGCCCCCGGTGCGAAACACCGCAATGGCGGGATGCCGGTGTTTTTAACTTTTAACTTTTAGCCGGTCTTTTCACTTTTCACTTTTCACTATTAAAACTCCCATCTTATCGCTGCTGTAGGGATAGCATAAAAACCATCGCGGCCGGCAAAATTATTGCTTAGTTCCAACTCGGTACCGATACTTAGATTAAATTTGTCGTCGACACCTTTAAGTTTATTAAGATGCAGCCAGAATTGCGGTTCAGCGAGGAAAACAAAATCACCTGCGTACGACTTTTCGCGCCAAAAATCGGCAAAGCCTGTAAAAGTACAAATATTGTCTTTTGCAAAATGAAGATACCATGTACCTGTCACTTGAAAATTATGCGGTTCTCCCATATCCTGCTTTTCTATATATTTATACATTGCACTGATTGAGTACCCGGCGCTGAAATCTACAGTATTAAATGTATATGTAGTACCTAAAAGATACGCATTACGGATAAAGTTTAGTCCTCCGTTGTATTCTAAATGAGCCGAAATAGGGCCTTTCCAAAATTTTAACTCACGTGCAATTTCCCAATATGATAATTCAACACCGCTTGAACCGTAATCCATATCTACAAAGAAAAATGTACTTCCCCACTTGTCAGGTTTAAACATCTCGACCGTAGTAGTAAAAAGCGGGCGTTCCGACATTTCGTCATTATAAACATGCCTGCCAAAATCATAGTGTAACTGGACATTCTGCGCTGAAACAACACATAACTGCGTAATAAACAACAATAACAATAATATTTTCTTCATATTCTTCACATTTTTGAGAGTGCATAATTACAAAAAAACATAATGACTACAAAAAAAATATTATTATTTTTTCAACAACAATATCCACAACATAGTTCCGGCCTGCCTGACTACCCTTATTTATCTAATAAAACGAAATGCAAGAAAACAGCAACATTATGTTGGTAAAGTGTAACAAAATAAAAATAAATGATGTTTATTTTGAATTACACCTTACTTGCATTATATTTGCACCGAAATTTATTTACGAAAAAGGTGAATCTAATCGTAGAGCAAGGAAATACAAACCTGAAGGTGGCGGTGTTCGATAATGAACGCATTGTATCGCTTATTTCAAAAAGCAACGATGACATATCGTGGATTGATGAGATACTTGAACAATATCAACCTGAAAAATGTATTATGTCGTCGGTTACAGGCAAGGATAATATGTTCGTAAATTCACTAAAAATGATAATTCCATACTTTGTATGGCTTGATGAACATACTTCTATACCCGTAACAATTGAATACGAGACAAAAGATACCTTGGGTAAAGACAGGATAGCTGCCGTTGTAGGTGCTCACCACCTGAAACCGGAGCATGACATTCTGGTTATTGATGCAGGAACAGCCATAACATATGAACTGCTGGAAAAGTCCGGTGTTTATAAAGGAGGTAATATATCACCGGGAATGACTACCCGGTTTCGTGCACTTAATACCTTCACGAGACTGTTACCTTTAGTTGAAGAAATAAATAATGTTCCATTTATCGGAACAAGTACCGAAACGGCAATTTTAGCCGGTGTAGTAAACGGTATTGTTTTTGAGATGGATGGATATATTGATGCCCTAAAGACAAAATATGGTGACATTTTTGTTTTTTTAACGGGCGGCCATTCTTTTTATTTTGAAAGACGGCTGAAAAGTCACATCTTTGCAGACGCAAATTTAGTTTTAATTGGTTTAAACAGAATATTAGAATATAATGCGAAAAATAATTAATCCGGCTTTAATCATTGGGCTTTTGTCTATTTTCACCATCACAGTGATGGCTCAAAACAGCACAAACTCGCCTTATACGCGATACGGATACGGAGATTTGGCAAACCGCTCATTCGGAGCCGGACGGTCAATGGGAGGAGTTGGAATAGGATTGCGTTCGTCTAAGCAGATTAACCCTTTGAATCCTGCATCATACTCAAGTATGGACTCCATGACATTCCTGTTTGATTTTGGTGCAACGGCTCAACTATCGTGGTTCAACGATGGGGTCAATTCGCAAAATGACGTAAACGGCAATGTCGAATATATGGCAATGCAATTCCCGATTCACAAGCAAATAGCGATTAGTACAGGGTTATTGCCGTTTTCACACACAGGGTATCAGTTCGGCGAAGTAAAAACATCTGCCGACGGTTTAACATACACTGAACAGTTCAACGGATCCGGCGGATTAAACCTATTATACGCCGGACTGTCTATTGATATATGGAAGAAGCGTCTTTCAGTCGGAGCAAATATAAATTATTTATTCGGGTCAAGTACTCATGCTTCAACTACACTTTATTATGGGTCGGCTAACGCTACAAATATTACGAATGCCAAAAAGCTTAAACTCAGCGGTGCGACATACGATTTCGGTTTACAATACACTCAACCTTTAAGTAAAACAGATAGAATTGTATTCGGGTTGACATATTCACCGAAAATAAAAATGAACAGCACATCGTATGAAATTATCGAAAACGGAGGCGAATCGATGTCCGATACGATAAACAACTTAACATACGACAAGCCTATGGAATATGGTTTTGGCGTTTCGTACACAAAGACAGATAAGTTCATTGCTGCAATTGACCTATCTATTCAGGAATGGAACAAAGCCTCATTTGCAGGAAAAAGCGACGAATTTAATAACCGAACAAAAATAGCTGCCGGTTTTGAATATATTCCGAACTTATATTCCCGCCCTTACCTGAACCGTACGAGATACAGAATTGGCGTTAACTACACAAATTCATATATTAAGGTTGGAGGAAACGGTTATAAAGAGTACGGAGCAACGATTGGAGCAGGTTTTCCCATTAGTGACAGCCGTTCTTTCATCAATGTTTCGTTCGAGTATGTAAAATTAAATGCCGGTCATAAAACTATGATAGACGAGGAATACATCAGAATGACATTAAGTTATACATTTAATGAACTCTGGTTTATGAAGAGAAAAGTAGATTGATTGTTGAACAACTTAAAATTATTTAGATATGAAAAACAAGATTTTTCTATTCGCTGCAAGTTTATTAATAGCAGCAGGTGCTTATGCACAAAAAGGTATTGAAACGGGAACCCCTTACGGAAAAGGTGAGGACAGCATCAATTGTGTTAAAAACGTCAGTTTGTTTATCACTTATGCAAAATCAAACAATTTTAAAGACGCCTATCCATTCTGGAAATCGGTTTATGATGAATGCCCGGGATCTAGTTTAGCTGTATATCAAACCGGTGTAAACATTATTAAGTGGCAAATTTCTCAGGAAAGCGATGCTGCAAAGAAAGATGCGCTTGTAGAAGAATTAATGAAATTATATGATAACCGAATAAAATATTTCGGAAATGACTCACGCTATGGAACAGACTGGATTGTTTCTCGAAAAGCTCAGGATTATAATGAACTAAAGGGTGATAATACAGACTATAAGGTAATGTACAAATGGACAGGCGATGTTATTGAAACATTCAAAGAAAAAACTGAACCTTTGGCAATATCGCTTTACATGTTTTCTTCATTGAAACAAATGCAGAATGATGCAAGCTTTAAAGAAACATATATCGATGATTTTTTGAAAGTATCGGCTCTTTTCGATGCAGGTATTGCTGCTGCAAAAGCTGCTAACAACGAGAAAGATTTAGAAAACTTTACTGCCAGAAAGTCTGAAACAGAAAGTTTATTCGCAGTGAGCGGCGCTGCCGACTGCGAAACATTGCAAAGCATCTACGGTAAAAGAGTTGAGGATAATAAAACAGACCTTGCGTTTCTCAAGAAAACTATGACATTGTTCCGTCGTTTGGGTTGTGGCGAGATTGATGCATTTTTCGCGGCTTCCGAGTACGCTCATAAAATTGAACCTACAGCAGAATCAGCTATGGGTCTCGGAAATAAAGCTTACAAAGGCGGAGACACAAAAACAGCTGAAACATATTACAATGAAGCGATAGCAATGACTGAAGAATCGGGTATAAAAGCAGATTTATATCTTGCGTTAGCCGCAATAGCCAGTGATCAGAATCAGTATTCAAAAGCAAAACAAAACGCATTGAAATGTCTGACTGAAAAACCCGACCAAGGTAGAGCATATCTTATTATTGCAACTGCTTACGCTGCAACAGCCAAAACTATTTACCCTGACGATGCCGTCCTTACAAAATGTGTTTATTACGCTGTAGTTGACAAGTTAGAAAGAGCGCGTCAGGTAGATCCGAAAGTAGCTTCCGAAGCTGCACGATTGATCAATACATACAGCAGATATTTCCCGACAACGGAAGAAATATTTATGCACCCTGATCTTAAAGAAGGAGCAAGCTTCACTATCGGAGGATGGATTGGCGAAACAGTTAAAATCAGATAAATAAATGACTCGAATTTAAAAGATGAGTCGAATTAAGATAAATTATTTAAGAGGCGCTGCAATTGTTCTATTGGCAATTGTAATGCCTCTTTCTTTTCTTGTATCTTGCGGAAGGGAAAAAAAAGATCTTGTCGAAGTAGTTTTCGATCGCGAGACAACATATACAATAAAAGAAAAAAATGTAGAATCACTTATATCCGACTCCGGTATAACGAGAACTAAGGTTATAGCCGAAACTTGGCTTATGTTCGGTAAAGCCTCCGAACCATATTGGCTTTTTCCTGATGGAGCTTATCTCGAAAGATATGATTCATTATTCAACGTAGAAGCAAGTGTTAAGGCAGATACGGTTTATTATTACGAACGCCGCAAGTTGTGGGAACTAAACGGCAATGTCGATATTTCGAATCTCAAAGGTGAACGCTTTCGTACACAGCAAATTTTTCTTGACGAGTCTAAAGAAATATTCTATTCAGACTCATTTATTCACATAACAAGAAATGATGGAGAAAACTCCGGTACCGGTTTTATCTCTAATAAGGATATGACTGAATACAAAATATACAAAGCAAAAGCGAGTATTCCGGTTAATATACAACAACGAAACAGTAGCGACTCAATACCGCAAGACTCTGTTCAATTGAAAATGCTAAATTGAAAACACCGATTAAGTGAGTGCAGAGGCAAAGTTTGCTTGTCTCTGTCGAGCGTGAGGTGTTTGGACATAGTCAAAATTAAACCAACAGTCATCGGAACCAATAATATAAATTTTACAGCCGATTAAAAAAAAGTGCATTTTTTATGCTCGTTTTTATTTTTTTTATACCTTTGTGCCCTTAAATAGGAGCGCTGTATATAATAAAGAAATAAAAGCGCTGATTAAGTGAATATTAATAGTAATAAATTATAAAATGGCAACACTGGAGAAAATAAGAAACAAAGCCGGACTACTCGTTACTGTCGTGGGTGTGGCTTTATTCGCTTTCATTATCGGGGACCTTTTAAATTCAGGGTCTTCTTTTATTAGCAGAAACCAAAACAATGTAGTTGTTGTTGATGGTGAAGCTGTCGATTATCAGGAATTCTTGAGTCGCGAAAATGAAATAACGGAATTCGTCAAAATTCAGAATGGTATACAAAACCTTCCGGAACAATATGTGACGCAGATTCGACAATCAGTTTTCGACGAAATAATTACGGAAAAAATATTATATCCAAGATTTGAAGAACTTGGAATCGTAGTTACTCCGCAGGAGATGACCGACATGGTTGAAGGCGAAAACATATCACCGATACTTCTTCAGGATCAGCTTTTCACTAATCCACAGACAGGGATGTTCGACAGGAATGCTTTAATCATGTTTTTAAATCAGTTAAAAGACATTGAACGTGCTCCTGTGGAATCTCAAGGACAGTTAATGCAATACAAAATATGGTGGATGACAATGGAGAAGAATATCAAGCAAAGCCGCATGCAGGAAAAATATGCGACTCTGTTAAGCAAAGCTATATCTGCTAATTCACTTGATGCAAAAGATGCATTTGATAACTCATTAGTCAGTTCAGACATTGTTTATGCTATGGAATCTTTTTCCAGTATTTCCGATTCTTCTATAAATGTGACAAAATCTGAAATAGAAAAGCTTTATAATGAGCGTAAAGAAATGTATCGTCAGGATGAAGCATGCGTCATTGATTTTATTGCAATAGATATCGCTCCAAGCGCTGAAGATCATGACAAAGTCGCAGCGGAGATGAATGCTATACGTGCAGAAATGGAAACAACTGATAATATTGCTGCATTGACTAACGAAAAGTCGGAAAGTAAATTTGTTAACGCTTTCTTTTCTGTTGACGGATTCTCGGAAGAGACGGATATTGTTGATTTTATTACAACGGCTGAAGTCGGAAGTATTGAAGGCCCTATATTTAAGGATAACCGTTATCGTATCCTTAAACTTGTAGATAAAATGGAAGGACCTGACTCTGTGAATGTATCGCAGATGTTGATCGCACCACGTGCAACCGAAGCTGAAACGAGAGTTTATGCTGACAGTATTGTAAACGAACTTAAAGCCGGTGCCGATTTTACTGAAATGGTACTAAAACACTCAATTGACAGGAGTTCTGAAAACGGCGGAGTAATGGGTTGGGTAACCGAGGCCGGAGTATTACAGGGTATTAACGAAGAATTTAGAAAAACAGCATTTTCACTGCCTGCAGGCCAAAGTGCAGTCGTAAAAACTAATTTCGGATTGCATATCGTTAAGGTTACGGAAAGAACTAAAGATGTTCCGAAGTATAAAATTGCAGATATTGTATATACGGTAACCCCAAGTTCTGCTACTCGCAGTTTGTTATATAATTCATTAAATCAATTTATTGCCAATAATAATACGATTGAAAAAATGACAGCGGCGGCTGAAGGAAGTGGATACATTTTGAATTCAAATGTTCGTGTAGCAAGCACAGATATGACAATAGGTTCAATCACAGGAGCACGTCAAGTTGTACGTTGGGCATTCAACAATAAAAAAGGACAAATCTCCGATATACATGAATGTAATGATAAATTTGTTGTTGCGGCACACAAAGGAAGACTTCCCAAAGGATACCAATCATTGGAGTCTGTAACGCCGTTTATAAAAGACGAAATTTTATTTAAAAAGAAAGGTGAACAAATAGCAGCAAGCCTGAAAGCCAAAAACTTGTCATCTATATCTGCATACGCGGATGCAATGAACACAAATCCGGATACAGTTAAATTCATCACTATGAATACATCACGCATCACTAACATAGGCGTTGAACCAAAGCTTAACACATTAGTGACATATTCTGCGCTAAATACTGTAAGTGAACCTGTTGTAGGTAATAACGGCGTTTATGTATTTGAAGTAATTGACCGCACAAACGGAAATTCAATTTATGATGAACATATGCAAAAAAGTATGTTGGACATGAACAGCTCATACCGTGTAGGCGGTTTTGCGTTTCGTCTTATGCAGCAAAATGCTGACATAGAAGATAATCGTATACGTTTTTATTAAACTATACCGACGCTAGAATAAAAAATAAAATAAAAAAGCTGTCGTTCAATGGAATATTGTGCGACAGCTTTTTTTAATTTTTCACTATTAACTGCGTTGAAACACCTCGCGCTCGGCAAAGGAAAGCGAGCTTACCTCTGCCCTCACTTAATCGGTGTTTTCACTTTTCACTTAAATAATATGGAACATTTATTGGGGATGACCCTTGAAGAGCTTAAAGCGGTAGCAATGAATGTGTCGCTTCCGGCTTATGCAGCCAAACAAATGGCTGATTGGCTCTATAAGAAAAAAATCGGTTCTGTCGACGAGATGACAAATATTTCGGCTGTGAAGCGCGAACAACTGTCATCGCTTTATGATATAGGAGCAAAGCCTCCTGTGGAAGCAACACACTCGTCCGACGGAACAATAAAATACCTGTTTGCCGCAAACAACGGCGCCGGCTCGGTAGAGTCGGTGTTCATACCTTCAAAAGACAGGGCTACCTTATGCGTATCATCTCAGGTGGGATGCAAAATGAACTGCCTCTTTTGCATGACAGGCAAACAGGGATTTTCCGGACAACTGTCAGCAAATGAGATACTGAATCAGATACAATCCATCCCTGAAACAGACGATTTGACGAATATTGTGTTCATGGGAATGGGAGAACCGTTAGACAACCCTACCGAGCTTTATAAAGTCCTTGAGATTCTTACAGCACCGTATGGTTACGCATGGAGTCCGAAACGTATAACAGTTTCGACAATAGGTATTCTACCCGAATTAAAGCGTTTTATTGAAAGCAGCAACTGCAATTTAGCCATCAGTATCCACTCGCCTTTCCACGATGAGCGGTTATCGCTAATGCCTGTCGAAAAAGCATTTCATATCGACAATGTTATAGATTTGCTTCACCTGTACGACTTTTCACACCAGCGGCGTGTATCTTTCGAGTATATAATGTTTGACGGACTAAACGACTCCGGACGACACGCAAAAGAATTGTCGCGGCTGTTAAAAGGGCTTGACTGCCGAGTAAATTTGATAAAATTTCATTCTATACCGGGCGTAGACCTTCGTACTTGCAATGAACGTAAAATGGAAGAATTTCGCGATGCACTTAACTCTTTCGGGATAACATGTACCATAAGGGCATCGCGCGGAGAAGATATATTTGCAGCATGCGGAATGTTGTCAACGGCAAAAAATAATAGAAAATAATACGTGTTTACGCAGAAATGTACTATATTTGTCCATTATTTTATAACGCTTAAAGATTACAAATATGAAACCAATTATTTATATATCATTAATAACAATGATATTGGGGATGAGTTCTTGCGACTCCTCTCCTATAACTGTGCGTGCAAAAGGAGCGCCGTACGATGTTGTCGTAATTATGGATAACGATGATTGGGACGGCGCAGCAGGTGAGGTTGTAAAAGAGGAATTGGCAACTCCGGTACCATACCTTCTTAACCCTGAATCATCAATGAGATACAGTCATCTTACTCATGAATTTTTCGACAAACACCAGACAAATGTCCGTAATGTATTAATAATAAACATAAATAAAAGCCTTTACACAAAAGCGACACTTCATAAAAGTTTCAATAATTGGGCATTGGAGCAAGTCGTTCTTCAGTTGAATGTACCTGATATTGAAACGCTTACCGATTATTTAGCAGAAAACCAAGGTATACTCATTAAAATTTATACTGAGGAAGAAATGAGGCGCACAAAGGAGTTCCTGAAAAAAACTTATAGTCAGGTTGTTTATGAACAATCAAAAGCGAAATTCGACATCACAATATATGCTCCTGAAGATATAAAAAAAATGTTCTATCCGCCGACTTCGATAGAGAACCCGGTTAATTGCCTATGGTTTACTAACGACGTTCCCACCGGGCGAATGGACATTCTTATATATAGCTTCCCGTTTGTCGACGATAGCACGTTCACCCTTAATTATCTTGTTGATATGCGCGATTCCATTACAAAAAAAGTCATTCCAGGTTCATTCGAAGGTTCTTATATGACTACCGAAAAACGTGTAGTGGATTATTTTCCTATAACGTCAAACGGAAAATATTGCGGCGTAATGAAAGGTTTATGGCGTATGGAGGGCGACATGATGGGAGGCCCGTTTGTAAGCTATGCCCGCTTTGACGAAAAAAATAATCGTGTAGTTGTAACCGAAGGGTTTGTTTATGAACCGAGAAAGGAAAAGAAACAATATATTCGCCGCCTTGAAGCAGCTTTACAAACTGTATTATTACCGGGCGAAGTAGAACAAGAATAACAAAACATGGAAGAAAGACTGATAAAAATAGGAATTTCTCAAGGAGACAGTAACGGCATTGGCTATGAAGTTATACTGAAAGCATTCTCAGATACAAGATTATTAGAGCTTTGTACGCCTGTTTTATATGGTTCACAAAAGATTGCGTCTTTTTATAATAAAATGCCGGGGTCGGAAGAAACAGTGCCTGTTGAGATAAACGTAATTCACGATGCACAAAAGGCGGTTAACGGAAAGCTAAACCTTATACGCTGTGTTGACGACAGCATGCCTGTCACACCGGGGCAATCGACCGAGTCAGGAGGCAAAGCGGCGCTTATGTCGCTCGACACTGTTACGGCAGACTTGAAAAAAGGAACGATCGACGCTATATTGACTGCGCCTATAAACAAGCACAACATACAGAGTGATAAATTTAATTTCCCCGGCCATACCGAATACCTCGAAAAACATTTCGGGAACGGCGGTAATTCTCTGATGATATTGCTCAACGACCGAATACGTGTTGCATTAGTTACAGGTCATATCCCTGTGTCGGAGATAAAGCAACATCTGTCTACTGAAGGCATACTTGAAAAACTGAAGGTTTTCAACAAATCCTTGCGCGAAGATTTTGACGTCCTCCGCCCGCGTATTGCTGTCTTAGCCATGAACCCACATGCAGGCGACAACGGGCTTCTCGGAGAAGAAGAGGCTTCTGTCATCAAACCTGCTATAGAGGAGGCTGATAAATGCGGCATTCAGGCATTCGGCCCCTATGCTGCCGACGGCTTTTTCGGATCGCAGATGTACAATTCGTTCGATGGCGTACTTGCCATGTATCACGACCAAGGTCTTGCTCCGTTCAAAGCTTTAGCAATGGACGACGGTGTGAACTTTACTGCAGGCCTGTCCGTTATTCGTACCTCACCTGCACATGGTACAGCTTATGATATTGCAGGAAAAAATATTGCATCCGAAAACTCATTCCGCCAAGCCATTTACACTCTTATTGATGTTTTCAAGAGCAGGAAAAGGCATCATGCAGCAATGGCAAACCCGCTGCAAAAACAATATGTAGACAGGAGTGGTGACAAGGAAAAATTAGATCTCACAAAAGAAGATTGATATTCAAAACGAACACAGACTATTAACCTCATTACTATATGCTTAAGGATAAAATTATCGTATATACATCCGGAACATTCGATATGTTCCATTTTAATCATTTACGTATGATAAACTATGCGCGAAGCCTCGGTGACATTCTAATCGTAGGCGTAAGCACAGACGAGCTTGTATTGTCGTATAAGGAAGCCCCGATTATCCCGTTCATCGAAAGATTACAAATCATCGAAGCGCTGAAAACGCCGGATATCGTTATTCCGCAACGAACGCTCGACCATACGGAAATAGTTAAAAAACTCAATATTGATGCATTTGTTGTAGGCGACGACTGGGTCGGAAAATACGACTACCTGAAAGAGCTTGGCGTAGAAGTGTTTTATTTCCCTTACGGCTCCGGTGTATCTTCGTCGTCGATAAGGAAAACAATTCACGATACATACGACAAATCGCTACAAAAAGAACGAAATTCCAAGCCTGTAACGGTTAAAGGTTTCAGGGCGAAAGATAAAAAAACCGAAACGCCGGCAAAAAAGAAAAAATAACAGGATGTCGAAGTACGCGCTAATAACAGGAGGCACTAAAGGTATAGGTTTTTCCGTAGCAAAATGCCTCGGACAGATGGGTTATGACTTATTGCTTACTTACGGTACTGATACCGAAACAGCGCAAAATACATGCATATTCCTGCGTAACAAGTACAATATCGAAGCAACGGCACTGCAAGCCGACAGTTCGGAAAAAGAATCTATCGATATAGTTGCACGACATATTGAAAGCAAAAATGCCAAGCTTGATGTTATTGTTTTTAATTCGGGCATCACATGTCGCGATTCGTTTGAAGAAATGAAATTCGAAGACTGGGATCGTGTCTTTTTTGCTAATGTACACTACCCTACTTTCCTTCTTCAGAGACTTACCGGTAATATCAATAGTGGAGGAAGCGTTATATTCACAGGCTCGTTGATGGGAATACTTCCGCATGCCATGTCATTGTCATACGGAGTAACAAAGTCGACAATCCACTCGCTTGTAAAAAACCTTGTGAAATTTCTTGTACCGCACAGTATACGCGTCAACGCCGTAGCTCCGGGCTTCGTAGATACCGAATGGCAAAAAAACAAGCCTGCCGAGATACGCAAAAGCATAGAAAATAAAATATCGCTAAACCGATTCTGTGACCCGGACGAACTCGCCGGAGTCTATAAATTACTAATTGAAAACTCATACATTAACGGAGAAATTATAATAGCCGACGGAGGCTATTCATTTAAATAGGATGAAGAGTAAAACAACGGACAAAGAGTACGAAGCTTCGTTAAAATCAATTGAGACGGAAAACTACTTAGATCAGTGGTTCTACCGGCCCATAGGTTTTCGTATTGCAAAGATGTTACGTAACACAGGTATTACGCCTAATATGGTTACGATAATATCTATTTTTGTCGGTGCAGCTACAGGCCCGCTCTTCTACTATGATAATATTTATTTCATCATTGCAGGGATTATCTGCCTTATCTTTGCAAATATTCTCGATTGCGTCGACGGTCAACTTGCTCGACTAACGGGTATAAAATCAAAAATAGGCCGTATCCTTGACGGACTCGCAGGTGACATTTGGTTCACTTTGATATATGTTTTCCTTGCCTTGCGACTAAACAACGAATATGGTACCCGATTATTTTTTATCCCTGCAGTAATTGCAGGCATTTCACATCTCGTACAGGCCAATATAACGGATTATTACAAAACGCTCCATCTTTTCTTCTTAAGTAAAGAAAAAGGAAGCGAATTTCAGAATATAGATGAAGTGCGCCGGCAACATAAAGAGATGAAGCCGGGAATAGAAAAAGCATTGTTTTTCTTATATATAGGCTACACTCATCTGCAGGAGGCAGTAACACCAAAACTGCAATCTTTTCTCAGAATGTTACGTTCATCATACGGTGAGAACATACCCGGTGAGATACGCGAAGACTTCCGTAGACACAGTAAACGCCTGATGAAAAGCGTCATCGACTTTATGACGTTCAACGGTCGTACGATAGTACTTTTTATATCCGTAATAGTCGGACATGCCGAAGTATATTTCTTTTACGAAATTATCATATTAAACATAGTATTATTCATCTCAATTTATAAACACGAAAAAATCTGCGCCCGATTCATTGAAAACAATACTTGATGAAATGCATCACTTTGCTTCCTGATGGAATATCAGTCGAATTTATTCCTTTCAGAAAGTGACCGTTTGTTCGAAACGGAAACAAAGTAACCGGCCAATTAACGAAGTTTAAGAAAATGAAGAAGATTGTATTAGACATAGAAGATATTCAGAAAAGAGCGCCTATTTTAAAATCGCGTTTAGGGGCCTACTTAATTAAAAAAGTTTTCCGGTTGATCGGTATGGACAAAGTAAACCGGATACACGAAAATCATTATCATCTGCGTGGTTCGGCATTCACATCGGCAATGCTCAGCGACCCTATGATGAATGTAAGCTATGAGATCCACAACCGTGAAGTTTTGGATCAATTACCTGAAGGTTCTTTCATAACGGTTTCAAACCATCCTATAGGCTCGCTCGACGGAATAATCCTGATAGATATATTTGCATCAATACGTCCTGATTTTCGCGTAATGGTAAACGAGTTCCTCGCTCATATCACCGCCATGGAAGACAATTTCGTTTCCGTCGTACCCAAGACCGGTGAAAATCAAGACCATAACAGTCAAAACATAAATGGTATACGAGCATCCCTTACACAAATACGCAACGGACATCCTATGGGGTTTTTCCCTGCCGGGGCCATGTCTTTTTACGATAAAAAGATAAAGGCGGTTCGCGACCTCCCGTGGACACATAGCGTAATCCGCCTTATACGTAAAGCCGGCGTTCCCGTCATCCCTATATATTTTGATTGTATAAACTCCAAATTATTTTACAGATTGGGACAGATTAACTGGAAAATACGTCTCCTGCGCGTTCCAACAGAAGCTTTTAATAAAAAAGGTCAAACATTGCATGTATTTTTAGGAAAACCTATCCCCCCGGCAAAAATTAAATCATTTGCCAATGACGACGATTTGGCTGCATTTCTGTATGATACTACTTACAGTACTTTCTAAGAGTATAAAAGAGCAATGTAGAGCAAAGTAACTTATATGAATGCATAAGTTCAAATTTTTCAATTCACATTCCTGTTTTACAAAAAAAATTGTAATTTTGTAGGCTAAAAAAACTGATATGAAAAATAAGATTAAAGGTTTACTCGACGAGGTGCGGAAACTGGAAGCCGGCAGTATGGAAGAGTTAGAGGCATTACGTATAAAGTACCTGAGTAAGAAAGGGTCTATTTCAACTTTAATGAATGACTTTCGTAATGTAGCGGCAGAAGAGAAACGTGAAGTAGGTAAGCATCTCAACGAACTTAAAGAGCTGGCGCAAAACAAAATAAACGAATTAAAAGAACGATTCGAGAATCAAAATTCATCCGATAACAATTTTGACCTTTCAAGAACGTCCTATCCGGTATCACTCGGTACGCGCCATCCGCTATCTATCGTAAAAAAGGAAATATGCGATATATTTGCACGCCTCGGATTCAGCATAGCCGAAGGTCCTGAAATTGAAGACGATTGGCATGTCTTTTCATCGCTTAATTTTGCTGAAGACCATCCCGCTCGCGATATGCAGGATACTTTTTTCATACAGCATCAGCCTGATATATTATTGCGCACTCATACATCATCAGTGCAGACACGCGTGATGGAACGCCAACAGCCTCCCATTCGCATTATATGCCCGGGGCGCGTTTATCGCAATGAAGCCATATCATACCGCGCCCATTGTTTCTTCCATCAGGTAGAAGCGCTATATGTTGATAAAGATGTGTCGTTTGCAGATCTAAAACAGGTTTTGTTGTATTTCGCAAAAGAAATGTTCGGCGAAGAAACAAAAATACGCCTACGTCCCTCATATTTTCCGTTTACGGAGCCGAGCGCCGAGATGGATATAAGTTGCAATATTTGTGGCGGAAAAGGATGTCCGTTCTGCAAACATACGGGATGGGTGGAAATCCTCGGATGCGGAATGGTCGATCCAAATGTACTTGATAACTGCGGCATAGACAGCAAAATTTATTCCGGGTACGCTCTCGGCATGGGAATAGAGCGCATAACAAACCTCAAATACAGGATTAAAGACCTTCGCCTCTTCTCCGAAAACGACAAACGGTTCCTAAGCCAGTTTGAGGCGGCTTACTAAATTGATGCCAATTGAATTACGAATTACGACGATTAAACGATTAAACAGTTCAACGATTAAACGTTTTTATGACCAAAAAGGATAGATACAAAGGCATCATTGCATGGTTTGAAAAAAACATGCCTTTGCCTGAAACGGAATTGCAGTATATGGATCCATTTCAGTTACTTATCGCCGTTATCTTATCCGCCCAGTGTACCGACAAAAGAGTGAATATGGTCACTCCGGCACTCTTCGAAGCATATCCAACTCCGAAAAAATTATCCGAAGCAACGCCCGACGATGTTTATGTATATATTAAAAGTGTTTCGTACCCGAACAATAAATCGAAGCATCTTGTAGGGATGGCAAAAAAACTATTAAGCGAGTTTGGCGGGAATGTACCTGCCGATATAGATGATTTGCAGAAGTTACCGGGAGTAGGTCGTAAAACAGCAAATGTCATTGCTTCGGTCGTATTCGACAAACCTGCAATGGCAGTCGACACTCATGTGTTTCGTGTAGCAAATCGCATTGGACTGACGACAAACAGCAAAACCCCGTTATCAACGGAAAAAGAGCTTGTTAAACATATTCCCGAAAAACATATCTCAAAGGCCCATCATTGGCTTATCCTTCACGGAAGATATACCTGCACCGCCAGAAAACCGAAATGCACGGAATGCGGCATATCATCTTTCTGTAAACATTTTGATAAATCAACGGATATCAACATATTTGACTTCGGGTGTTAAGGTAATGTTGAATTTTTTATAAACGGCTTTTTCTATTTTTTCTGCGAATATTGCAACCTCTTCGCCTGTTGCTCCTCCATGGTTCACTATTATCAGCGCTTGTTTTTCATAAACGCCGACATTGCCTTCCCGTTTTCCTTTGAAGCCACATTGCTCTATAAGCCATCCTGCAGGAATTTTAACAAAACCCTCTGTTATAGGGTATGAAGGCATTTTAATTGTATGTTGTGCATTGTACATTGTGTATTGTTTCTCCGGAATTACCGGGTTCATAAAAAAACTGCCGGCGCTGCCAAGTTCTTCGGGTTCAGGCAGTTTTTCTCGACGTATGGCTGTTACCGCATCGCGAACGGCTTGCAGTGTTTTCTCTTTGTCTTTCATGGCTTCAGCCAGATTACCGTATTCAAGGTTGTATTGCGGGAATTTTTGAAGGCGAATGGTTATGTATGTAATTATATACGGATCATTTTCAGGCTCTTTAAAATAACTGTGCCTGTAATTATAACGACATTCTACGTTCGTAAATATTCGTTTTTCGAATATCAGACTGTTATATGCTTCAACCGACTCTATGGTATCTTTTATCTCTACGCCATAAGCTCCAATATTCTGCACTGCGGCAGCGCCTGTCTCGCCAGGTATATGCGATAGGTTTTCTATCCCTCCCCACCCTTTCGAAATTGCAAATGCGACAACATCATCCCAATGTTCGGCTGCTCCGATACGCAGCCGAACAGATTCCGCTGTCTCATCAACAATAGTAATTCCTTTTATTCGGGAATGAAGAATTATTCCGTTGATATCTCCCGTAAATAATAAGTTGCTACCTTCACCGATATGCAGTGATACACATTCCCGGAAAAACTCGTCCCTCAATATACGACTCAGCTCATCCTCATTATCATATTCCATAAACCAGCGTGTCTTTGCCTTAATATGAAATGTATTATGTCTTTCTAAAGAATAATTTTGTTCTATTCGCATTGTGTTTTTTAAATAAAAAAAAGATGCTCGTTCCTCCCGGAAAAAGCATCCCATAAATAAATTTTTATCATGTAAAAAATTAATATCTTCTTTCAAGCAGCCATGCATCCTGAAAATTAGGAGCATACTTAGATTTTACTGCATCACGACTTCTTGCGGCATCCGCCTTGCTGTCGAAACTTGATACAATTACACGAAGCATACCGCTATCATTCTCAGCTACGATAGGCCTGTATCCTTCATCAACCATACGTTCTTTAAGTGAAAACGCATTTGTTCTGTTTTTGAAACTGCCTATTACAACCGAATATCTCTTTAAGCCTGACATATCTTCGCCCGATGTCGGTCTTACACTTTCTTGCCGAACAGATTCGTAAGATATTTCTTCAGATGTTAATACTTCAGTATCATCTTCATCTTCCCAAGTATCTTCACTTGCTTTCGCCTGTTCGTATGCGGTTTTATAGGCACTGCTTTTAGATTTGCAGGAGCCTAATACAAATATACAGCATATTGCTGCTCCGAATAACAAAATCTTTTTCATTTTTATTTCGTTTTAATATATTTGATTGCAAAGATAAATATATTTATTCTTAATATCCAAATAGTTCGCACATTATTTTAATTCTTTTATTCGAATATTGCGAATTTTTAAAGCTGACCCGTGGCCGAGAAAAGCAATATGCCCCGATTTATTAAACAATCCGGGATGATCTCTTTTATCCATCGTACCGTTAGCTGTTGCTTCTTTAATGTCGCCATCGAGAATAACCGTTCCGTTAAGAGTTACTTTTATACGGTTCCCGTTTGCGATGATTTCCTGAGTGTTCCATTCACCTGTAGGCTTTAGAAATCCACGTTTTGCGGGAATAATTCCGTAAACGGAGCCGTGATACTGATACTCTGCCAAGTCTTTGTAAACCTGATGTTCGCTGTCAAGAATCTGTATCTCCATACCGACATAAGCGGCATCGCCTTTGAGAGGTGTGCGTATACCGACACCGTTATTTGCAGCAGGTGTCAGTTGAAATTCGAACCGGTAAACGAAATTTGCATACTCTTTCTTTGTGTACAGGTTACCGCCGAATTTTGTTTCGGTCGGTACTGATATGCACCCGTCTTCAATAATATAATCAATAAGGTTACCCTGCCATTCATGCATATTCGTACCGTCGAAAAGTATTTTATAACCTTCTTTTACTTCTTCAGTTGATAATTTAAACGGCTGAGGACGTTCAAGTTCCTTAACATATATATTACGGTAGTACACTTTACTGCCATGTGCCTGAAGTTCTAACTGTTCAATCGGCGGTATTGGTTGTGAACGATCCCAGTAGTTTTCCAGAATTATGTTATCTACGACAAGTTCGCCGTTCAACAAAACGGTAACACGGTCACCTACCATCTTTATATAAAATGAATTCCACTCTCCGAGTTTGTTGTCCGCTACTTTAAGCGGTTTACTCATATGCACGGAATTATTGTAAAGACCACCGGAGCCTACCTGTGCCCCTACCCTGACACGCGATGTGTCCCAGATCTGTACTTGCGGCGTACCGCGAAGGTATATTCCGGCATCAGCCTGCGG
>JGI994J12354_10001269_pt1 | contig 25456 bp, 25 predicted proteins | sample IntmicLarv3ML3BL_FD_12354 | JGI IMG/M metagenome (IMG submission 12354)
CGGTCTGGTTCTCGCTGGAGGGCTACTTCTGGTTCCCGCGCACGCTGCTGGGCATTGAGAATCACCTCTACGCCTTCTATGACCTGCCGGAGCTGATGCAGCGCATGAACCGCGATTTGCTCGCGCATCACGAGCGGGTGCTGGAGACGATTTACGCCATCCTCACGCCGGAGTTCATGACCTTTGCGGAGGATATGTCCTACAACAACGGCCCGATGCTTTCACGCGCACTGTACGATGAATTCATGCTGCCCTGCTGCCAAAAAATCGTGCCGCAAATCAAGGCGCGGGGCACGAAGGTTTTCATTGATACGGACGGATTCTTGGAGCCGATGATTCCCTGGTTCCGCGACGCGGGCATTGAGGGGGTGCTGCCGCTGGAGCGGCAGTCCGGCGTGGATGTGAACCGCATCCGCTGCAATCATCCGGATTGGCTGATGCTCGGCGGATTTGACAAAACCGTGATGCATCTGGGCGAAGCTGCCATGCGCGCGGAGTTTGAGCGTCTGCTGCCCGCCATGCGTTCCGGGCGCTTTCTCCCCGGCGTAGACCACCAGACCCCGCCGGATGTCTCTTTGGAAAATTATCGGATTTATGTAAATTTGCTGCGGGAATACGCGGAAAAAGGAGTACAACTTTAGATGTATCAACAGGGCTTGGTCGTGGAGGGCGGCGGAATGCGCGGCATTTACAGCTGCGGCGTTCTGGATTATTTTTTGGACAATGACATTCATTTCGATTACTGCATCGCCGCCTCTGCGGGCGCGGCGAATGTGGCATCTTTCCTCGCGCAGCAGCACAGCCGCAACTACCGCTTCTATATGTTCCACACGCGCGATTGGCGCTATATGGGCTTTCGCAACTGGATGAAAAACGGCTCCTTTTTCGGCCTGGAGCATATTTACGACACGCTTACCAACTACCTCGACCCCATCGATTATGACCATCTGCTCAACGAGCCCACCGCCATCCGCGTGGCGGCAACGGATGCGGAAACGGGTCTTGCGCATTACTTCGAGAACAGCGACTACGGACGCAACAACTGCCGCATTCTGATGGCATCCTGCGCACTGCCCGCCGTGTGCAAGCCGATTGACATCGGCGGCAGGCTCTACTATGACGGCGGTCTCGCCGACCCCATCCCCGTGCACCGCGCCATTGCCGAGGGCTGTGAGAAGGTGGTGGTGGTGCTTTCCCGCCCGCGCGGCTGCCAAAAGCCGCCGGAACCGGCCAAGCGCGCGTACCGGCGCATCCTGCGCGAATACCCCTGCATCATCCGCGCGCTGGACGAGCGCCACCTTGTCTACAACGACACCCTCGCCTACATTGACAAGCTGGAGCGCGAGGGCCGCGCCGTGGTCATCGCCCCCTCGGCGGAAATCCCCGTGAGCGTAACGACCAAGGACAGCATTGCGCTGGAACGCTTATACGCGCTCGGGCTGGCGGACGCGAAGGGGTGGAAGGAGGATTCTCATGACACTCATGGAACCGATTCGCGATAAGGGTTATGCTTTGATCGATAATCTTGGCAGAACCCTCGAAACGTCGGATTTATCCCGGCCGCTTTTCCATGTGCCGCTTTGGCGGCATATCTATCACACGCTCTATTGGTTTGATTATTGGTTTGCCGAGCCGCAAAGCTTTCTCGGCGCGCCCTTTCATACGGATGGGCTGGAGTCCATTGATGCCGTGCTTAACATCACCGTCAGCAAGGCGGAGCTGCAGGCCTATTATGAAGCCGTTGCGGACAAATCCAGACGCTATCTGGACACGCTCACCGATGATATGCTCGCGGAGAATCCGCCGGGCGGTGACACCAACCGTTTGAGCCGACTCTTGGGGCAATTCCGCCACGCCTATGCGCACATCGGGAACATTCACTGCACCACCATCCTAGACAGCAACCAATGGCCCTTCGTCGCCGCCAAGGCCGAGGACACCGCTTGCGGGTTGTATGAGTGAAAAATTGCTGTGGGAGGAGTGGGTAGCGGAAAGAACGCAGGATTAGCGCCAACACCCACAAGCAAATGGAAAAACCACGCAAGCGTCCCCACCGCCGCCCGCCGTCATTGCGGACTTGATCCGCAATCTCCACAGGCTGCTGTATTCTTGTTGCGTGGATGGTAAATCTTGCGCAAAGCCTGGAGAATACCGCCGTATTCACGCTTGAGGTGGATGCGCTGCGCTGTCCGAATGACAGCGGGACGATGTGGGCATCATCCCCTACAGGCAGCATCATTCATTGGGCATAGCAGTCGTTGGGTAGGGGTCGATGCCCTTCATCGACCCGATGCCGTACCAAGTTGCGCAGGGCATAAATCCAACGCCTGTTGCATCCCCATAGGATCATCTATCGTCTGCATTCTATGGTTTGCCGACATCCAATTGAGATTGCGGATCGAGTCCGCAATGACGGCAAGCGGCTGCGGAGCAGTTTTCTTGGGAACGAACCCCTATGCAAGGGGTTGTTGCAAAACGTATTCTTCTGCGTTAAGCGTGAGAAAAAGCGTGGTTTTGCAGCTGTAAAACTGCAAAATGCGAGCCCCATCGGGCTCGCAAACGGTTTTTCAGAGGAAGTGCTGCAAAATGAACCATTTTGCAGCACTTCCATGCCGTCCCGGCAATCATTCATCGTTTCCGCCGATTTGCAGCACTTCATTCTCGCGAAACAGCAGGGAGACGCACCAGATGCCCGCGAGGGCGACGAGCGTATAGAGAACACGGCTCACAATGGCGGACTGCCCGCCGAAAATCCAGCTCACGATATCAAATTGAAACAGCCCGATGCTGCCCCAGTTCAGCGCGCCGATGATGACCAATACCAGGGAAATTCGATCCAGCATTTGCTTTCCACTCCTTTTCATGTTGGAGAGCGCACGCAAAAGCGCGTTCACTCTGCTCTGCTTATTATCGGCAATCTTTCGCGCTTTATGCGGAAAATTTCAAAAAAAGAGGAGCTGTTCGAGCGGGGCATATACAAATGGACAAAAACCTCCACCCTGGGCGCATACTTCATCGGTGCCACCTCCAGCCATTATGACTGGGCGATGAAGAAGCTGAAGCGGCACATCAAAAGCTTATAGAAAGTGACCGACAGCAAAATGTCCCATTTTGCTGTCGGTCACTTTTTGTCCGCGCGGACGTTTCCTCACGAAGCATCCGCGTCTTTTTCCTCCAAATCACTCTTGAGAATCGCATAATAGGCCGAATCATAGAAACCCCGCCGGGGGCAGAAGCGGCTTTGACGCCGGATACCCTCAAATTGCATCCCGCATTTTTGCATCACGCGCCCGGAGGCGGGGTTGTTCGTGTCGTGCGAGGCGGAAACGCGGTTCAGCCCCACGGCGAAAAGCATATGCCGTACCACCGCCGCGACGGCCTCGCTCATGTAGCCGCGATTCCACTGCGCGCGGCTGATGCAATAGCCGATTTCCGCGCTCTGATGCGTTTCCGCCAGCCCCATAACGGCGATGGTGCCGATGGTTTCGCCCGTCTCCTTGCAGACGATGCCCCAGTGATAGTAGTCGGGCCGCGCGTATTCCGCCGCCCATTTCGCAAGGATGCCCTGCGTTTCCGCCACATCCGCGTGGGGATTCCAGAAAACATATTGCGTCACCTGTTCGTCCGATGCCCAGTTGCTGAACATCTGCGCCGCGTCCGTCACGGCAGTCGGGCGCAGAATAAGCCGAGGCGTTTCCAACCGAACGGTACCCGTGTGCCTGAGCGGCGTTTGTATTGGCATATGCGTTTCCTCCCTTTCTTTCTTTGAAAAAATTTAAACACCGTCCGATCCAAAAGAAAAGACAAAATATACCCATTTTTGATAATTTTATTCCTGTTTCCTCAAAAGGCCGCCGTGCTAAAATTGAAAGCGTTTCTGCCTCTGCTGCGCGGAACGCTCATCCTTTTTTCCGATATGTGCTCGGCGCAGCCCCATATTCCTTGACGAACGCTTTGCGGAAATGGCTGCGGTCGCAGAAGCCGACAGTTTCGCAAATCCAGTCAATGCCCTTGTCCGTGCTTTCCAAAAAATACACGGCAGAGGCCAGCTTGCACTGCATGTGGTATTTGCTGGGCGTAATGCCGTATTTTTCCGCAAACAATTCGGTGAGCTGTTTCTGTGAAATGCCGAAAGTGCCGCAAAGCTCCCGCATGGTCAGGGTTTCGTTGCACATTTTTTCAATGTATTTCTTCACATCAATGACCACGTTTTTGCTTGTTTTCATATAGGGGGCATCGCTTTTGCCAGTTTCACCCGCTTTTGCCGCAAACAGCCCCATCTCCAGCAGTACACTGTGCATGGTAAGCATCAGCTGTTTTTCCTGCTGCGGGCTTTGTGGTTTCTGCGCGAGCGCCTCGATGCACTCATAATGCACCAGCAGGTCAAATCGCCGTACAAAGGGACTTTCCGCAATGCCGTAAAGCGTCAGCCACTGCCGCACCAGCGCACCGGAGAGCGTGACCCATATCTTGGTGTAAGGATTGCTGTCGTCCGAATAATAGCTGTGCGCAGCACCCGGGGTCAGGATATAGCAATCCCCCGCTTGCACCCGCGTCACAAAGCCGTCCGCCTCGATATAGCCCACGCCGTCCAGCACGCATTCGATGATGGTGTCCGGGTTGCTTTTGCGGGTGATGATATAGCCCGCGTCCGGGTAGAGCTTGCCGAAGGCATACAGGTGAAACAGGCTGCTGTTGGAGTTGCGGTTGTAGTGGTGCATTTCCTCTCGAAAAACCGGCATGGGGTTCCCCTCCGTAATATACTCTTTTTTGCGAAATTTTACCCTTATTTTAGCGCAAATCCGCATGAAATGCAAGGGGCAGCGCAAAAATTCGACTTTATTGCGGCCTGTGTTGCAGGAGCCATCACGTTTCTGCTTTGAAATTTATGCCTGAAAGTTCTCAAAAAGCAACTGCTGTTTCCCAACCCAAATTTACCCAAAGGAGGACACTCTATGAGCAGCAAGCAAATTATCAACACCGGTTGGAAGTTCACACTGGACGCCGGGGCAAACGGCTCTTATAAGGGCTGTAACGACAAGGACTGGCAGGCCGTCACCCTGCCGCACGATTGGTCGGTGGAGCACCCCTTTGACCAAAGCCATTCCAGCGGCACGGGCTATCTGCCCGGCGGCACGGCTTGGTACCGCAAGCGCTTCGAGCTGCCACAGGACATTGCGGGCAAGTGCGTCTACATCAGCTTCGGCGGGGTCTACAACAACAGCCGCGTGTGGTGCAACTCCAACTATCTGGGCAAGCGACCCTATGGCTACAGCAGCTTTACCTATGACATTTCGCAGTTTGCGGTACCCGGCGAAAATGTCATCAGCGTGAAGGTTTCGCACGAGGACCTGGCGGATTCCCGCTGGTTCACGGGCAGCGGCATTTACCGCAATGTGACTCTGCAAATCGCCGGCCCCGTTCACTTCGCCCCACGCGGCGACGGCATTTTCGCCTATACCACGGCGGCGGACACCCAAAGCGCGCAGCTGGCGGTGCAATGGGAATTGTGTACGCCGGAGGGCTTCAACGAAGCGGTCGAAACCGAATTTCTGCTGCTGGACGCGAACGGCAACACCGCCGCCACAGTCAAAGGTTCCGGGATTTGCGGCGAGACCGTGCTGGAAATCTCCCATCCCCTGCTGTGGTCCACGGCTGCACCGAATCTATATATCTTGAAGAGCCGTGCGCTCGTCGGCGGCGTATTGCGGGACGAGGAAAGTACGACCGTCGGTATCCGCAGCATCCGCTTTGACAGCGGCAAGGGCTTTTTCCTCAACGGAGAAAGCCTCAAAATGAAGGGCGTTTGCGTCCACCATGACGCGGGCGCGCTGGGAGCCGCCGTGCCGAAAACGGTGTGGCAGCGCCGCCTTGCCAAGCTTGCGGCAGCGGGCTGCAACGCCATCCGCACCAGCCACAACCCGCCGGACAGCGTCCTGCTGGATTTGTGCGACGAAATGGGCTTTCTTGTGCTGGACGAGGCCTTTGACGAGTGGGAGGGCTGCAAAAACAAGTGGTGGCAAGGGCACAACGTCTATCCCCCCAAGCTTTTCGGCTATGCGGACGACTATCCGCAGTGGCACGAGGCCGACTTGACGGATATGGTCAAGCGCGACCGCAACCACCCCTGCGTGGTGCTGTGGAGCGTGGGCAACGAGGTGGACTACCCCAACGACCCCTATGGCCATCCCGATTTTGAGTCCGTGGTGGGCAACAACGATGCCAACAAGCCCGCGCAGGAGCGCATATACGACCCCAACCGACCGAACGCACAGCGTCTGGCGGCGATTGCGAAGGAGCTTTCGGACATCGTGAAAAAGTCCGACACCACGCGCCCGACCACGGCGGCGCTGGCGTTCCCGGAGCTTGCCAATATCATCGGCTATTCGGACGCGGTAGACGTTGCGGGCTACAACTATAAGGAGCAATGCTACGCCGCCGACCACGCCAAATACCCCGCGCGCGTCATCATGGGCAGCGAGAATGGCATGAGCGTGGATCAATGGGCCGCTGTGCGCGACAATGACTGCATCTGCTCGCAGTTCCTCTGGACGGGCATCGACTACATGGGCGAGGCGCACGGCTGGCCGGTTCGCTGCTCCGGCGCGGGTCTTTTGACCACGGCGGGCTTTGAGAAGCCGCAATACGCCCTGCGCAAGGCACTCTGGCTGGACGCACCCTGTGCGAGCCTCACCACACGCAAGGACAAGGACGCGCCCATCTGGCGCGAGCGTTTTCATTGGAACTATCAAGCGGGCGAAACGGTTTATGTCAGCTGCTGCACCAATCAAATCGAAGGCGAACTGTTTCTGAACGGCAAATCACTGGGCAAAAAGCGCATCGCACCGCACAGCAGCTATTGCATGGTTTGGGAGGTTCTCTTTGAACGCGGCGAGCTGACCGTAAAATGCGGTGATGCGTCCGACACGCTCACAACAGCGGACGAAGCGGCAAAAATCGTCCTCACGGCGGATACCGAAACGCTCCGCGCCAACGGGCTGGACTTTGCGCAGGTGGAGGTCTGTCTGCAAGACGCAAACGGCGCATTCCTCCCCAAGGCGGACGCGCTGCTGCAATACAGCATCACGGGCGATGCCGTCATCATGGGCATCGAAAACGGCAGCATTGCGGATGTGACCCCCTTCCCCGAGCGCACGCGTGCGCTGTATGAGGGCAGAAGCATTGTCTATCTGCGCGCAGGCATAACAGCGGGCGAAATCACGCTGACCGTGCAGGGAGAAAACGGATTGCAATCAACGCTGACGTTGATTCAAGGCAAGTGCTGATTCAATCGGTGCTTACCAAAAATAAGGAGATGGTTTGATATGGGCAAGGTACGCGCGCTGGCCGACAAGGCCGCAAGCACCGTCAAGGACGTAAAAACCTACTGGAATCACCCCAAGCCGGGGGAGCACATCCCCAACAAGGAGCTGTTCTATTTCATGCTCGGCGCGGGCGGCTGCGGCGGCGCGGGCGCGGCGGAGGCAAACCTCGCCTTCACGGCAAACTGCTTCTTCGTGGGCGCAATCTATGGCCTCGCCATCAAGGATTTTGTGCTGCTGGGTATTGTAACGATGGTGATGAACTATCTGTTTGAGCCCATCAATATGCTCGTGACGGATAATCTCGGCTTCCTGCCCCAAAAAACCATGCGTAACGTGCATTTCATCAACGTTGCGTTCACCGCCGTGGGCATCGCGAGCTTTTTTGTGCCGCAAGCCTACTTTGAATCCCTCATGCCCGCTTTTCCGCAGGTCATCGGCACGAAGCTGCTGATTCAAGTGGCGAACTGTTATTTCCGCATCTTCCTCTTCCGCAAATTCGCGGCCAAATACGGCAAATACCGTCCTTGGATTTTTGTGAACTTTGTGCCGTTTATCATTACCTCGCTGATGCTTGTACTCTTCCCCTACAAGGGTCTGGAATACCACCAGCGCTTTTGGGTCATGCACATGATGTTCAGCCTGTGGAACCTCTTCTCCAACTACAACGACCAGGTGGGCAACATTGAAAACGTCATCACACCCAACACCACGGAGCGCACCAAGGTTATGTCCATCGGGCCGTTGGTGTATAATCTCATCCCCTCCATTGTCGGCATCTTTTTACCCATGCTGATTTACGCCGCAGGCGGGCAGACGAGCATCCGCGCCTACCGCGGTCCCATTTTGGTTTGTATGCTCGCGTTCGCGCCGCTCTCGCTCTTTCTCGCCTTCCGCGTGAAGGAGCGCGTGATTATCGACTTTGACCGGCGGCCGGACATCAACCTCAAGCGCGGCATTCTCGCCGTGGTCAAGAACAAATACATCTGGCTTTATACCCTCTCCACCCAGCTGTTTGAGCTGCGCGGGAGTCTGGTGAACATCGTGCAAATCATCGGTATCTATATGCTGCGCAAGGATTGGATACTCGGCGTATTCGCCGCCATCATCGGCACGGCAAACATCCCCGGCTATCTTCTGGCGAACTACTTCATCAAAAAGCTGGGCAAGAAGCGCGTGATTCTCATCAGCAACTATGTGTCCATCGGCGCGGCATTCCTGCAAATCGGCGCGATTGCGCTGAACAACATCGTGCTGATTATGATTATCCAATACGTTGCGAACGTTATCGTGCAGCTGGGCGACATTGCCAAGCGCGGCGCGATTGCGGATATCTGGGACTATCAGCAATACATCTCCGGCGAGCGCACGGAATCCTTCCTTGGTGCGATCCGTATGTTCACTGCGCCGATTTTCACCATCGCGGCGCTGCTGGTGCCTGCCGTTTACGGCTCCTTCGGCTTCACCTCGGATTGGACGGTGCTTTACGACAGCGGCATCCGCAACAGCATTTTCACCTTCACCGTCATCATCAGCACGGTCTTTGGCCTGCTTTCCCTGCTGCCCTGGCATTTCTATGATTTGAGTGAGGACAAGCACCGCCGAATCATCGCCGAGCTGGAGGGGAAAGAGGCCGAACGCCTCGCCGCGCTGAGCGCTGAAACAGATGGAGGTGCAAACACATGAAAAAGACAAAATCCCTGCTGTGCCTTTTCGCGGCGGTTCTGCTTCTGCTTTCCGGCTGCCGCGCGCTGAATGCGGACGAGGAAGTGCTGAAATTCAAAAAGGTGGACAGCGGCTGGGCCCTCTACCGTTACACCGGCAGCACGCAGAAAACCAGTTTCACCGTGCCCGACGAGCATGAGGGTGAAAAGGTGGTGGAAATCATGGATTTTGCCATCGCCAACGTGGACGCGGAGTATTTGGAGACGATTTTCATCGGCGAAAACATCCAAAAAATCGGCGATTGGGGCATCAATAACTGCGTCAAGCTGCAAAAAATCGAGGCCACCCTCGGCAACCCCACTTTTGCAAGTAAAGATGGAATCCTTTACAGCAAGGACATGACAACCCTCCTCGCCTACCCCAACGAACACAAGGACGCAAGCGGCGCATATGCCTTCGTTCTGCCGGAAAGCGTCACAAAAATCGCCAACAACGCTTTCTACCAATGCAAAAACCTGGAAAGCATCACCTTCAACGAGGGCCTGCGTGAAATCGGCGATAAGGCGTTCATCAAATGTGAAAAGCTCCAAAGCTTTACACTTCCGCAGACGCTCACGCACATCGGCACGGACGCTTTCTCCTACTGCGACAGCCTGGAAGCTCTCACCCTGCCCGCAAATATCCAAAGCATCGGCGACTATGCCTTCTTCTCACTCTCCAGCGGCATCAAAACCATCGTCGTGCAGCGCGCCTCCCTCGATGGCATCACCGTCGGCAAGGATTGGATCCCCACGCTGCAGGATTCCGCAAACAAAAAGGCGGAGATTTCGTATCAACCATAACACGCCCACACACACAAACGAAGGGGGTGCTGCAAAATAAATTATTTTGCAGCACCCCCTTTTTCTTGACATATTTATTTTGTGAAAATTCCCGCGATTCCCCGCAGAATGGCAATCAGCCCATCCAGCATAAAGCTGAAGAATTTTGTGACGGTTTGCTTGAAGCTGAGCGTTTCGTCCAGTTCCTGCTTCAGCACAAATCTGCCGTCCTTCTCCGTTATCTCCAAAAACAGGGGACGCGGGGCACCGACCTCGGCGCGGTTCGGGGAGTGGATGGAGAGATACTGCTTGCCGTCTAAGGCGGTGAAAATCATGCCGTGACCGCCGTCAAATTCGAAGCTGCCGCGTCTTTCATAAAGCGGGTGGGGGAACTGCTGCCACGGACCCTCAATGGAGCCGCTGGTGGATTTTGCCGTAACCACACAGTATTCGTCGTTTTTGCCGTAGCCGGACCAGAGCATCAGCAGCTCGCCCTTCCTGCTGCGCACCAGCCAGCAGCCGTCGGTAACGATATTGCCGTTCAGTCGGCCGGGGATTTCACTCGCACGAAACAGCTGCGTTGGCTTGCTGATGAAATGCGTGAAGTCCGCGCTGAGCTTTGCAATAGAGAAATCGCCGATATGGTCGGGCATGCTGGTCCATTCATGGACGAAAACCATCCAAGGCTGCCCGTCGGGGTCGATGTAAAGCGTGCCGTCAATCGAATCCCAGTCGGGCGGGGTGATGTGGCCGTCCGTGATTTCCTCAAAGGGTCCCAGCGGATTGTCACTGCGGAAAATCGAGACACCGCGATGCTGCGTATCCCGGGAAAAATATGTCCCGAAAAGGTAGAACATACCATTATAATAGTGGCATTCGGGTGCCCAAAATTCCCAGACACCGGGGAATTCCGGGGTTGCCGTGAAGATGTTGACCGGACCTGCCCAGTTTTCCATGTCCTCGCTGACATAGCAGCCGTAACCCTCCCCTTGGGAGATGCCCGTGCCGTAAAGGAAATATTTTTGCCCGTAGACGAGTACAAAGGGGTCACGAATCACGATTTCGCTGCGGGGTCTGGTTTTGGTCATGTCGATGACACCGGGATCCGGGGTGAATACGAAATCCTCCGCAGCGCCTTGGAGCGGAAAGGCGGCCAGCAGCAGCCCGACCAGCAACAGACTGAAAATTCGGCTCTTTTTCATTGGTTTCACTCCTGCATTTATTTTTTTGCAGCTTTTTTTGCCAATCTACTTCTTATGCCGATGAATCACAAAACGGTTCATCGGGTAGACCCATAGGGAGGGGATGATGGAGGCAAGAGGCTTGACGATAAGCTCGCCGAGCCGCACCATGTCCTTGGCCTGGAACCAATCCATGAGCGCAACGCCAATCCACGCGGCAGAAAACACCGTGATGATAATCATCGCAAAATACAGAACTGCGCTGAGCGCGGGGTTGGCGTCCGCGCGGAAGGTGTGCTTGCGGTTGAGGATGAACGCCAACGTGTAATTGCTGCCGGTGGAAATCAGGAACGCCAGAAAATAGCCGATGCCGTCATAGTGAAAGATGCCGAACAGGTCATAAGGCTCGGCCTTCATGCCGCGGAAGGCAACGAACACCAAAAAGAAAAACAACAGCATATCCAGCGTGGCGCAGAAGAGGCCAACCATGGAAAATTTTACCATTTTGTCAATTTCCGGGTGCTTCTGCAGCCAGCGCATGACAAAAGCAGGAATCAATTTTTGGAAGCGATTTTTCAAAACATCAAACTCTTTCTGTATAGATTATGCGGGCTCTTTTTTCTTGCGGTGAATCACAAAGCGGTTCACGGGGTAGGTCCAGATGGCGGCAACCAGCGCGGCGAGCGGCTTTGCGGCAATGCCGCCGAGCTCGGCCATATCACGGGCGTTGAACCAGCTGGTCAGAATTCCGCCCAGCCAGGCGGAGCCGATGACGGTGATGACCACCATGATGACATATAGGAAGATGCTCAGCGCGGGGTTTGAATCCGCATGGAAGGTGTGCTTGCGGTTGAGGATGAAGCCCACCGCGTAGCCCATCGCGGCGGAAATCCACATCGCCCAGAAGTCGGTGGCCTTGTCGTACTTGAAAATCCACCACGCAAAGGGCGCGGGCAGGGTGTTCGCGAACAGCACAAACACCATCAGATAATAGGAACCCATCTCGGTGACACCGCCGAAAAGCCCCATGAAGGTGAATTTGATCATCTTCCAGGTTTCCGGCCGTGCCTGCACAAAGGCATTGAGTTTCTGTTTCATATCCGGTTTCCTCGACTTTCTTTTATGATTTTTTTCGGTGAATCACGAAGCGGTTCAGCGGATAGGTCCAAGCAGTGGCAAGCAGAGCCACAATGGGCTTGGCGAGGGCGCTGCCCAGCGAGGCTTGGTTGTGTGCGCGCGCGAAATCCAGCAGCTCCAGCCCCAGCCAGGTGGTGGCGAAGATGGTGAAAATCACCATGAGCACATACAAAAACACGCTCAGCGCGGGGTTGGCGTTTGCCTGAAAGGTGGTTTTGCGGTTGATGACAAAGGCAATCGCGTAGCCGATGGTGGTGGACACCAAAAACGCCCACATATCGCCCTTGTTTTCGTAGGTGAACAGCCCCAAAAAGGTGAAGGGCTCGTCCGGCGTGCTGCGGAACAGACCGTAAATCATCGCGTAGTATACCGCGAATTCCACCAGGGTAGAGAGTACGCCCGCAATGGAGAACTTGATGAACTTCCAGACCTCCGAGTTTTTCTGCGCAAGGGATGATTTGTTGCTTTGGCTCATGGGGAATGCCTCCTTTTTTGATTTATACATCGCTCTTTCTGCGATTGCAATCCTTGCAGAGCATTTGACAGTTTTCGGGTATTGTTTTACCGCCGCAGCTCCATGGGGTAATATGGTCGGCTTCCATGGCGCTCAAATCAAAGTGTTTGCCGCATTTGGCGCATACGCCGTTTTGCCGCTCGTAGGCGGCGCGTTTTTGGCTGCCTGTAAAAGCACGGATGCTCAAATGCCTTTCGTTGCGGGTCAGGAGATAGGGATAGATGCCTTTCTTGTTTGTGACATCATCGTCTATCATGAGCGACTGAATTTCCTGCTCCATTTTCGAAGCGTCAAACATATCTCCGTGATAATTGTCGTAAAGTCCGCCCCATGCAATACCCTTCATTTCTTTTCGATAATTTGTAAAGGTTAGCCGCACCCACTCAATGACATTCCGAAAGTATGTCCAAAGCTCGTTGGCGTTTGGGTCATGCTGATGGATGGACATATATTTTTCAATTTCCCCGTTGCTGATCCAAGCCAAAGCCGTTTGCAAAAGCTCCTGCCGAATGGGGGAGCCGTTCACATAATCCTTCGACAAAAGGTGAGCGGCGCAGTTGCTCTTGCTGAAGATTGCTTTGGCGGCGGAAAGCCACGTGCCGGTGTAAACCGCATTTCGCAATTCTTGGTCGGTCAGTTTTTCTCCGGCGATGTTGATGATTTTGAACCAGTCGAGTTTTTCCTTGTCGTTGCCCTCGCAGAAATAAACCATTAACTTGTAATCCAAAATTTGCTGCTTTTCGGTTTCGGTAAGATTGTGGAACGTGCGGTTGTCAACAGAAAATTCGCCCTGAACATATTGACAAAAGCTGATGGTTCGCTGCTGCCCGTCCAGAACCTCAAAGCTGCCATCCTCGTTTTTTACCCAATACATGACGTTGAGCGGGAAATTTTTGCGAATGGTGTCCAGGACGGCATTTCGCTTTTTTTCGTCATAAACAAATTCGCGTTGGTATTTTGGGCGTATGTTGAGCTTGCCGCCATAGCCGATAACGCCTTCCTCTTCGTTGTCAATATAGCCTTCCGCTGCATCGCGGATGGGGATTTCATGCAGTTCGATTCTCATTGCGTTTCTCCTATCTTTCTGATAATAACGCGCATATAAAGTTGAATTAGATAGCCATCTGTATTGTCGGAGATATAGAAATTCCCGGACGGCTTTTTCGTTAATAATATATTAGGACCTGTATTTACTTTTCCACCATTTACTTCTACACCATTAGGTTTTATTTGCTTTGCGTTAGTGTAGCGTTTTGTTGGAAATATTTCAAATTCATCTAATCCTCTTGTCCAACCTAACACCTCGAACTGTTCAGGATTGAGCTTGTCTAAAAACGTTATAGGTACACCCATAGCCCCATCCCAATCCAGAGGAATATCGGAAACTTTATCAACATTGATTGCATCATAATTGTCATAATGTGGATATTCTTCAGGAGAATATCGCTTGTAAAGGGTGAGGAACTCTTTATGCTTTTTCACTTCCAAACTGGTAAACCAGCAAGAAGTAGAAACCCTAACAAGTTTATGACCGTTTTCTATTTTGTGATATTGCTCCCACTCATCAGGAACCATAAAATACATACCAACATTGAAATTGGTATATCCTGTGCGCATTTCATCTTCTTTTATCAGTTTGAAAGTTTCTTTGTATGTTAAAGCGTTTGTGTTTCCAATGATAATGAAATCTTTCCCATGTTCTTTCAACAACGAAACATATTCGCGGAATAACGAAAAAGGTGGGTTGGTAACAACGATATCCGCCTCCTTCAGCAATTCAATGCACTCCGCCGAGCGAAAATCCCCATTCCCCTCCAACAGCGTAAGCATGTTTTGCTTGTTTTTTAGAAGATATTCAACATCTGTTAAATCAACCGCACCATCGCCGTTTTCGTCCGTAACTTCCGTGATTTCGATTTTGTGCGGACGGCTTGCGGCGGTTGTTTCGCCCAAATTTACCACGTCAAATAGTGACAACTGTTCCCCGGCAACAGCCGAAGCGGCGTAGCACGTTGCAATCAGCTTTTTCAGACCCAAGAAATTGAAGTTCATCGCAAAATATTTAAAAAAGTTGCTCTCAAAGGGGTCATCGCAATTGCAGAAAATGACCTTGCCGAAGAAATGCTCCTTATAGTGACGCATTTCAGCCTCGATGTCAGGCAGCTGCGTGTAAAACTCATCGGCCTTATTCTTTTTTGCGTTATTCAGCAGCTCCGTTGCCATGTTACCCGCCTCCTATTTCAATAAGTATATCAGAAGAACAACCATCGCCGCAAGCCCCAGCCCCGATAACGCCTTCCTCTTCGTTGTCAATGCAGCCTTCCGCTGCATCGCGGAGGGGGATTTCATGCAGCTCGATCTTCATAATGCGGTTCCTTTCCGGCGGATAACAATCCTGTCATACAGCCGCCTATATTTTGTGCTTGATGACGATTCTGTCGTAGAGACAGCGATACCCCCCCCGTGGTTGATTGATATCAAGCATTGATTATCATTTTCATTATCTGGTAAGTAGAAACGAATTCCACCCTGGACATAGCTGCCCTTTGGCGCGAATTCTGACATTGGTCTGCCGAGCCAGCGGCTGGAACCAATGATTTCAAATTGCTCTGGGTTATACTTATCCAAAAATGTGATGGGGACACCCATTTCGCCGTCGTAATCATAGGGGATTTCAACGGTTTTAGATACTTCAATTGCATCGTAGTTGACATAGCGTGGGTATTCGGCGGGATTGTATTGCTTGTAGAGCGTCAAACCTTCGTGACGCTTCGTAAAATCTAGGTTTGTGAACCAACGAATGCTTGGAACGCGGATATATTTATTGCCATTTTCGTCAATCCTCAGGCTTTTACTGGTTATTTCATAGTCAGCAGGTACCCGAAACTCCACATCACCGCTATGGATACTCTCACCCAGCCAGACTCTGTTTTCCTTGAATAGCATGAAAACATCCTTGTAAGTGATTGCGTTCATATTTCCCAAGATGATGAATTTTTTGTCATATTCTATCAACTGTGCAACATACTCCCGAAAAAGTGAAAAAGGTGGATTCGTCACAACGATATCTGCTTCTTTCAACAATTCAACACACTCTGCCGAGCGGAAATCTCCATTGCCCTCCAACAGCGTAAGTGTGTTTCGTTTGTTTTTTAGGAGATATTCAACATCGGTTAAATCAACCGCGCCATCGCCGTTTTCGTCCGTAACTTCCGTGATTTCGATTTTGTGCGGACGGCTTGCAGCGGTTGTTTCACCCAAATTTACCACGTCAAATAGTGACAACTGTTCCCCGGCAACAGCCGAAGCGGCGTAGCACGTTGCAATCAGCTTTCTCAGACCCAAGAAATTGAAGTTCATCGCAAAATATTTAAAAAAGTTGCTCTCGAAGGGGTCATCGCAATTGCAGAAAATGACCTTGCCGAAGAAATGCTCCTTGTAGTGACGCATTTCAGCCTCAATGTCAGGCAACTGCGTATAAAATTCATCGGCCTTATTCTTTTTGGCTTTTTCCAACAGTTCCGTGGCCATGTCGCCACCTCCTATTTCAACAAAAATATCAGAAGAACAACCACCGCCGCAATCCCCAGCCCACCCAGCAATACGTTGCGCGCGAGCAGCAGCGCCGCGGGGACGCTGGAGGGCGCTTTGGCGTAGAGAAAGTTTTTCAGGGGAGATGTGACCTTTTTGCCCACGAGCTTTTCAAAGGAGAGGGTGAAGGTCGTGTAATTGCGCGGATTTTCCTGCGGAATATCCAGCACGCGCACTGCCCGGCGGACGCCGGGGCCGTAGACGTTGAAGCCTGCGCCGGGGCAGTAGCCTAAATCAATGCCGTCCAGCTTGCCGACGAAGCTGTTGGCGTGGTCGTGCCCCACATACATGGCAAAAACCTCGCCCTTTTCTTTGAGGGCGGCAAACTCGCCGGTGTTTTCTGTGGGGACGGCAGGCATCTCGCCGAAGAAATCCTCCTGCCAGACCTTTGCTTCGTCCGTGCGGAAGAACTGGTTTTTGAATTCGTTGAAGCCGCGAACGGCCTTGGGTGTGCGCTTTTTCACGCGCTTGAGCAAATCCAGATACTCCGGCACGGGGATGTGCTGAAACACCATGGAGGGCACATAACCGCCGTTTTCGGCGCAAAGGCGCTCCCGCTCGGCGCGGTACCAATCAAGCTGGCCGGCGCGCACGGGGGTGTAGGTGGTGAGATTCTCATCGCCGTTGGAGTCGATGACATACAGGTTCATCACAAGCGTTTTGCCGTCCGTGTCATAAATCGGGATGGTGTAGCTGCCGCAGTCCGCCGCGTTTGCGTCCGTGGGGACACAGCCCGGGCAGCTGCCATAAATCGCCATCTGCGCCTGCTTTTTGACCTTGCCCTGCGAATCGTGGTTCCCGAAGGTCGGCGCAAAGGGAATGCCGCGCCGCACCATCGGCTCCACGAGCATACGCAGGGTTTCCGCGACCTTTTCCTCGTAGTTGCCGCGAATGAATTTGGTGGAGTAACCCTTGATTTGGTCGCCCGTGAGGATGACCAGGTCGGGCTTTGCCTCGTCCAGTGCCGCGTCAATCAGGCGCAGGGTGTCGGGCGAAATCGTATCGCTTTCCTGCGTATCCGCAATCTGCATAATGCGCAAGGGGCGATCCTTTGGGAAGTTCATGACATCAATCCTCCGTTTGTCCGTAATATGCGCCCGCGCCGTGCTTGCGCGTGTAGTGCTTTTGCAGAATATGCTCCGGCAGCTTGGCGCTCTTGCCGCCGAAGGAGCGGCTGCTGTTCAGCAGCTCGGTATGATACGCCATGGCGGCGATTTCCTCCAGTGTAATGGCAGCCTCCGCGGCGGCAGCGGCATCCCTGCCCCAGCAAAAAACCCCGTGAAAATGCAGCAGCGCCGCCGGGATTTCATCGGGGGAGAGCCGTTTCTTTTGGAAATACGCGGCGATGGCGCTGCCAGTTTCCGCCTCGTAATCGCCTTGCACCTGCGCCTTGCTCAGCGCGGGAATGCAGGGGATTTCGCCATAGGCGAAATCTGCGTGCGTGGTGCCGTAGGGCGGAATGGACAGCCCCGCCTGCGCCCAGACGGCTGCCATGGGGGAGTGCGTATGCGCAATGCCGCCCAGAGACGGAAAGGCGCGGTACAGCGCGAGATGCGTTGGGGTGTCCGACGAGGGCTTTTTGCCCGAAAGCTGCTTGCCGTCCAGCGTCAGCACGGCCAAATCCGCCGCCGTCAGCGCGTCATACGCCACGCCGGAGGGTTTGATGATCACAAGACCTTTTTCGCGGTCGATGGCGGAGACGTTGCCCCAGGTGAGCTTGACGAGGCCGCTTTGCGCCAAAAGGAGGTTGGCGCACAGGACTGCTTCTTGGAGCTGCTGCATGGCGTTCCCTCCTAATCATTTTTCAGTTGCCGAATGTCACTGCCCGCGAACAAGAAAGAGGCGTAGCAGGAGATGATGCGTGAGGTCACGCGGCGGGAGTATTTTTTCTCCAGCTCCTCCGGCGTGAGGTTGGTGCTGATGATGACGGGCAGATTCTTCAAAAGCCGCGTGTTGATGATGTTGTAGATGGCGGCCACGGTGAACTGGGTAGTGAACTCCACACCCAAATCGTCCAGAATCAATAATTCGCATTCCAGCAGGCTCTGTTCCGTTTCGCCGCAGCTGTCGCGGTTGCTGCCGAAGCGCTCCTTTTCCAGGCGCGAGAGCAGGTTTTGCGCGGAGCCGTAGACCACGCTGCAGCCGCCCTTGAGCACCTGCCCTGCAATCGCGAGGGAAAGATGTGTTTTGCCAAGCCCCGTTTCGCCGTGAAAAAACAGGCTGGGTGCGTCTGTGGAAAAGTTCTCCGCATAATCGCGGCAGAAATCCAGCACCAGCTTCATGTGCGCGCGCGGGGAGCTGCCGCCGAGCGCGGGGTGAGGCGTATCGGGATAGAAATCCAGCGAAAAATGCGCGAAATCGGAGTTATCCAGCGGAAAGAGTGCGTTCAATTGCGCAAAGCTCAGCTCGCGCAGCAGCTTGATGTGGCAGTCGCAGAGCGACCCTTGCACAAAGCCGCTGTCCGCACAAACGGCGCAGTGATGCCGCAGCTGCAAATGGTCGGGCGCAAAGCCCAGCTGCGTCAAAAGCGCCGCTTGACGCTCCTGCGCGGCGAGGTTGTGCTTCGCCAGCTCCGCAATGAATTGCTCGGCGTTTTCGCCCATGCCGATGGCGCGCAACACCTCAATGCCTGCGGAGGCTATCTCGCTTTCCAGCGTCGCCAGCTCCGGGCAGGCGGCAAAGGCAGTCTCACGCCGCTTGGCAAGGGCGCGCTTTGCCCCCTCGCGCCGCTGCTCCAGCTCCGCCGCCGCTTGCTGATAGACTTTTCCTGAATACTTCATAAGCGCTTATCCTTTGTCCTTTTTGTAGGCGGAGGGGATGTGAATCGCCGCCTGCTTGTATTTCTCCAAATCATAGGAGGCATCCGGGCTTTTTGCCGCCTTGGACGGCGTACTCCCGCCTGTCTTCTTTTGCTTAACGTAATTCTCCGCGTCCTGTGGGCTGTGGACACCGTTCTCATGCCAATCCGCCAGGATCTTGTTCATGTAGGGGAATGAGAGCTTTTCTACGCCGCTGTTGCGCATTTTTTCATAGGCGGCAAACAACATGTCCGCCGCAAAGCCCCAGGCCTGCCACTGCTGCAAGTGGTTCATTTGCGCGGCAGTCGGGCGGGGGTTCTGGATGCCCGCCATTGCGGCGAATTGCTGCCACAGGCGGCTGCCGCCGCGCAGGGCGCTGATTTGCGCGTCCGCCTTCTCAATGCTGTCAATCTCCTGCTCGCCCCAATTGCGCGCGAGCGCTTCAATATAATGGAAGTTCGTTTTTCCCACGGAGACGGCGTATTCCAGCACCATCAGAATGACCTCCACCGGCAGGCCGTAGGCATCGTGCATCATCAGCAGCGCGCATTGGCCGTCATAGCCCACCGTGCGGCCCAGCTTCTCCTGCGCGTGCTGAAACAAAAAGAGGATTTCGGGTGCTTCCTCGCAGCGAACCGCAATCTGCTCCCCGGAAGGGCGGGTGTCCGGCAGCTCAGGCAGTGTCTTTTTGGCAGGGGATACCGTTGCTTGCGGTACGGGCTGATGCGGAACCGGTTGCGGCGCGGCGGGTGGGGACTGCTCCTGCTTCGGCGCGTCCTGCGCGGCTGCGGGTGCAGTGTCGTCCATGCTGAGGATTTGCTGCTCTACCCAAAAGCGCAGGTAGTCCTCCGCGTCATCCGGCAGCATGCGCAGCTCCTTGCACAGGCGGTAGAGGTCGGGCTCCTGCGGCGCTTGGCGCAGCAACCAGAGCAGCACCTTGAGCTGCTCACCCGTGGCCAGGCGTATGTATTTGTCCACCAGCGCGGCGGGGACGGCGAAAATCGCGCCCCATGCGGCGGGGTTGATGCGGTAAGACATTGCGGCGGCTCCCATCTATTTCAAATACGGCACCATCAGGCGTTCGAAGTTTTCGTGATAGATCATTTCGCGCTCCTTGCCGCTCATGGGGATTTCCTCAAAGCGCGCGCGCTCCTCGGCGGCATCCCACATGGGGTAGTCCGTGCCGAACAGGGCGTGATCCGCGCCGAAGGTATCCAGAATCATCCGCGCAAACATCGGGCGGATAAACGGCAGGGAGCTGCAGGTGTCTATGTAGATGCCCAAATCCGCCATCTCGCGCATGCAGGAGCCCCATTCGGAGTAGCCGCCGAAATGCGCGGCGATAATGTCCAGCTTGGGGAAGGCGCGCTTGATGTTGACGATGCGGTGGGGCTTGGTGCAGCTCGTGCGGTAATCGCCCGCATGCACCAGCAGGGGCATACGGCCCTCAATGGTTTCATACATGCGCATGGCGGCGGGGCTGTCCAGATCAAACTTCTGAAAATCCGCGTGGAGCTTCATGCCCACAAGCCCCAGGGCGAGCGCCTCGTCCACCAGCGCGGGGATGTTTTCACAGTCCGGGTGCAGGGTGCAAAAGCCGATGAAGCGGTCGGGATGCGCCTTGACGCTCTGCGCCACAAATTGGTTGATGGCGCTGACCTGGCGGGGCGTGGTGGCAACGGAATGCACCACGAATTTATCAATGCCTGCCTTGTCTCCCTGCGCGAGCAGCCCCTCAAAGGTGCCGTTGTGGCGCATTTTGATTTCGTAATAGCCGCCGATGGAGAGGGCGGCCTTCTCTGCGATTTTCTCCGGGTAGATGTGTGCGTGCGCGTCAATGATCATTGCGGTGTTTGTCCTTTCATTGCGCTTATCAGCGGGATTTCGGTAACGGTGCCCTTGACGGTATGGAAATTTCGCTGACCCAAGGAAAAAATCGGCGCGTCATGGGTGAGCGAGTCGGAGTAGACCTCTATGAATTCCGCCTGCGGCAGGGCTTCAGCCAAACGGCGCACTTTCTCTGCGTTCTTGCAATTGCGGCCGTCTATCTGCCCGGTTTTGGGATTCATGCGCGTGGCAACCAAAACGTCCACCTTCAGCGCGTCACAGATGGGGCGCAAAAAGAATTCGGGCGAGGCGGAGCAGACAACGGCGGGGCGCTTGCGGTTCTGCGGCAAAAAGAAGGGGTAAATCTTCTCCCCATGCTTCTGCCAGAACTGCGCAGCGAGCTTTTCGCCGTCAATCAGCCGCAGATAGGCGTAGGAGCGCGCCTTCATTTTGTCCCCGTCATCCGCGCCCCATTTCATCGTGAAGCAAAACAGGCAGAAGAACTGATAGGGCAACAGCATCGCAATCCACGGACGGCGCAAAAGACAAAACAACAAAAACGGAACGCCCGAATCGGCAGGGTAAACCGTCTTGTCAAAATCATATAAGTCGTATTGCATGGGCACAATCCTTTCCGGAATAGAAGATAATCGTATAACAGTATAATATAGCAGCGGCGGAATAGCAATAGTGTGGGGGAAATTTTAAAAAGTAACTGCGCATTTTCGAGAGATGCGCAGTTACTTTTTTGTTTGCGGCGGTGCGAATCACCCGTTGTAATGATAGAAGGAAGACCAGCGTTCTTCCTCTGCCGGGTCGTCTTTGCAGCCCCAAATTTTTTCGTCAAACCATTGCATATAATCTTCGTTCAGCGAAAAGTTGTCAAAAACATTCAAATATCGCAGCTGCTTTAAGTTTTTCAAGCCGGACGGCAGGGTTTTCAGTTGGCAGCCGAACAAATCCAAACGCAGCAGCGCGCTAAGCCTGCCGATATTCTGCGGCAGGGCTTTCAGCTTGGTATCGCCCAAATCCAGCGATTGCAGCTTGGTGAGCTGGCAGATGCTGTCCGGGATTTTTTGGATGCCCGTGCTGTGCAGGTCGAGGAACAGCAGATTTTTCAGCCGCCCGATTTCCGCCGGGACGGATTGGATGGGCGTGTTGGCGGCATTCAGGATTTGCAGGCTCTCACAGCCCCCAATTCCGGCGGGCAATGCCTCCAAATTTGTCATATCAACGCGCAGAAACGTGAGTTTTTTCAGATTGCCGATTTCTTCGGGCAGCTTTTTCAGGGAATAGGACTTCAAAAGATTGATAGATTTGAGTTCCGTCAGCTTCCCGAATTCGGCGGGAATGACCGCCAAATCATTTTTGGCGGAGTCAAACGCAGTGATGTTTTTGAGCAGACCAATGCCCTCAATGCTCTTGAGCGGCCCGGGACTGCAATGGATTTCGCCCCGATAGCTTGCCAATTCTTCATAGCTGACAACATCGGCTGCCTCCCTATCCAGCGCCCAGGCAACAGTCCGCGCAAAATATGGGTCGGGGAAGAGATTGCAGATGGCCATGGGGTTGTCTGAGGTCGGCGGCACATAATCCTCGGGGTCAGTCCATGCTTCCTCCGGCGCGTCGGTGCCGGGCATGGCGGTTTCTTCCCGTGTTTCGGATACGATTCCGGCTTCTGTTACAGTTGTGCGCTCTGTTGCGGATGTGCCGATCACCTTTGCACTTTCCGGCTTGCTGCAGGCGGAAAGCAGCAGCAAAAACAGCAGGATAACAGCGATGGTTCTTTTCATAGACTGTATCGCCCCTCCGTTGAAATATAGCCGACTATAAGAATACTCAAACACACCCCGCAAGTTCTGTCAATCAAAAGGCGGTGTTTGCCCTCGCTCAAACCGCAGAACTGCCGCGCACTTTTCATTTCTTTTGCTTTTTCTGCTGAAACATCCACCCATCCCAATTCCGCCCCAACGAAAACGGAATGAAAACGCCGTGCCCGAAGCGTTGGTACTTCTCGTACCGCACATCTGCCCCCAAACGGCGCAAGTCTTCTGCTGGGACATCGCCGGCGGGGCAGCTTTTGTCGTTTTCGCTGTGAACGAAGAGCAGCGGCACATCGCACAGACGGGCGATGGAATCATCATCCAACGGGGCATGCCAGCGATCTGCATCCTGCACTGTGCCGAAGCTTTCCGCACGCTCCTGCGTATACCACCAGCCGCTGAGTATCATGGCTGCGGCATAGCGCTCCGGGCGGCGCATGGCTTCATAGAACACGGCATGTGCGCCATAGGACAGACCTGCGAGATAGATTCTCGCAGGGTCTGTTTGCTTTTCGCGCTGCACCCACACTAAAAGCTCGCCGAGCATGGCACTGTGCGCATCGCTGTTGTATTGCTTGACGCAGCTCAATTGGGGCGCAAGGAGGACGCATTTTCGGCGGTGCAGAAGCAGGCGGATGCGCAGAAAGAGCAGCTCCCACATCTGGCGGGTGTTGTCTTCCCCGATGCCGCCCGCGCCGTGCAGAAATACGAGCAGGGGCAGTCCCCCGCTTTTGCCGCGTGGGGCGTATAGGCGAAAATGGTGAAAGAAGTCATCCGCCGCGCTGTAATATTTCAGCCGCCGAAAGGACGGAAACAGCAGTGCCGCGCCGTCTGAAAGAACGGCACTTTCCCTGTCACCATTCCACCCGGCAGCGTCTTTCTGCTGCCGCTTTTCCGCCTTGCGATAGCTGCAGATCAGTTTTCTGCCGCGGCGCTCCCAATAGGGCAGGGCATATTTTGGCTTACCGTCTTTGCGTTCTGCCCCGCTTTCCGTAACGGCGTAAAGATGCCCGTCGCTGCAGCCCAATGCATCCGTGCAGCCCGTTGTTCTGCGCAGCGCCAAAAGCTGCTGCAAGCCCTCTTCCCCGAAGGACACAAGCGTAATGTGCTGCCCTGCAGCGCATTCATTGAGCGGCGTTTCAAAGGCAGGGTTGCCCCGCACCAATGCCTGCTCCGCGTCGGACTGCAAAAAATTGTAATAGCATTTTCCCGGTGCTGTTTTCATGTTTATGACCATTCCTTTCAGCAGCACGTGGATTCTTGTGCCGGTTTCGGCTTGCCGAAATTCGGGTTTTTCAAACCCGAAAGGCGCAAAATCCGGTTTGAAAAACAAGTTTTTCAAACTTGCTTCCCCCTATCCGTTGTTCCTCTCCTCCATCGCCGCCTTCCTGCGCTCCGTCAGCTCGCGCAGCATGGCATCCCGCTTTTCGCCTACCAAATCGTAGAAGAAATAGGGGATGGTGCCGAGCAGGCGGATGACGGCGGGCAGCAGAATGAACATGGAGAAAATCCGAAAGCGCACGGGCTGCGGCTGGGGTGCGCGCACGCCGCTGCCGCCGGGCACATAGCCGATGGCTGCGAGAGCCAGCGCGCCGATGGACTGCGAAATCGTGCCGTTGATTTTGGTGGTGACAATGCGCATGGAAAAGCTGATGCCCTCGCTGCGCTTGCCGGTTTTCCACTCGCTGTAATCCGTGGCCTGAGCCATCATTTCCCCCGGCACCACGCTCATCACGCCCGTGAACAGGGTGATGAAGCTGATGAACAGCATCAGCATGGGCACCATAACCGCAGCGTTTTCATAGTGGCGGATGCCGACGGCGAACACCAGCATTTGCGCGATGGATGCGCTGATTTGCACGAGCAGCATCGTCTTGCGCGAATCCATACGCTTGCGCAAAAACGGCACAAAGGCATAGGACACAAAACCGAGTACCGCGCCGGGGATTTCCGTGAGCAGGCCAATGCTCGCCCAGCCCAGCACATCCGTATAGTAGTAGATGGCGAATACATAGCCCACGCTGCACAGCGACCAAATCAGGTTCGCCGTCAAAATCAGCCGCAGCGGCTTGTTTGTGACGATTTGGGACAGGCTCTCGCGGAAGTTCGGGCGCTCCTCTGACTGCTGCAGGCGCTCGCGCACAAAGACGGCGGCCAAAGAGAACACGCCCATGCCGACCGTCCCCGCAATCAGACCCAGCGCGAGGAATACCGTAGTCATCTTCACCCGTGAGCCGGGCAGCGCGGCGGCGTCCATCAGCAGCAGCACGATGATATAGGGCAGCGAGCCGATGATGGTGCTGAACAGCGAGGTGGAGGTGATGGCGCGCGCGCGGTCGTCCGGGTTGGGCGAAAGCGCGGCGGAAAGTCCCCAGAACGAGACATCCGTCACTGTATAGCACAGCTCCCAGACGAAGTAGGTCACAAACATATACAGCACCTTTGACGGCGCAGTGGGGGAGGCGTTTGGGAAGAAGAACGGCCCCGCAAAAAGCAGGCAGGTCGCTGCCGCCTGCGGCAGTATGCCCGCACGCAGAAATGGCTGCAGCTTGCCGCAGCGCGTGCGCGTTTTGTCGATGATAACGCCCATGAGCGGATTGTTGACGATGTCCCAAATCCCCGCCAAAAAGAGCAGAAGCGCCACGATTTTGGGATCCACCCGAAAAATGTTGATGTAAAAATAGTTCAGGAAGTTCACCACAAGGCCAAACCCAAAGGTCTGCCCGCCGTTCGCAATGCCAAAGGCCATCGTCTCCCGCCGACCGACATAGCGGCGC
>JGI994J12354_10001270_pt1 | contig 25455 bp, 21 predicted proteins | sample IntmicLarv3ML3BL_FD_12354 | JGI IMG/M metagenome (IMG submission 12354)
GTACAGGCAGTATACGTGCCTGCCGATGACCTTACCGACCCTGCTCCTGCCACTACATTCTCACATCTCGACTCAACAACGGTGTTAAGCCGTAAAATCACGGAGTTAGGAATATATCCCGCTGTCGATCCGTTAGAGTCAACTTCGCGTATTCTTGATCCGCTGATTGTGGGCGAAGAACATTATGAAACGGCTCAAAGAGTAAAACAAATTCTTCAGCGATTCAAAGAATTGCAAGACATTATATCTATCCTCGGTATGGAAGAACTGTCGGACGAAGACAAAACTGTAGTGAACCGCGCCCGCCGTGTGCAGCGATTCCTCTCCCAGCCTTTCTCCGTTGCAGAACAGTTCACCGGTATCAAGGGAGTTTCGGTAGATATTGAAGATACGATACGAGGCTTTAAGATGATCCTTGACGGTGAACTTGACGATGTACCAGAACAGGCATTCCTGAACGCAGGCACTATTGAAGATGCCATCAGCAAAGGCGAAGCACTAATAAATGAAAACACCGATTAAGTGAGTGCAGAGGTCAAGCTTGCTTGTCTCTGCCGAGCGTGAGGTGTTTGGACGTAGTCAAAAGTGAAAAATAAAATTCTTAATTCTTAACTCTTAATTTTTAACATGGATTTAGTAATAATATCACCCGAAGGAACACGACTGACAGAAAATGCGACGCGCGTAACACTGCCGGGAAGCATGGGGCCTTTTTCAATACTGAAAAATCACGCCCCGCTCATATCCACCCTCAATAAAGGGACGGTGACATGTGTCGTAGACAAAAAAATTAAAAATTTTGATATCGAAGAAGGCGTCATAAGCGTGGAAAAGAATGTAGTAAAGGTATTGATTGAATAGATTTAACATCTAAAAACAGAAAAATATGCGGACAAGAAAACTTAAACTGGGGATCAAGATACTTTTAATGCTATGCATTACATACATAGGTATCTGTGTTCTTACGGAAGTCGTATATTATTTTGTAGTTCCGGAGGAGCATTATCACAGAGTGTACCCGTCTATCGGAGTATTCTATCTTGTAATGGGCATTATATCCTACTATTCGATGGTTCATCACAGGAATACATCTCACGACTATTTATTGAATGTATATATGTTCGGAAGGATGATTAAATTTTTTACGACGGTTATTTTTCTTCTGTTTTATATTTTTATTATCAACCCTGAAAACAATAGAGCATTTGCTCTGACAATGATAATTTATTACATTATATTTTCCGGTTTGGAACTGTATATATACACTTTGTTTAACCACAGAATATCAAAACATGAAAAAAAGCATAAAAAATATAAGTAACCTCTTACTGCTTGTTAGTCTATTTTTCTTCATAATCCCTACTGTACAGGCTCAAAATGAAGAAAATGAAGAACTAAGTATTAAAGAATTGATTTTCGAGCACTTGAGCGATTCTTATAAGTGGCATTTTTTCATTCTGAATGAAAAAGATTTCAGTTTACACCTTCCTGTTATCGTAAGAAATGAAAGCGGGCAGTGGCATGTATTCTCCTCTTCACGATTGGAAAAAGGAGCGTCGTACGAAGGCTTTTATATTGCGCATGAGGGGCAATATATACACAAGATTGTGGAAAAGAACCTGGCAGGAGACGAAATACGTCCGTGGGATTTTTCTATAACAAAGAATGTGCTTGCCATGTTTGTAAGCATAACGATCATACTGCTATCCTTCATGTCGCTGGCAAGATGGTATAAAAAAGGACGAGTTAAACCGCCGGGAGGTTATCTCGGAATAGTTGAAGTAGTGTTATTGAACATACAGGACGAAGTCATAAAGCCTTGCGTTGGTGACGATTACAAAAAATTCTCACCATTCCTGCTTACAGCGTTCTTTTTTATTCTCATAAACAACTTTATGGGACTTATCCCTGTGTTTCCGTTTGGAGCCAATGTTACGGGCAATATCACCATAACCTTTTTTCTGTCATTTATTACGTTCCTGTTAATCAATATCAATGGCAATAAGCACTACTGGAAAGAGATTTTCTGGCCACATGTACCATTATGGCTGAAATGTCCCTTTCCGTTGATACCGATTATGGAATTTTGGGGTATTCTGATGAAGCCTGCTGCATTGATGGTTCGTCTTTTCGCCAATGTGATGGCGGGACATGCAATGGTTCTCGGGTTAATATGCCTGATTTTTATATCTGTTTCGATGGGTGCTGCCGCAAATGCAGGTATGTCGTTCGTCGCGGTTTTCTTCAGTGTATTTATAAGCCTTATCGAGATATTGGTATCATTAATTCAAGCATACGTTTTTGTTCTGCTGTCGGCAGTATTCATAGGCATGTCAAGGGCAAAACCGGAACGTCGCGAACATGTAAGCGACACAGTATAAACATTTAAAACAAACACAATTATAAACATTTAAATATATAAATTATGTTACTATCAGTATTATTACAAGCAGCAACTTTCTCATTGGAAAGTGTGGGTACATTGGGAGCAACTATCGGAGCAGGACTGGCTGTGATAGGCGCAGGTATCGGAATAGGCAAGATCGGAGCGGCGGCAATGGATGCGATAGCGCGTCAGCCGGAAGAAACGAACAAGATCCGCATGAATATGTTTGTTGTAGCGGCGCTTGTCGAAGGAGTCGCTCTTTTTGCCATCGTTCTATGTTTGCTTGCACTTTAGTCCTTTATAAAATAAGAAAACTATGTCATTATTAACACCCGATATAGGACTTCTTTTCTGGATGATCATTTCTTTCGGAATTGTTTTCTTAATCTTGGCAAAATTTGGATTTCCCGTGATAATCAAAGCAGTGGAGGATAGAACAGAATATATCAACCACTCTCTTGAATCAGCGGAGAAAGCTGAACAAAAACTTGCCGAAATAAACAAAGAGGCCGAAGCCATCTTCAACAAAGCACAGGAAGAGCGGTCTAAGATCCTTAATGAAGCAGGAGAAGAGCGCAATCGTATTTTGAGCGAAGCAAGAGTGAGGGCCGACAACGAGGCTAAAGCGCGAATAAATAAGGTTGCAACCGAGATCGAAGAAATGAAGCGGAGAATGATGGGCGACGTTAAAAACGAGATTGCCAATATATCTATCCGCATTGCCGAAAAAGTTGTTGAGGAAGAGATGAAGAACAGCAACAAGCAAAAAGAGCTGATCGAAAAGTTGATGAAAGAAAAAATTTCGTATAAAAACTGAAGACAATGAATAGAGGAATCGTTTCCGGAAGGTACGCAAAGGCACTTTTCATGTATGCTGAAAAAAATGGGAAAGAGCTTGAGGTTTACCGTGAGACCAAATGGCTTTCGAGGTGTATGGTTCTTTATCCGCAAATAAAACGCATACTGACAAACCCCATCGTTCCTGCATCAAAGAAATTGAAGATGCTCGAAAGGCTGTACATCAGTCCGCCGAGTGCAGAGTTTCACAATTTTATTCGCTTAGTATTGGAAAACAAACGCGAAGAATTACTGCAGACAATGTGTTTCGTGTATAAGGAGTACTATCGAGAAGCGAAGCAAATACTTCAAGTAGACTTAGTTACTGCAACAGAGGTCGCAGAAGAAACGAAAGCCGGAATAACCGAAAAAATGGAGACATTCACAAACAAAAATATTCGTTTGACGACAAGCGTCGATCCTGAAATTCTTGGCGGTTATGTACTGTATTGGGATACATACCGATGGGATGCAAGCGTGGCTTCGCGCATGAGAAGTGTAGAGAGAATGATTAAAGAAAATTTGAATAATATTTAAGAAAATGCCTGAAAATATAAAAGTTAGCGAGATATCGGAAGTCATCTTCCAATTATTGGACGAGATGGACCCTGACAAAAATATGGAAGAAGTCGGCACGGTTATACAAGTGCATGACGGTGTAGTACGCATATATGGATTGAAAAATGCCGAGGCAAACGAATTACTTGAATTCGACAACGGAGCGAAGGCAATAGTCATGAATCTGGAAACAGACAATGTAGGCGCCGTCCTTCTGGATTCGACGGATCTGATAAAGGAAGGCGACATTGCAAAACGCACGGGAAAAATTGCATCCATACAAGTAGGAGAAGGGGTGATAGGCCGAGTGATCAACCCTTTGGGTGAAGTTCTTGACGGTGGAGGCTCAATATCCGGAAAACTGTATACCATGCCTTTGGAAAGAAAAGCTCCGGGCGTAATCTTCCGTCAACCCGTACAGGAACCGATGCAAACAGGTATCAAGTCCATTGACGCGATGATTCCCATAGGAAGAGGGCAACGCGAACTTATTATCGGCGACCGCCAGACGGGAAAAACGACTATCGCCATTGATACAATCCTCAACCAGCGCAAAAATTTCGAAAACGGAGACCCCATATATTGTATTTATGTAGCTATCGGACAGAAAGCATCGACAATAGCATCGTTAGTGAACACACTACGCGAAAAGGGAGCAATGGAATATACTACGATAGTGATGTCTACGTCGTCAGACCCTGCTGCATTACAGTATTTCGCCCCGTTTGCAGGGGCTGCTATCGGTGAATATTTTCGCGACACGGGACGTCACGCACTCGTTGTCTACGACGACCTGTCAAAACAAGCCATCGCCTACCGCGAGGTATCCCTTATCCTTCGTCGTCCTTCAGGTCGTGAAGCATATCCGGGAGACATTTTCTACCTGCACTCACGCCTGCTCGAACGTGCTGCACGTATAATCAATTCCGATGAGATAGCCGCCAAAATGAACGACCTGCCAAAAAGCCTCGCAGGAAAAATAAAAGGCGGCGGCTCGCTCACGGCATTGCCCATCATCGAGACACAAGCAGGTGACGTGTCGGCATACATTCCGACAAATGTGATCTCCATTACCGACGGACAGATTTTCTTAGACACCGACTTGTTCAATCAGGGAAACCGCCCTGCCATAAACATCGGTATATCAGTTTCACGCGTCGGCGGAAAAGCGCAGGTGAAAGCTATGAAAAAAGTGGCCGGGACATTGAAAACAGCTCAGGCTCAATACCGCGAATTAGAGTCGTTCATCCGCTTCGGCGGCGAAATGGACAAGGTTACTGAACAGGTAATAGACAAAGGACGCAAAAACACCGTCCTTCTTATTCAACAACAATACCACCCGTTCAAAACCGGCGAACAGGTTGCCATCCTTTATTGCGGTACACACGGATTGCTCAGGAACATACCGATTGATAAAGTACATACTTTCGAGGTAATGTTCCTCGAACGCTTAAGACTAACACAGCAGGATACGGTATTGGATCGGTTGGAAAATGGCGAAATAGATAACGACATTGAAGCCGCTCTCGAAAAAACAGCCGCCGAGATATGTAAACAATTGACAATTAACAATTAAATAAGCAATGTTCAACGCACAATTATTTTTCACTTTTCACTTTTCACTTTTCATTTTTTAATCATGGCTTCATTAAAAGAGGTAAAAAGACGAATCGTTTCGATAGAAGGCACAAAAAAGATCACTGTCGCCAGACAGATGATATCATCTGCCCTTCTGCACAAAACGCAGGATTCGCTTACAAAGATCCAAGCTTACAAAGAGTCTATTGATGACTTATTCTGCAAATTAGATGCTTCCGACGAAATAATAAGACGTCATAAGAACGGTGACAGATACAAGAAAAAGACCGGAGTAATAATCATATCGTCAAATAGCGGTATGTGCGGTCCTTTTAATATGAATATTATCAAAGCGACGGCTCAACTCGAAGAGGCGTATCCCGATGAAACACTTATATACTACCCTATCGGAAAAAAGATACGCGAAACGTTATTACACAAAGGTATTTCATTAGGCTTCGANGGCAATTCAAATTTCGATAATTTGATAGAAAAACCAAGTTTTAAGAAATCATCCGAAGCAGTTAAATATTTCACCGACATCTTCAAATCCGGAATTGTTGATCAAATAACAGTCGTATGTACACACTTTATATCAATAGCTAAACAGGAAGTGAAACGTATACCATTATTGCCGTATAAGGTTGAAAACCGTGCAGATAAAGGCCTTTACTTAATTGAGCCTTCGTCTGAAGAAGTACGGATAGCATTATTGGAAAAAAGCCTCCGTGCCACCTTCCATACAATAATCATCGACAGTCTTACATCCGAAAGTGCCGCAAGGACAATAGCAATGCAGTTGGCGAGCGAAAATGCAAATGAGCTTCTCAACGAACTGAATATCACCTACAATAAATTGAGACAACAAAACATCACCGCCGAACTGCTCGACATCATAGGAAACTCTTTTGCTTGAAATATTAGTTTCTAAAGTTTATTTACCCTATTCGAATTGATATACTTTTTATCGAAACATAAAACAATCGCTGAAAATACGAAAAATACATAAAATTGTTATAATTGTAAGAAATTTATTTTACCTTTGATGCTTAATAAGCAAAGAAGAATATTTATAACGAAATATTGGATCTTATTAACTTTAAATAAATACTATCAAAATGAATCGAAGATTATTTTTAAGAAATGGAGCATTAAGTTTCGCTGCACTTACGATATTGCCTCGTAATGTATTGGGCGGCACACACTTTGTGGCTCCGAGCGATCAGATCAATTTAGGTCTTATAGGGTGCGGTGCTCAGGGGCGCGGCTTAGGTCCATCATTTGCGTCCAAACCCGGTTGTAATGTGATTGCATTGGCTGACTGTGAATCACTTCGCCTGCCATTCACACAAGAGCGTATTGAACGTGCAACTGAAAAAGCAAAAGGGCAAGCTTTCAAAGGAATTAAACTTTATGCGGATTACAAGGAACTTTTGGCAAATACAGACATTGACGGTGTAATTATTGCCACTCCCGACTTTTGGCATGCAATGATGACCCTTGATGCGTGTCGTGCCGGGAAAGATGTGTATGTTGAAAAACCAATGACTCACAGTATTGAAGAAGGACGTGTCATGGCCAATGCCGTGAAAAAATATGAACGTGTCCTTCAGGTAGGAAACATGCAGCGTTCGTATCGTAATTTCAGGCATGCATGTGAATTGGTTCGCAATGGGTATATTGGAGAAATAAAAGAAATTAAAGTATCTGTCGGACCTCCTCCGGTCAAATATAATTTGCCTGCACAGCCGGTTCCTAAGACACTGAACTGGGAACGATGGATCGGCCCGGCTAAAATGAATCCATATAACGAAGAATTGATTTTCCCGTTAGATCGTGGAGGTTTTCCTAACTGGCGCGACTACAAGGAATATGGTGGCGGGATGGTTTGTGACTGGGGCGCTCACATGTTCGATATTGCCCAATGGGCAATGGGTATGGATGATTCCGGACCGGTAGAGTTTCTTCCTCCAAATCCGGATGAACGGAAACCACTCACAATGAGGTATGCGAATGGAACTATTATGACACATGAGCCTTTCCGTAAAGCTGATGGCAATGCAGTGCGTTTTATCGGAACTGATGGTGTGATTGACATTAGCCGTAGTTTCTTAGATGCAATTCCTGCAAAGTTGCAAGATATCGAAATCGGTGACGATAAAATCAAACTGTATAAAAGCGATGACCATCTTGCAGATTTCTTAGGTGCAATGAAGTCTCGTAAACAACCATTAAGTACTGTTGAAGTCGGACATCGTACAGCATCTTTATGCCATCTTGTAAATATTTGCTATGAGCTTAACCGCCCACTGAAGTGGGATCCTGCCAGAGAAGAATTCCTGTTCTTCGACATGGAAGCAAACAACCTTCGTAAAACACCTTATCGAGAAGGATTTAGCTTGAAGGTATAAGACCGGCAGTGTCATAAATAGGGCGATCTCAACATTTTATCGTACGACTTTTTGCGCAAAGAGACAAAAAGTCGTACGATTTTTTGTTATAAAACACGAAACATGTGACGACTTTTTCCATTATATATGGTTCTGTGGAAAATTCAAACAGTTTCTCAGTAGTCTTCAAAAATAATTTAAATTATTTTTTCCGGTTTGAAGCCGAGATCAATGAAATTTATCACTCCGTCTTTATTTATTTTTATCAGGAGTGATTCGCTCGGCTTGAAATCGAGAAGAATCTTTTCCGTTTTTCCGTTTGCATTGATTGTAATATTTCTTTGACTACCTTTATCATCAAATGATTGCAGGTATGTCAGCGGATATTTCAGATTCTGCGACATCGGATTGGCAAAAAAGATATACAATTCCCCTCCCTCATCACGGCACCAAAAATCAGGGAGGTTTTCTCCTTCAATAAGCGCCTTCCCCCGGATTATTTCCGGATTGGCAGACACGTTGGGGATTAAGCTCAACTTAGTGATCAGCTCTGCATATTCAGGAGATTTATTCTTTCCCGGCTGTGCAGGAGTTTTGACAAACCAGACGGGAAGTCCCTCTCCGGCTAAGCGAACGATATTTCGCAAGGCTTCAATATCAAGATAATCGACATTCAGGCATAGTGAAGAAAAGGTTATATCACCGCAGTAAAGCCTGCTATTCTCGTATTTTGCAGCAGACAGGAAATGATGGTTAACCCACAATGGCTGACGCCCTTTTAGTTGTTCGGGCGCGAAAATATAGCGAAGCTCATAAGCGCCCCATACCCACGGCATCTTTAAAGAGTCGGGATAGTCGACTTGCATCCATGAATCTTCGAGTGGCATATAAACAGCTACATCACTGTATGTTTTGCCTTTGCGCATATACCCGGAAACTTTTTCCATATAACCGTTGAATTCTTTCAGTTGGCCGGAAAAATATGAATCCGGTCCTACATGCACCGTCGTATAGAAGAAATTTGTTGTATCGCCTTTTTTATTGTACGGCATACCGTGCCATATTATCTGATTTGTCCCGTTAGCAAAAAGCGCATCGGCAATAAGTTTCATATCACCTGTCTGTTCTTTCTTCTGATAAGGGCTTTTTCCCCTTCCCGAACCCCAGCCCGTCCAACTGTATATACACGTAAAAGTCTCGGAGGTAACTGCTTGTTTACTTGTCAAGGCTGCTGCAGAAGCCGGAATACGGCTGAAGTTCGGTTCATAAAGTATCGCTTCCGTTTCAGGTATGTCAACAAGACTGAATGCCGTCAACAGATCGGCAGGCGCTCCTCCGCACTGCGCTCTCGAGAAGGCTCCCACGCGATTTGCATTTATCGTAAAAGGCTCGTAAAACTCATATAATACATAATCCGACAGCACTTTCATGTAATCGTAGAATATATCCTCATTTCCTTTATCATAGAGAGTTTTCATCAGCGGTTCAATCTCATATCCGCTTACATTCCTGAACTTTTCCCCGAACCCTTTGGTCCAAAGGTAGCGAGTCTCTACCTCCCAAGAATCAACAAAAACGCCTGATCGCGAACCTTCATACGCTTGCCCCATCCCTTTATTCATACGACCGGCATAACGGTAAAAAGCCTCTTTATCAAGATGATTCAATATACGTGCTCTTTTAGGGTGATCCCATATAAGGTTACGGTTCATCGGACTGACCGTATCAAAGTAGCTCTTACTTCCATCTTCATCAGGCATATTCAAATCGTTGAAAGGCCACAGAGTACCGTAAGTATAATCGCAACCAAGGCCTATCAGGTCGGCATATCGCTTTGCGAAATTTACGGGAGCAGCCCAATCGCCCGACAGCCATGCAGGACGTTGTACAGCGCTATCGCCAAACATTGGATAGATCCATGCAATCTCAACCCCGCCGAAATTATTTTCCTTAAGCCAGTCCAACTGATATTTCACATCTGCGGTATCAATCTCCGCAGCAAACCACCACCAGCGGGTGTAAGGTTTATGGCTTGAATACAATATCTCCTCACTGTCGGCCGATGAGCCGGATTGTGGCGTACATTGAAAAAACATCTGCGCTGCGAAGCACGTCAAGCAAAAGACTAAGGCTTTTTTCATAATTATACTAATAATATCCACGGCGAAGATAAATATTGTATGCCTCAATACAAAAACATTCCGGGATTTTTTTTGATGTTTCGTTATTTCTTCATAACTTGCAACAGTTTTTCGAAAGCTATACAGATGATACGAAAAGCACACATTTTTCAATTTTCAATTAATAATTTTCAATTTATTAAACATTCCGTTATGAAAAAACTGATACCAATTCTTGTATTATTGATCCCGCTGTATATAACGGCGCAAACAATCAAACCATTGCATGTAACTACATGGCCCGAAAGCGATGATTCGACAAAAATCTATGTTGTAAAAGGCGAACGTCACGGCGTCAGTTTTTTTCCGAAAGTTCAATTGCCGCATGTACGCTACACTCCGGAATCTCCATTATCATTCGACAAGTTTCATACAGTAGATGTAATATATCACCACATGGAACGATTTGCCGAAAAATACCCTGATCTTGTTGAACTCTACGAAATAGCGCAGAGCTACGAGGGGCGCCGTATTCTGCAAATGACGATAAANAANAAAAAGACAGGCAANGCGACNGATAANCCNGCGGCNTACTTCGAAGGAAACAGGCANAGCGGTGAAGTGACNAGCGCNGAATCGATGATGTGGCTGATGCAATACCTGTTGGAAAGCTACGGCAAAGATGCCGAAATGACAAAACTTATCGACAGGACGGCAATATATCTGCGTCCGGTAAACAATCCCGACGGACATAACCTGTATATGTTCACGGCACAAAGAAACCGCAGTACGGTCAGACCTTTTGACGACGACGGCGATGGATTGTTCGACGAGGACAGCCCCACTGATATTGATAAGGATGGAATGATCTTAACGATGCGTTACAAAGATGAGAAAGGAGATTATGTAATAGACTCTCTCGATACAAGCGGACGCCTTATGAAAAGAGTAGAAAGCGGCAAGGGCACGCATAGCGTTGTACCGGAAGGTATAGACAACGACGGAGATGGCCGAACAGGTGAAGATGGTATCGGTGGTTTGGATTTACATCGCAATTATCCCGAAAACTGGCGTCCTTTAACTGAAAAAACGGGACGCGGCTGGACACAGGGCGGAGCCGGCGAATATCCGTTGAGTGAGATAGAAACGCGTTCCGTTGTAGCATTCTTGTTGGAAAACCCTAACATTTACGTCGTAAATTCCATGGACACTCAGGTTCCGATGCACCTTCGCCCGCCGAGCACATCGGCAACGAACGACAGGATGTATCCTGAAGATGCAAAATGGTACCTGCATTTCGATGCATTAGGCAAAAGCATCACCGGATATGAGCGAGCCGGAGATGTATATAATGATTACGGCAGCGGTACTCCCCTATTCGGGCACGGTCCGGATTTCGGATACTGGTATTATGGCGCTATATGGTACGGCGATGAGTTGTGGGATGGAGGAAAAGTAGAAACAGACTATAACAATGACGGAAAGATCGATGATCTTGACAAGTTATATTGGGATGATAACGAAAATGACGGGCTCGGCTTCATTGAATGGAAACCATTCAAACACCCTACCCTCGGTGATGTTGAGATTGGCGGATGGGATCCGAAATTCTTTTCACAAAACGCACCGTCGTCCGTTGTAGAAAAATGGGCGAAGAATCAGGCTATGTTCAACGTAGCAATGATGAAGCATCTGCCGGAACTCGAATGGGGCGATTATGAAGTAAAGAAAGTGAAAAGTTATAAAGGCGATTCCGTCGATTACAGAGTAAAAGTATCATACAAAAACATCGGCAAACTACCGACGGCATTGAAACAGGCTGATTTGGTAAAGATAGTAAAGCCCGATCAGCTGAATGTGACATTCAATGCCGACAGCACCTCGAAAGCATTCACTGTTTTAGACGAAAGCCTGAAGCAGCCTCGCCGACGCAGGAACGAAGCGACAAGCGGGAATACCGGCAAGTACTATAAAGAACTTGGCTATACCGCCGGTGAATCGACAAACACAGCTATATTTACCGTCAGAGTATACGATAAATCACCGTTATCAATCGACATCAATATAGAAACTACGCGCGCAGGCATACTGCCGAAAAAGCATATTGAGATACAATAACATGCAACTGCCAATCACTTAACAACAACAATAACAGCTTTTTCTCCCTCAACAGCTACAACAATAACTCCCGGCGGAGTAGTAAATGTCGCATTGTCGGAAGACACCTTGGCGTTAGTTATTGTCCGGCCTAATATATTGCTGATAATAACATTTTTACCTGCCGCATTTAATATCGAAACATTTCCTGTTCCACCGAGAACTGTTGTTTTGGAGGAAAGGCCGGTAACAACGTCTTCATTATTTACGGCGGGAATGTCTGTTGCAGAATATGCAAATGTATATGCGTCCGGATTATTCACCGGATCTTCACTATGGATGCGGGATATTGTAATATTGTTATTTTGAAACTTTAACCAACCGCCATATCCGGAACGAATCATTTGAGCATTACGTGTTTCACGCTCTGTTGTTTCTGACTCAATCGCTAAAGAAAGAGGTTCTTGCGAAACGATGCGAAGTGAGAACACCCAGTCTTTGTGCATATTGTCATCAAGAGCTATTATTGAATGAAGACCTATCGTTTTGTCCGGAGAAAGCCCCGTTGTCGGTTTGAAATCATAATATGTACGCATCGCGGAATCTGATTCGGAACGATAATACATTTCCTGATATCCGGAACCCTTAATTATATTTTCATTGATCAGCTTACTGAAATCAATATATTTCCCTTCTACACCATATTCTTTTGAAAGGGAGAGCCACAACTGATACGGGTCATTTTCTTCATTTTTATATTTAGGGTCGAAATCACTTCCTTTCAATACGTATAAGCTATCTCCATAATGGATAGCCCAAGCAAAAGCTAACCGCTCCGATCTGCCGTCATCAGAAAGATAGGCGTTTCCGTGAGGGTTATTGATTGTATTATGGTCTACAGGCATAACTTTATTGAAGTTTGTTCTTCCGGAGCCTTTGACAGATTTTGCATACATTGCAGTGTTATATAAATAACGTCCGATCACATATTTGCGACGACTATATACATCGTTCGGGATATATGTATCTACGGCAAACAAATACTGAGGTTTTATCAATCCTGTGCCACGATTGATATAAGCAGTATCAACATATAGCGAATAATTCGTTGATGCTCCGGGGAAAGCAAAGTTGTTAATTCCGAGGAAGCTAAGGCGGTTTCCCGTTGAGTCTTTTTTTATGTCGCCTGTATATTCATGCAGCTTTTGGTAATTGTTAGCAAAACGGCTGAACTCAAAAGTACCGGGAGTGTCCGAATTATTTCCGCCGGATCCGATACGATGATATACAGTTCCTTCATAAATCGTTTCGTCGGTTTTGATTATACTTGCATAATCGGACCATCCGGGGGCAGTTTTATACGTATCTTCTGATCCTTCAGGAACATAGATAGCGACAAGAGATGTATCTCCCACAAAAACGTGAGTTCCTAAGGTTGGCGGCGTAAGATTTTTAATAAATACATTAGTCAGATTATCGCAATATTGAAAAACATACGGTTCTATTGTCTTTACTGTAGAAGGTAAGACGACATCGGAAATGTCGAAATCCGCGAAGGCACCGAATCTTATGGTTGTCACTCCCTCGGGGATAACTAATTTGCCGGTTACGCCTGAGCACTGATAAAACGCCTGAGTCTCGATAGACCTTAATGTTGAGGGTAATATCAATGAGGTGATGTTACGGCATCCCAAAAATGCTTTAATGCCTATCCTGGCTACTCCTTCAGGTATAATCAGTTCACCTGCAATATTTTCGCAACGGTAAAATGCGCCATCACCAATATGTTCCGCGGTTGATGGAATTGTTATTTCGTCGACATACCAAAGACGAGAAAACACATAGTAACCAACGTTTTTTACACCCTCCTCAATCACAATCTTGCGAACAGTCTTCACATCTTGCCAAGGGCGGGATATCGAGGTCTCATCATCGTAGATAGGCATTATACCGGAACCTACTCCGGTTTTGCTTATAGTTATTGTAGTGTTTTCGTACTTCCATGATAGCCCGTTGCCTATCGGACTATATTCTTTCAGTGCCCTTACCAAAAACATAGATGGCGCTTTCGAACCGGTATTTTCGAATGTTACTTTAGCTCTTGAATTAGAATCAATGATCAAATCTCCTCCAATTTCCGATCTTATTACTTTATAACCTTTGTCTTTATGACTCTCAGGCTCATAATATGAGAACATGAAATTGTTGGTTTTACCAAGTCTTATTTTTTGTGCCTCTCCGAGTTCAACCAATTCCTCTAATATGGATAAACTTACAGGTGAATCAATAGTCCTGAGCGGAGTCACATATAGTGTGTCGCCAATACGGGTGGCTTCAACCGAAAGAATACTCTTCTCTAAGGTATTGCTTGTAAAATAGCAGTTTGCAACAATATCTTCAGCCAATGGGGTACCGTCAGATTTCGTAGTTGTATTATTATACATGAAAGTTCCTCTGACATATTCATCAGTTTCTATACTTCCGATAGACATACAATATCTGTTTTTACCGATAGTATCAAGAAGGAACGTTTTTGTTTCAGTTACTTTATCTATTGCGATTTTTTCGAAATATTGTTTACGCTCATTCAAATAATACCCTGATTCCGTGTTTCCGTCAATATACTGAAATAATACAGCACCGGGGTCCATAGCCTTCTGTGACAATGCACCCTGCACATAAATACATAATAAAACAAACAGCAATAATGCTTTCCTGTTTCTATTAAATAGAAATGATTTCTTTTCTGTATACATCGTTTTACATTTTTACTATAGCATATAATTCGAGATTCAAATTATGCTATTCATTNTTNNGCCGTCAAATTTACGAAAAATAAAAGCAAATAGAATCACGATNACACCACNCGTAACATTCTTTAACTCATAGATTACATACATATTTACGAATCATTCGTATTTTTGCTGAAAACAAACACAACAAAATAAGTATACATTGATAGTAACCAANATACAATAAATATCCATGAAAAAGATCAGNTTTATAGTCTTAATGCTCACTTTTGTTGCAACATTTTCTTTAGTGGCACAAAGAAACAGCGTACTCGAGGTGCGAGTTAATATACCGTTGGATTCAATCCGCTTAAGCGACCCGGCAATTTTAGCCGACACAAAGACGAATATGTACTATATGACGGGGTCAGGCGGCTTGATGTGGAAAAGCAAAGACTTGAAACTGTGGGATGGTCCGTTTCAAGTCGTTCAACACGACAAAAATTCATGGATGGGAGAACGGCCGGCTATATGGGCGGCAGAGTTTCATGAATACAAAGGTAAGTATTATTATTTCGCAACATTCACAAATAATGCGATAAAGGTTGATACGGTTAACGACCGTGCGTTGGAGCGTCGTGCCAGCCATGTGTTAGTCAGCGACAAACCTGACGGACCGTACGTTCCTATGAATGACGATCTTTTTCTTCCGGCAGATATGTTAACGTTGGATGGCACATTTTGGGTTGACAGAGACGGTAAGCCATATATGATCTATTGCCATGAATGGCTTCAGAACGATAATGGCACGATGGAAAAAATAGAATTAAAACCCGATTTAAGCGGTACGATAGGCAAAGGCAAAATCTTGTTTCGTGCAAGCGACTCGCCATGGAGCCGCGAGAATACAAAAGACAAAATACAACCAAACAAGGTGACTGACGGTCCTTATCTGTTTCGTACGGGAACAGGTCGGCTGGGCATGATTTGGACAAGCTGGATATATGATGTTTATACACAGGGCGTTGCATATTCCGAAAGCGGAACTCTCGACGGGCCGTGGATACAGGAAAAGGAGCCGATTACCCCTCCCAATTTCGGACATGGAATGTTATTTCGCACATTTGAAGGCAAAAATCTGATGTCGGCACATAGTCATAAAAGTGTTGACGGCAGGTATATAAGAATTCCGCATCTTTTCGAAATCGATTTATCCGGAGATAAATTAGTAATCAAAGGTCTTCTAAACAATAGACCATAAGTGGTTATTAATCATTCACAATAATGAAATACGACTTGGATATAATCAACCAAAACGCTAATTCAATAACACTACCTGTTACATTCTTTAACTCGTAGACTATAAATATCTGTACGAATTATTCGTATATTTGCGAAATATAATTTCATCAATAACTTTAAAACAAATATCATAATGTCAAAGAAATCCTTATACTCAATCTTTTGTCTTTATTTACTTTTCGGTTGCAATGGTAACAAAAACCATGAAATCAGTTATCATACATTGAACGGCGAGTTGGTTAATGATAGTATTTACACCAGGATGCCGGGAGAATTATTTGCATTAAACGACCATATTGTTTGGTACGATCCGTTTAATTCGGAAAATTATATTCACTATATTGATAAGCATACCGGAAAAGAAGTTGTCGCCACAGGCCGGACCGGACAAGGACCTGACGAGTTTTCGACCCCGATTCTGTCGAAGACTTATGACAATAATATGTTTCTTTTTGAACTTTCCGGAAAGAAACAGGCATTCATGATAACAGATAGTGTCATCGAAAAAAAACAAGAACATTACATTTTTACGGAAAACATTGAAAATGACAAAATTAACACATACAACAAAAAATTAAATATAGACAACAACACGTTTGTTTCGCTTTCTGCCGGAGATAAAGAGGCTATGTTCGCATTATCATACAGCAATGATCCGACAATTTTTAAGTTTGGACGGCAGTTCATTTCTAACGAAACAAGAGATGCATACAATTTATATCAGGGTAACATCATATATAACGAACAAAAGAATAGATTTATTTATACAAATTTCTATGTATCATACGTTTCGATATACGAATACAACAAAAAAGAAAAGACTTTTTCACTATTAAAAGAGATAATTGAAGATTTTGAATACAACAAAATAAATGACAGCCAACTTGCATTAGATAAAAGCAAAAGTGGGTTTAAGAGTTTAACTCTTTCAAAGGATTTTGTAATAATGCATAGAAGAGATTATAAGTCGGATAACACAAACGAGGCTGAAGTAAATTTCGGCAGCTTCGACAAATTGCCCAAAACTGTCTTTCTATATGACTACGACGGACACCTCCGGCGTATAGTAAACCTTGGAGTACCCGTCCTCAGAATAGCGGCAAATATCAAAGACAATACACTTTACATTATTGCGGTTGATCCCGAATATGTCATTATGAAATACAACTTGGAAGCACTTGATTAACATGAAAAAACCTGCAAGCGTGTATAACTAAAAAAACTTGAGATTATTTCAAGTGACGAAGAAACGGAAATTAGTATATTTACATAAATAATTCTGTAAGATGAAAATAAAAAAAATGAAATCATTATTATTCTGCGTGTATTTATTTACAGCACAAGTACTACTCTCTCAAAATCCCGTATCAGTAAATATTGATCCTACAAACAGAGCCAAAGGAAAATTAATGTTGGGCGACTTGGTCGAAAGTGTAGAATATATTCCGTTGGAAACAAAGAATAATTGTTTGATAGGAGCAGTTAGTCGTTATGATGTATCGAAAAACTATATTTTGGTATATTGCTATAAATCGAAAAATGTATACCTGTTTCGGCGAACCGGAAGCTTTATTCGTCAAATAAGCAGTTTAGGGCAAGGTCCGGAAGAGTATTTGGGCGTTTCTGATGTTTTTATTGATGAGAACAAAAAAGAATTGATTTTATGTACTTCCGGCAAGATTTTATTTTTTGATCTTTCAGGCAAATACCTGCGAAAGGCTGATAATAATGAGATGCATAGGGTGTTATGGATTTATTATAATAATCAATTCCTGTCGGGTACTCCCAGTGGAATATTTCCACGAGCATTTTCTGTATTTAATATATGGACGCTTGACATGCAGCCTATAGGTTCGTTTGTTCAATCAGTTCGGGTTGAACACGATTACGAGAACGGAGCTATTATGACGGTTTCACCGCCGATATCGAAATATATATACCAAGACAAACCCCATGTAAGAGAATCGACATTGAATGATACGGTATATGTTGGCAGCAATAACAGCTTGACACCCAAATATATCTTAAATACGGGACGATATGGAATTACGGCAGAGGAAAAAGCGACATTTGATTTGGATTTATTGGAAAAATCTGCAAATGTTGTTTCAGTTGCCGAAACCGGGACTCTTATATTATTCCGGTATCAATATAAAAAAGCCGTATATTGTGCTTACTACAATAAAGATAATAGAAAATTGGAATATTTCGACACAAACGAAGATGGTATTCCAAATAACTATGACGGCGGACTTGATTTCTGGCCTAATAAGCAGATTAATAACGAATGGTATTGTTTCCATGATGCACCGGATTTTCTGGAGAAAGCAGCCAAACACAAATCATTATCCCCTATTGTTTCCCAATCCTCGTCTCAAAAATACAAGAGTCTCATCAAAAAATTAGACCCTGACGACAATCCGGTACTTGTTATTGCTAAGGTAAAATAATAACGAAGAAAACTTGCTGTTTTTTGTCAAAAAATCATACACCACTGTCCATTTTATGGACAGTCGGAGTTTTGCTGTCACAATTATACTGTATTGATATTCTGCATATTGCATACTTTGGCACGGCATTTGCATTAAATAAAGCGTAAACAGATTATTAATAACAATTTAAAAATAACAATTATGAAAACTTTAATTTTAACTATCGCAGTATTATTGGCAACAAGTTTTGCAGGTTTTGCACAGAGTAATGAAATGAACACAGTATCATTGAGTAAACAACCGTTCATCGTTTCGTTCGAAGCATTGGAAAAATATCTTGACTTATCCTTTGAACAAGTTGAAGATGTAAGAAATATCAATGACTACTTTATCGCAATACAGAAAAGAAGCGTTAAAACGTCTTCGGAGATACAACCCGAAAAAATGCAGCAGGCAGTTTATGCTAACATCAAATTGTTGAAAGAGGTATTATCACCTGAACAGTACAGAAAGTATGTTGGTTTAATCAATGTTACCAATTACAACCGCCTGCTTTCGGAGAAAACAAATGAATCGGAAAATATCTATTACGCGGTAAAATAATAAATATGACCCTGTAATGTATAAATAAGTGTGTGAAAAGGCTGTCTCGAAGTTAAATTTGAGGCAGCCTTTTTTTACTTTGAATGTATTGACATAATTTCGTTAAAAATATCACATATTTCAAAAACAATCTTTAACATTCTATAATCCTATTATTTACGGCATATTCGTACATTTGCGAATAAATTAATCTACAGAAAATGAAAAACGCTTTATTCTTCATATTATTTGCTGTATGTTGGGGTTGCGGAAGCAGTTCAACCGAAAAACACCAAAATTCCCGAAATAAAATTGTTAATATCAAGAATAAGATAAAAGAAATTGAGATGGAAGATATACTTATCGGCCAGCTCTGCAGAATATATACAACAAGTGACTACTTAATAATTTGCGACTACAAAGCATTTGGAGAGCAAATACATCTTTTCGATAAAAATAATTTCACACACGTAACGAGCACTGCAAACAAAGGGCAAGGTCCGGGCGAGATAGCAAACATGGGACATATAGAAACTAATGATACCGAACGTTTATTTTATGTATCCGACCATGGAAAACAAAAGATTTTCGCTTATAAAATTGACAGTCTTCTTGCCGGTTCGTCCTATATGCCGGAAGAAAAAATGACTATGAAAGAGATTCTGTTTCCAAGCAGCTATAATTATTTAAACGACACATTATCTGTAGGAATAATTATTGAGCCAATCGGTAATTACGGATTTAATCAGTCAGTTGCAAAATTTAACATGAATACGGGAAATATTGAAATGATGAAATATAAACATCCTGAAATAGAACGAAAGCGCATTTGTTTTGCCGTTTCAGCAGCGCATGATATTTATGTTGAAGGCTACTCTTACCATGACCTGATGACAATTTGCAGTTTTGACGGCGATTTAAAGCATAACATTTATGGAACGAAGTGGGATAACAAAACATCAAACGAATTTTGTTATTATCAAAAAGTTGTTTTTTGTAAAAACAAAATATTAGCCTCATATTCCGAAGGGAAACATAATTTCTCAAATTCGGAGGAAAAACATCCAACTAAAATCCTTATTTTCAATACCGATGGCGATTATATTCAAACATTGGAAACTGAGTACAAAATAGTGGATTTTTGCTATGATAAAGACAACAATAGAATAATAATGTTTTTAGATGAAGAAATACAACTTGCTTATTTAGACCTTGACGGGATTCTTCAAAAGTAAAAAGATTAAAAAAGATATTGAAATTTATTACATTTGCATATTAAAAAATATTGCAAGATGAAATCAAAAAATTAGACCCTGATGACAATCCGGTACTGGTAATTTCAAAGGTAAAAAAATAACGAAGATAAAATGAACAAAACAATATTACTATTACTTGCCCTGCTTTTTATGGTCATGATATGGTCTGCAATAAGTCATTTCGACTATTTTACATGGTTTTTGGAAGCTATACCGACAATTTTAGCGATAACGGTTCTGGCTCTGACTTTTAAACGGTTCAGGTTTACGAACATGACATATTTTTTTATTTTTATTCATTGCTGCATTCTTCTTGTCGGAGCAAAATATACATACGCTGAAGTTCCGCTGTTTAACCATATTCAAGAATATTTCGGGCATGCTCGTAACAATTACGATAAGATAGGTCATTTCGCACAAGGATTTATTCCTGCGATTGTTGTACGGGAGCTTCTTGTAAGGCTGGAAATATTAAACAGAAAATCATGGCTGGCATTTATAGTCATATCTGTTTGTTTGAGTATTAGCGCTCTTTATGAACTTTTTGAATGGATGGTTGCTGCGTTAACAGGACAGTCGGCAGAAGACTTTCTCGGAACACAAGGATATGAATGGGATGCACAATCAGATATGCTTTTCGCAGCAATCGGAGCGATATGCATGCTGTTGTTTTTGTCGAAAGTTCATGATAAAGCAATAAAAAAAATGGAAAACTAAGCCTGAATCCCATGGATTTATAGAATTTAATCATACATTTGCTGATAAAATAATTGACTATCGCATAATTGACTCTGAACAAGAACGACTTAAATACAACAAGCTATTAATTAATAAATAAATTTAAATATTTATGAAGCAGTTTCGTAATCTATGCAAAGTGATGAAGACTATTATCCGTTTCAATAAATGGACAAGTCTGAAAATGACAGTAATTTTCATCTTAGTACCTGTATTTTTGCAAAGCAAGCCTGACACCTTCAAACAAGAAGCGGCAAAGTTAGCGGAAATAGATGTTACCAAAAGTTATCCTCTTAAGGAATTTTATTTACAAGACATCGCCAATGTGGAATACATCCCTTTTGAAACGAACGATAATGCGCTGATGGGGCGTTCGATAAAAATATTTTATGTGTCTGATAATTATATCATTGCCGCAAACACTATTGAAGGCGATGTTTTTGTATACGACGGAAAAGGCAAGTGGAAATACAGTTTCAACCACAAAGGGCAAGGTCCAAAGGAATATATCTATTTAAACAGCGTTGCAATTGACGAAAAGGCAAAAGAAATATTTGTTTGCGAATGGTATTCGGCAAATCCCAAAATTCTTGTATATGCTGAAAGCGGAGAGTACAAACGAACACTCCCGTGCCCTTCCAATTTCTGGCCAAACTTATACAATTTCGATGATCAAACGCTTTTTGTTTATGATGATTATGGGGTTTTTGAAATGGACGGATATTCCAAAAATCCATATAAGTTCATGTCAAAAAAGGATGGAAGTTTTATCGACAGTTTGAATATACATTTACCTGTCAGATTATCAAGTGCTGCTGTATGGAAAGGTGAAGAAAACGGGCAACCTGTGATATATTCAAGAAGCATGCGCATAAGTTATAATCGCTCGTATGGAAAGAACTTTCTGATTGCGGACTGGTCTGCCGATACCATTTACAGGCTGACTCCTCAAAAGGAACTGCAACCGATGTTAGTCAGAAAACCCCCTATGCAAAGTACGGATCCAAAGATATTATTATCCAATTTTTTAGCAACAGATAAGTTTATTTTATTAGGCGTACATGGAATGGACTACGATGCTATAAGACATGGAAATGAGATTTCGCAAAAGCAATTAATGTATAATTTCACTACCGGTGAAATCAATGAATACAGACTGAAAAACAAGGATATTCCAACCTCGACTAACGTTATGATCAGGGATGCAATAACACCCGGAAACACAGGTATTACCATGTATGATGCCGCTTTTCTATTCGATATGGATGAAAAAGGCGAACTTAGGGGCAACTTGAAAGAAGTAGTAAAAACCCTTGATGAAGATAACAACCCTGTTTTAGTGAAGATTAAGTTTTGAATCTACGTAAGAAGATTGACATTTAGTCATTTAATTCAGAAACGTTGTTTAATTTAGCATTTTTTTATAAAGTATGAGAAAAAAACCTGTATTTTTATTTCTTTTCCTGACCTGTATTATTTCCTGCTTTACATGTTATTGTCAGGATAAATCGCGCTATAAGTGCACTTATCAGTTTGATTTTTTAAATGATACAATTTCTATGGATTATTTCAGACAGGAAATTTATATCGTACAGATCGGTGAGAATCTTACCAAGGGATTTACCTACCAGAAATTCTTCTTAGACTCGCTTGAAAAAGCATCGCCTGTTTTATATCGTCAAATGTATAGTGAAACCCTCAATAAAGGAATGGAAGCAATGACAAGAACCGGGGATATTAAACACATGAGCCATAGCAGTATCCATTATGGAGCATTTCAGTCTGATCTTTTTAAAGATTATAAAAAGAATGAAATACGGGTTAGAGACAATATTAGTATTAACAATTTTATTTACAATGATGAACTTAAAGCACAGGATTGGGAGTTATTAAGTGATACAGACACCATTTTAGGATATTATTGTCAAAAAGCCCAATGCAGTTGGCGAGGCAGGGACTGGGAAGCGTGGTTCACCTCGGAGATTCCCATAAGCGAGGGTCCGTGGAAGTTTTATGGCCTACCGGGCTTAATAACTAAGTTGCATGATACAAAAAAACATTACAGTTTTGAACTTATAGGTTTTCAGGAAATAAAAGAACTTATTGATACCAAAATACCGAAAGGAACCCAAAAGATGGAGCGTAAAGAATTTCTCGGAATGGCATTTGGAAAAAAAGGAGAGCTGATTACGGAAGCCGATATGGCAAAAGTGGGATTATCAAATTCAGAACCGCTTAAATTCAGATATGATTATATTGAGCGGGATTATTAACAATCTTTAATATCATGTACAATAACTATTCGAAACCTGTATGGCAAATATTTTCGGTAATTCTATTTACATTCTCATTTATAGGGTGTAAAGAATGCAAGATTATTCAGACAGGAACAATATTAACTTTTAGAAAAGAGCTATCAAAAGATATTTCAAATTTTGATTTCTTTAGAGAAAAAATAATTATTCCACTTGAAATCAAGGAAAATGCTCTTGTCGATAACAATCCTTCCATCGTAAAAGATGGAGAATATTTTTTTATATATAGCAGGAATACTTCATCTCCTATATTACGCTATGATATCAACGGGAATTTTATTAACAGTATCGGAAACAAAGGTGTCGGTCCTAATGAATATACAGAGATATTGGATATTATTATAGACGAAAAAAAACAAAGTTTAAAAGTACTATCCTACAACTCTATAATTCATTTTTCTTATGACGGCATGCCAATCAAAAATGAAAAAATAGATATCCCTGCCTCGTCGTTCACGAGTGTAAATAATTATTATTGGTTTTATACGGGAAATGACAATTCTTATTCCGACAACAGGTTATTTCAAACTGATACCAATTTCAATGTTATTAAAAAATATTTATCGGAAAAATCAAATATGTTTCCCATGATGGAATATAACTTTAAACAAAGTCCTTATAACACATTCAGGGAAAGTTTTTATAATAACATATATTGTATAAAAGAAGATACACTTTCTATATCATATACCGTAAAATTTCCCGACATGGAATTTCCTGCCGAAGCACATAATATATCACCAATGGAGGTCATAGAATATCTTGGACAACATCATTACGCACTGATAATGTGTTATTTAGAAAATGACAACTATATTTATATGCAAGTATCAGAAAATAATATTGCCTCAAAACAACTCTTTTATCATTGGATCATTAATAAAAAAAATGGTGAAGAATATGTTATTAATACAGATTTCATTATAGATTCTTACTTAATATCACCTCAAATACTATCTAATGATAACAAATTATATTTCTTGGGGTATCTGATTGAAGATGAAAAAGCGGTTTATTCCAATGAAAATCCATCTATCGTAATAATAAATCTACCTTAAGAATGGATATTCTCTCGACTATCACAATATTCAATAAAGTGAATATATAATAACAACCATGACACGTTATCCTGACCCTAATAACTTATATTGAAAAAGAATACAATCTTTAACACACTATGATTATATTATTTACGAAATATTCGTACTTTTGCAAATAAATCAATTTCATAAAATGAAAGATGATGAAATATTGAAATATAAACAATTGATGACGACAGTAACGACCTCGTTATTTTAATCAAAAGAAAAAAATAAAAATTCTTTTGACACATTTATAGACAAGACAAAAGCAATATATAATTAAACAGATAAAATATTATGAAAAAAAATGCATTGCATTTATTAATCTTATCAATTTTGGTAATAAGTTGTTCTTCAGATAAGCAACTGCACAAAGAGTTATCTTATATTGATGTTAAAAGCGACTATCCTGAAAAGGAAATAAATCTGACTGATATCTCAGATGTCACTTATTTACATTTAAACGCAAAAAATGATGACTTTCTTTATAAAGGGCGTATCGACTATGTAACCCAAAATACGATTATTGTTATAGATCGTTCTACGCAAAGCGTGCTGTTTTTTTCAAAAGACGGGAACCCTAAGGCACGTTTTAATCGAAAGGGGCAAGGCCCGGAAGAATATACTGATGCTGCTTATATAATGTACGATGAAACGACGGATGAGGTATTTATTTCTCCGGATTTTAGCGATCATATAAAAGTCTATTCATCTTCCGGTGAATTCAAAAGAAAATTAACCTTTCCTCAAATAAATATTAACGGTCAAATGGTTTTATTTGATGACCAATCCATAATGGTGTATGATAACACCAATTTGTGGCAAAATGCCCGCGAAAGATATTCAAGGGAAAAAATGGTATTAGCGAAACAGTATGTTGATTCATCTTTCTATCTTATATCCAAAACAGACGGAAAAGTGTTGGACTACATTTCATTACCAAGCAAGAACATAGATTTAAGTTACAGTGATCCCGAAGGCAGTTTTTTTGGTCAAATTAATTATGCGCGAGTGAGAAAATCTCCTGACGGGCTTTTTTTGTACAATCCT
>JGI994J12354_10001271_pt1 | contig 25446 bp, 25 predicted proteins | sample IntmicLarv3ML3BL_FD_12354 | JGI IMG/M metagenome (IMG submission 12354)
CGTGGGGCTTGGGGTGCCGTTTCTGGCGCAGGCCTGCGGGCAAAGCGGCGGCACACTTTCGATCGAAAGCGCAGAAGGGTCGGGCACCATCGTGCGGGCGGCGTTTGTGCGCGGGCATATCGACCGCCCGCCCCTGGGGCCGATTGCGGATACGGTGCGCCTTTTGTTCCTGATGCATGAGGGCATATCGTTTGTATATAGGCAATCTTTTAACAAGAAGGAATTTGTCATAGATACGTGCGAAGTGAAAAAAAGACTGAAACGCGAACATCCGGGTGCAGCAATGCATGTGCAATGGCTTAAAACTGCCATTTGTGAGGGCATTGCCGCTTTGTATGCATAAACCGCCGCAAGCGGCAAACATTGACGAAGATTTATCTTTGCTTGTGCAAATGCCAACTTTGCGGTAAAATAAGCATGACGAGATAAACAAGCAAGGGGTTTTGGCGATGAAACGATTTACATTTAAGCACGGCATACACCCGCCCGACTATAAATCCGCCACAGACAGCCGCCATATTGAGGTTGTCCATCCGGCAAAGGGCGAAACATTGATATATCCCATGCAGCAGCATATAGGCGCCCCCTGCGAACCGATTGTAGAGATCGGGGCGCGGGTTTTGATGGGGCAAAAAATCGCCGACAGCACGGCCTTTGTGTCCTCGCCTATCCATGCCAGTGTATCGGGCATTGTGAAAGGCTTTGACACAACACTTACCCCGACAGGCATCATAACAGACGCCATTTTGATAGAGAACGACGCTTTGATGGAGGAAACACCCTCTATGCATGGCACAGAGAATTATCTCCAATTTACCAAAGAGGAGTATCTGGCAAAAATCCGCGAGGCGGGCATCGTAGGCTTGGGTGGGGCGGGCTTTCCCGCGCATATTAAATTAAACCCGCCCACCGATAAAAAAATCGACTTCATTATCGTTAATGCTTCGGAATGTGAGCCATATTTGACAACGGATCACCGCGTAATGATCGAGCAGCCCAACGAAATACGGCGCGGTTTGCAAATCATTCTCAAAATGTTTCCCGGGGCCAAAGGCATTATCGGCATAGAGGACAACAAAATCGATGCCATACAGACCATGACAGCGGTTTGCCGCGGCGATGACCGCATCACCGTAAAAGCGCTTAAAACCAAATACCCGCAAGGCTCCGAAAAACAAATGATCCAATCCTGCACAGGCCGACAAGTGCCCTCCGGCGGTTTGCCGGCAGACGCGGGCTGTATTGTGGATAATGTAGACACCGTTATCGCCATTGACCGCTGTGTCAAGCGGGGGCGGCCGCTGATGCGCAAAGTGGTCACCATTGTGGGCGGTGCGGTGAAAAACCCCGGCAACTATAAGGCGCGGCTGGGCATGACGTATGGCTCCCTGATCGAGGCCACAGGCGGGTTTAAGACCGAGCCATCCAAGCTTGTATCGGGCGGGCCGTTGATGGGCGTTTCCATGTTTGATTTGCATGTGCCCATCATCAAGACCTCCTCGGCGGTGCTTTGCTTCACTAAAGAGGAGTCGGACATGCCCGACGAAAGCGTGTGCATACGCTGCGGCAAGTGTGTGGAGCATTGCCCTATCAGCCTGATGCCGTTTGAACTGAATCGCTATATACTGCATAACCAGCTTGATTTGTTCAAAAAATTCAACGGTTTGGATTGTATTGAGTGCGGCTCCTGTTCGTATGTCTGCCCCGCCAAGCGGCACATTTCACAGTCAATTCGCGCGACCAGACGGTATTTGATGCAAAAAAAGAAGTAATGCAAAGAGGTGGGCTTGCCTTGGATAAACTGTATACAATGGCGCAAGGATACAACAAACGATTTCCCCATGGGGCAGAGCCATACCAAATGTTGGCGCGGCTGATGGAAGAATGCGGCGAGGTGGCCGCAGAGGTCAATCTGTGGGAAAATTCAGGAATCAAACGGCAGAAGCACGGCGAACCGAAGAAGGAAGCTTTGGCGGGCGAAATAAAGCAAGCGCTGGCCGCATTGATGCAGCTCGCCGCCTATTATGAGGTAGAGGATGCGCTTGCAGCATCCATTGACGATACACTCGGCCGAATGAAAGCGGAAGGCTTGATTGAATAGCGAGGAGAAAAGCAAATGAACCCAAAGGAACAAACGCATTATCTGGTAACCTCCACCCCACACATCCGCGCCAAGGACACCACACAGTCGATCATGCGCGATGTGCTGATTGCTTTGGCTCCTGCGGCGGTAATGGCAGTAGTATATATGGGCATCCCAGCACTTGTGGTAATGGTTGCCTCTGTGGCATCCTGTGTGGCGTTTGAGGCTGTTTACCAAAAGCTGATGAAGAAAGCCGTCACCGTGCACGATTTAAGCGCGGCGGTAACAGGGCTTTTGTTGGCCTTTAATTTGCCCGCAAGCGCGCCTGTATGGATGGTGCTTGTCGGCAGTTTTGTGGCGGTTGTGCTTGTCAAACAGCTCTTTGGCGGGCTGGGGCAAAACTTCATTAACCCCGCGCTGACGGCGCGTGCCGTGCTGTTGGCGGCATATCCCGCGCAAATGACGGATTGGAGCATTGCGCCTGTGGATGCCATCACCTCGCCCACGCCCTTGGCGGCGCTGAAGGAAGGTGTGTTGTCACCGCAGGCAGCAGATATTGTAAATGCCATGCTCGGACGCGTGGGGGGCTGTTTGGGCGAAACCTGCGCTGCAGCGCTTTTGCTGGGCGGGCTGTATTTGCTTATCAAGCGCGTGATATCATGGCGCATCCCCGTGATTTACATTGGCGTAGTGTTTGTGTTGACGTGGGTTTTTGGGCGGGGCGGTTTCTTCACAGGCAATCCCGGATACGAGATATGGCTGGGCGGGCTGATGCTGGGGGCGTTTTTTATGGCCACCGACTATACCACCACCCCCATCACGCCTGCGGGTCAAGTGATTATGGCCGTGGGCTGCGGGTTGATTACCACCTTGATTCGCGTATACGGAAGCTACCCTGAGGGCGTATCGTACTCGATATTGCTGATGAACTTGGCCGTGCCTTTGATTGACAGGGTGACGCGCCCTCGCATATATGGGCAAAAGCCCCAGGCAAAGGGGGGCAAAAACCATGCGTGATGTGATCAAGCCCGGCGTGGTTCTCTTTATAACGGCTTTGGCGGCGGCGTTGGTGCTTTGCTTGATACAACTGGTGACCGAGGATGTCATCGCACAGCACGACATCGATGCCAAAAACAAAGCCATGGGTGAGGTTTTGCCCGGCGCTTCCGGCGGCATGTTCGGTGAAACGGTGGAAACGGGCGCGGCAAGCGGCGTTACGTCCTATAACGAAGGAATTGTGGACGGGCAAGTGGTTGGCTACGCTCTGTCGGTTACGGCCAAGGGCTATGGCGGCGCACTGAATTTGCTGGTCGGCGTAAACGCTGACGGTGTTGTGGAGGGCGTGCGCTTGATTGCCCACACAGAAACCCCGGGGCTTGGGGCCAACGCGAAGGACGACGCCTTTCTGGATCAATTTACGGGCGGGTCGGGCACCTTTTCGGTAACAAAAAGCGCGGGCGCACTTGATAACGAAATTCAAGCCATCACGGCGGCCACCATCACCACAAAGGCGGTTACCGCAGGCGTGAATGAGGCGCTGGATTTTGTTAAGACATTGCAATCGGGAGGCGCGAAATGACGAATCCTTGGAAGATACTGAAGAACGGCATCATAGACGAAAACCCGACCTTTGTACAGGTCATAGGCATGTGTCCGACACTGGCCGTCACCACCAGCGCCATCAACGGCATAGGCATGGGTGTGGCAACGCTGGCGGTGCTGGTGTGCGCGAATGTGTTTGTGTCGCTGGTGCGGCGGGTGGTACCTGATATGGTGCGGATACCCGTGTATGTGATTTTGATTGCAAGCTTTGCCACGGTGGTGGAGTTTTTGCTGAAGGCGTATTTTCCCGCCCTGAACGAGGCGCTTGGCATTTATATTCCGTTGATTGTCGTCAACTGCTTGATTTTGGCGCGGGCTGAGTCTTTTGCGGGAAAAAACACGGTTTGGCCGTCGTTTCTGGACGGGCTGGGCATGGGGCTTGGGTTTACGCTGGCTTTGGGAATCATTGGTGTGATTCGCGAGTTTTTAGGGGCTGGCACAGTGTTTGGGCTAGCCGTTTTGCCAGACATGATCCCCCGTACCCTTTTGATGATCCTGCCGCCGGGGGCGTTTATTACCTTAGGCTGCCTGATGGCGATTTTGAACCATTTGAAGGAAAAGAAGAAAGCATAGGAGGCTTGGGTCATGCAGATATTTCTGGTGTTTTTGGGCTCGGCCCTTGTCAACAACTTTATTATGGCGCGGTTTTTGGGCATTTGCCCGTTTCTGGGTGTATCCAAACGCGTGGAAACGGCGGCGGGCATGGGGGTTGCCGTAACGTTTGTTATCGCACTGGCCTCGGCGGCAACCTATATGATTTATCATTTTTTGCTGGACCCCCTTGGTATTGCGTATTTGTACAATATCGCATTTATACTCGTGATCGCGGCGCTGGTGCAGTTGGTGGAGATGTTTATGAAAAAGTCCAGCCCCACTTTGCACGAGGCGTTGGGTGTATATCTGCCTTTGATAACAACAAACTGCGCAGTGCTTGGCGTAACGGTTATTAACATTACCGAGGGGTACGGCCTTATATTGTCGGTGGTAAATGGCATAGGCGGGGCGCTTGGGTTTACCCTCGTAATCGTGCTGTTCGCAGGGATACGGGAGCGGCTGGAGTACAGTGACATCCCGAAAGCGTTTAAGGGTTTCCCGATTGCGCTGATTACGGCCGGGCTGATGAGTGTGGCATTTCTGGGGTTTCAGGGGCTTTTGCCCTAAGGAGGTGGCTTGATGGATTGGTCTTTGATTGTATTCCCCGCGTTAGCCGTCGGCGCGCTGGGGCTTGTTTTGGGCATAGGGCTGGGCTGGGCCGGGAAGTTGTTTGCTTTTCAGGCCGATGAGCGGGTTGTGGCAATGCGTGAGGTTTTGCCGAACGCCAATTGCGGCGGCTGCGGGTTTGCGGGTTGCGTAAACTTCGCGGAGGCGGTGGCCGCGGGCTTAGCCCCGCCCAACGGTTGCCCTGTAGGCGGGGGCAAGCTGGCGGTGCAGATTGCGGAAATTATGGGTGTAGAGCCCGTTTTTGACCGGCGCGTGGCGGCGTATATCAAATGCGGCGGCGGCGAGTCAAACTCGAACTTTCGCTATGAATACCAAGGTTACCACGATTGCCGCGCCATGGCGCTTTTGGCGGGCGGCGGGTCGAAAAGCTGCCCCTATGGCTGCCTCGGCATGGACAGTTGTGTGCGGGCCTGTTTGTTTGACGCGATTCATTATGTGGACGGCATTGCGCAGGTCGATAACGACAAATGTACGGCCTGCGGGCTGTGCGTGGAAACTTGCCCCCGCGGCTTAATCGAGCTTGTGCCGCATGACCATCTCATCCGCGTGGCCTGCAACTTCCCTGCCAACGGGAAAATTACCCGGATGCATTGCACGGCAGGCTGCATTAGCTGCAAAAAATGCGAAAAGGTTTGCCCGCATGATGCGATCCATGTGCGGGATAATTTGGCGCATATCGATTACGAAAAGTGTACGCAGTGCGGGGAGTGTGCTGTGGTTTGCCCGACCCGGGTTGTGCATATGATTGAGAGTTGAAATGGAGAACGGATACCCTTTTGGGTATCCGTTTAGATTGTTAATTTATGTAACACATTCGTGGGCACGGTCAGTTTTTTGGCCGCGTTTTTTGTGTGCGGAACTATCAAAAAGTCTACCTTTTGATAGTTCCGTCTGTGCTAATAAGAATAGCACAGACGGACTATTTTTGCAAGTAAAAAATGCATTTACCCGTTAACATGTTTGGAGAAGGCACAAAAATTTGCTTGTATCAAAAAGTAGACCTTTTGATACAAGCAAATCCAAAGGAGGCAATGAAAATGAAGCACAGACAGAGGTTAGGTTACACCCTGATCGGAATGATGATGGCGTTTATCATAAGCGCATCGGTTCCGGTTATTGGGGCAAGTACGACAAAAACGGTAACGGCGTATTACAACAACATCAAGGTCGTGGTAAACGGCCAGCAAGCATCGCTACGCGACGCGGCGGGCAACCCGGTGGAGCCGTTTGTGGTGGACGGCACGACATACCTACCCGTGCGGGCCGTGGCGGATGCGCTGGGAACGAGCGTGTTTTGGGATGGTCCTACTTATACGGTTTATTTGGGACGGATGGATGGGAAGTTGGATGCGCCGACGCTTAGGCTGGGGGATGCGGTTAATATTGGGAACATGCAAATAGGTAAGACCAACCAGATAACGGATAATTATGGGAATAGGTATTCCGAAGCTTACAATCATGGCGTTTTCTGGGCAGAAACTACCTTTGAAACATTACTTAACATGAAATATACGAGATTCAAGGGTACGGTTTATGTGCCGGAAGGTAAGATCTTTGACGGTAGCACTTATTTTACGATAGAAGTAGATGGAAGAACTGTGTACACATCACCCGATATAACAAAAACAAGCGCACCCATACATTTAGATATTAACATCACCGGAGGAAATGTGTTTAAAATCAATTTTAAACATGATCACATCGCCTTCGGCGACTGCGGCTTCTACCAATAAACACCCCAACAAATAAAAAGGCCTTTGGGAAAGAACTTCTTGCCAAAGGCCCTTTTTATTTGTGTGGGAAAGACTTGCCCCCACCGTTTGCGCGTGATACAATAAAAAAGAGGGGTAGGTGAAGCCGATATGCACTTATTTAACGTCGGATCGATGGTGACCGAGGCCGCCATGCAGGAAATGATTGGGCTGGCGGATGACCCGCAAAAGCTACGGGAGGCGGTCATTGCAGCAAAGCAAATGCTTTTGCAGGCCTATGCCTTTAGGGTGTATAACGAACCGGAGGATTTCACGTCTGCCTCGTATATCATAGCGGCCAACCATTTAACCGATGCCGATGCGCCCTTGATTATGAGCTATTATTACGAGCGTATGCACAAGGTGCTGAATGCGTATCCCGAGCTGTTTGTTTTTGCGAAAGAGAATTGCTTTAACGGCGTGTCTATCCCCAAGGAATTGGCTCCTGTGTTGGATTCGGAAAAAGTGTTTGCCGTTGACCGCAACCGTTCGGGCGGGTCATTTGCCACGATACGAACGGCGGTAAAATGGTTCAATGAGGGGGCCAAGCCCAAGCACTACTTGATATTTGCGCAGGGCACCATATACGATGTGAACCGGGATATGGCGGAGGATATCGAGCAAGGCGCGTTCTGGCTGGCCGGGTTTCTGGGCATCCCCGTTCTGCCTGCTTTTATTGAGCAAGCGGTAGAAGGGGCCGAGAATCGGTTGGTGTTCGGCGAACCGTTTACTGTGCCAAAGAGGGTTCGCGAGTTTGCCGAATACAAGCAGTTATGGCTGGATAGGGTCGTTGCGGCGCAGGGTTCCTTGGAGGTGCTTACGGGTGTTCCTGCAAGGGCGGCGGTGCTGGATGCGGATCACCAAGTGCGGAAGCGGCGTGTCCTCCAAAATTAAGAACCTGTACCCGAATAGGGAACCCTATTTTGAAAAAGCGATTTTTCGACCTTTGCGGCGCGGCGGCGTAGGCATAAGAGAATTGTTATGCCAAGCCATCGCAAAAAAAGGCCTGAATAATCGCTTCAAAAGCGGATAACAGCTTTATGAATACAGGTTCGAAGCAACGGGGACTTGCCCCCGTTGTTTTTGCGTGATACAATAGATACATAGAACGAGTGGGGAGGCAAATTATGAAAGGCGCAAAATCAAACAACATATTTTTGCTCGTCATCATTATATTGGCGGGCATTGTGGTGGGCGGCTTCATCGGTGAACAACTCGTGCGCCTGGCGGATTCGGTTTCCGCGTTGTCGTTTTTGCGGCATTTGGGGTATTATCACACCTTCGGGCTGGAAACCCCGGTGGCGCTTGATTTAAGTGTGTTGAAGCTGCAATTTGGGCTTACCATCCGATTTTCTATTTTCGGGGTGCTTGGTATGATTGCGGCTTTGGTGATTTATCGAAAATTATAAGCTGAATGATGATTAACTGAGCGATGCGTCAGAAACTAATCACCGTTTAGACGGGAGGCTATCTGTATGGAGAAAATCATTTTGGCGTCGGAATCCCCGCGCCGTCAAGCTTTGCTTATGCAAGCCGGAATTGACTTCACAATTATGCCAAGCTATATCGATGAAGAGGCCGTGATGGATGCGGAAGTATCGCCGTATGACACGGTGAAAACGTTAGCCGCCAAAAAGGCCATGCACGTCTGCGAACAACTCTGCGAACCCGCCTTGATTATCGCGGCGGACACGGTAGTGTCCTTGCAGGGGCGGGTGATGGGCAAACCTGCGGATGCAGACTCAGCGTTTCGTATGCTGAAGCTTTTGCAGGGGAAGTCGCATTCCGTCTATACAGGGGTGTCTTTGATTCAAAAGAAAGAGGACGGGCTTGTTTGCAAAAGCATTGTGGACAACACAAGCGTAACCATGCGCACCCTCACAGACGAGGAAATCCGCGCCTATATCCGCACGGGCGAGCCGTTTGACAAGGCAGGCGCGTATGCCATACAGGAGCGCGGCTCACTGCTGATTGAACGCATTACAGGCGATTACAACACCGTGGTGGGGCTGCCCCTTGTGAAGGTATATCTGGCGCTGCGGGCGTTTGGCGTGGATTTGCCGAATCTTTGGGGCGGCGAGCAGCCGAACGGCCTGTAAAAGGCCGTCTGTTTTGTAAAAGCGCAGCCATTTTTCTTACAGAGCGGCACCGGGCATATGCTTGATGCCGCTCTGTGGTTCGCTTTTGTCAAGCGAAAAGCCGCCTTGCCCATCACCCACTCAACTCCTTCCGCATCATCCCCAGCACCCGCTTTTCAATCCGCGACACCTGCACCTGCGACACGCCGATGGCGCAGGCGATTTCCGTCTGCGTCTTATCCTGAAAATACCGCATGAAAATCACCTGCCGCTCCTTAGGCGCAAGCCCCGTGATGGCCTGCTTCAGCGCAATGAGGTCGATCATGCTGTCGTCCGCGGCGCGTTGCTCCAGCTTGTCGATCAAATAAATCGGATTCCCATCGTTTTGATGCACCACCGAGTGCAAGGACTCCACATCATGCCCTGCCTCCATGGCCATCACCAAATCCTCTGTGCCCGTGTCCAAAGCGGCGGCAAGCTCGTCTATGGACGGCGCACGGCCTGTTTGATGCTGCATCGATTCCTGCATATAGCGCGCTTTTACCGCCAGCTCCTTCAGCGGCCGCGACACCTTTATCATGCCGTCATCCCGCAAAAACCGCTTGATTTCGCCCGCGATCATAGGCACCGCATAGGTAGAGAAGCGCACCCCATACGCAGTATCGAATTTATCCACACATTTCAGAAGGCCTATGCTCCCGATTTGAAACAAATCCTCCAACTCATAGCCACGATTGGCAAACCGCCTGACCACACTCCATACAAGCCCGGTATTCTCTGCCACAAGCACTTCCCGCGCCTCGCGGCTGCCCGCCTGCGATTGTTTGATAAGCTCCATCGTCCTGTCCATGCTCCACATCCTTTAAGGTCCGATGCATATGTAGGCCTATACAAACCGCTTTTTCATGATTATGCGCGTGCCCTTGCCCAGTTCCGAAAACACATTCACGGAATCCATAAACGTTTCCATAACGGTAAAGCCCATGCCGGAACGCTCCTCCTCCGGCCTGGAGGTATAAAGCGCCTCCATGGCCTGCGCGATGTCCGCAATGCCTATGCCCGTATCCGACACCTCTGCGGTAAAGCTCCGCCCCTCTATGGCACAGGCTAGGCGCACCATGCCGCCTTGCCCATTGTATCCATGGATGATGGCGTTGGTGACGGCCTCGGATATGGCAGTTTTCAGGTCGGTCAGCTCCACAACGGTGGGGTTTAACTGCGCCGCGAAGGAGGCTGCCGCCACACGGGCAAAAGACTCGTTGCACGACAGGGCCGAAAACTCCAATATCATCTCATTATCAGGCATACCCTTCCCCTCCTTTTTCGGCGGCCATGGCTTCCTCCGCATCCCGGTAGCAGCCGATAATCTTTTGCAACCCCGATATTTCAAATATGCGCTTGAGGCTGTCGCTGATGCCCACGGCAAACACCTTGCCCCCCGCGGCAGAAAGCATTTTGTACCGGCCGATAATCATGCCGATGCCGGAGCTGTCCATAAAAGTCACGTGCCGAAAATCGAATATGATGTGCCGCGCTTGTGAGCGCGCAAAGGCTTTGTCTGCCTTGGTGCGTATGTCGTCCGCGCTGTGGTGGTCAAGCTCGCCCTGTATGCGGACAATCAAAAAGCGGCTTTGTTCCGAGATATTTATTTCCAAGCGAATCCCTCCTTGCAGGCTTGTCCTTGCTTCATTACCAATAATAACCAATTTTTACAAAAAAAGCAATATGCAAATTTCGAGCGAATGATGTTTTTTCTGCAAAAACGGCAAGACTAACGGTATGACATTTTCATGTTCTATTGCTACACAAAACAGTAGCAATAGAACATGTGCGCTGCGATTTTAAGGAAAACATTTCCACTTGATATATATGATAAAGCTATATATGTCAAGTGGAAATGTTATTGTAATGAGATGAGGATGGATGAAAATGGCAAAGTTTGTAATCGAGCAAAGCCCCGCTCTGCGTGGGAAGGTGCGAATCGGGGGCAGCAAAAATGCGGTGCTGCCCATTTTGGCGGCGACCTTGTTAACGGAAGCACCTTGCGTTATACAGGATGTACCCGCCCTGACGGATGTGTTTGTTATGCAGAATATGATTGAGGACTTCGGCGGACATACCAAATGGGATGCCCGTCGAGAAACCATGACCATTGTGGCGGACGATGTGGCGTATCCCGAGCTGTCGTATGAGCTGGCAGGGCAAATGCGCGCCTCATTTTTGGCAATGGGGCCGCTTTTGGCGCGCTGTGGGAAAATCAAGGCGGCGCTTCCGGGGGGCTGTGCCATCGGGTCGCGGCCGGTGGATCAGCATTTGAAGGGCTTCGCCGCAATGGGGGCCGAGATTACGCAGGAACACGGCTGTGTTGTGGCGAAGGCCAAGCGGCTGCGCGGGGCAACCATATACCTGGACTTCCCAAGTGTGGGTGCTACAGAAAATATTATGATGGCGGCGGTTCTGGCGGAAGGACAGACCGTGATACAAAACAGCGCCAATGAGCCTGAGATTGTTGATTTAGCCAACTTTTTGTCCTCCATCGGGGCGGACATACGCGGGGCGGGCACCGATACCATACGCATCAACGGGGTCAAGGCGCTGTCGGGCGGCACCTATGGCGTAATCCCCGACCGCATCGAGGCGGGCACCTTTATGTTGGCGGCAGCGGCCACCAAAGGGGATATTGTGCTGGAAAACGTCGTGCCCGACCATTTAAAGGCCATTACGGCAAAGCTTCGGGAAGCCAATGTGCTGGTGGAGGATTATGACGGCGGGCTGCATGTGTATGGTGGCGGGGCATCGCGGGCGGTGGATGTGAAGACATTGCCGTACCCCGGATTTCCTACGGATATGCAGGCGCAGTTTATGGGGTTTTTGGCAGTTACCGAGGGAAGCGGCATTGTTATCGAAACGGTTTTTGAGAACCGCTTTATGCACGCAGGGGAGCTGAAACGGATGGGGGCGGACATCAAAATCGACAGCCGCAGCGCCGTGGTGGACGGTGTATCGCGGCTGACAGGCACACAAGTGCGCGCCACGGATTTGCGGGCGGGCGCGGCGCTTGTGGTGGCGGGACTTACGGCGGAAGGCGCCACGGAAGTGCGTGATGTGTTTCATATTGACCGCGGGTACTGCGGATTTGAGGAAAAACTGCGGCGGCTGGGTGCCAAAATTGTGCGGATGGAAGGGTAAAAGTCTGCGAGCGCCCCCCCTGATACCGCCTGTATTATGTAACGCCCCGAAAAAAACAGACCGGAAGCAGAAGTCCGAAACATAGAATATCACCAGATTACGCAACTTGGAGCCATTTTCAGTTGCATACGCTCACAATTGCAGAAATGAATATACCGGTTACTCAACACTCCGGCTTACTCAAAGAAACTGGTTTTCTGTCTGTAAAGACATTCTGCTTTAAGAATAGAGAAGAAAATTTCCGCTATATCGCTAATCCGATTCAAAACGGCCTCGCCTATCGCCGAAACCGCTCTGTATTTTTGCCTACAGCAAAAACGGCATAACGCATGTTGGTAGAAACACCCAACATGCTAAAAACATGCCGCCGCGCCCTCACGCGGCACGCTCTGTATTTTTGCCTACGGCAAAAACGGCATGACGCATGTTGGTAGGAACACCCAACATGCTAAAAACATGCCGCCGCGCCCTCACGCGGTACACTTTGTATTTTTGCCTACGGCAAAAACGGCATGACGCATGTTGGTAGAAACACCCAACATGCTAAAGACATGCCGCCGCGCGCTTCATGCAGGACATGCTGAAGCGCGCGCGATTTTCGACCCCGATGAAACCGCTTTCAACCGGATCAGCTATAGCATTGATGGAATAGTACCATATTCTTTGGTTAGGGCAAAGCAGCCGTGTGAGGTGCATTGAACCTCTGGGTGCAACTCTTCAGCCATCTTTTCTTTTGCTTTGGCCTCTTTTATGGTATCCAACACAAGGTTGACCGTTTGCCTGGTGCTTGTGCGATGAGCGACAATGCTATTATCAAACAAATCTCCGATCACAGCTCCATACAAAACGCCTTGTACCGTATGGATATACGAAATACCTGCAATCCATTTTTGATTCGGGTAAAGTCACAGTTTAGAATATTTTCATATATTCGTATATCTTCTTTTTCCATGCAAATGCCCCCATTCGCAGTTATTGTCCTACGTTTGGGGGCTTCCTTCTTTGCAATGTCTGTTTCCTCCGGCCCTGTTCAGTATGCACAGGGGCTTGCTTGTCGGTCACATTATCTTTGTACGCGGCCCGAGCCGTCGCCCTTCATAAGCGTCTTGACCTCCGCCACGCTTACGTGGTTAAAGTCGCCTTCGATCGTGTGCTTGAGGCAGGAAGCCGCCACCGCAAACTCAATAACATCCTGCGCGGCATAGCCGTTTTGCATGGCATAAATGAGGCCGCCGCCGAAAGAGTCGCCGCCGCCCACACGGTCGATAATATGGATGGCGTATTTCTTGGAGAAATAGAAGTCTGCCCCATCATAAAGCATGGCCGCCCAGTTGTTGTCGGAGGCGCTGATGCTTTCGCGCAAAGTGATGGCCACTTGGTTGAAGCCGAATCGCTCTGTAAGCTTCTTCGCCACCTCTTTATAGCCCTCACGGTCAAGCTGGCCGCCGTGTACGTCTGTGCCAGAAGCACTGATGCCAAACACTTTCTCGGCATCCTCTTCGTTGGCGATGCATACGTTTACATACTGCATCAACTCGCCCATTACTTTGCCCGCTTCCGCTGTTGTCCAGAGGTTTTTGCGATAGTTTAGGTCGCAGCTAACGGTGATGCCCTTTTCCTTGGCTTTTTTGCAAGCCGCAAGTGTGACCGCCGCCGCATTTGTCCCAAGGGCGGGCGTAATCCCCGTGAAATGGAACCAGCTTGCCCCGTCAAAAATTTTGTCCCAGTCAAAATCGGCAGATGTTGCCTCGGAGATGGAGGAATACTTTCTGTCGTACACAACCTTGGACGGGCGTTGGGATGCGCCCTTCTCGATATAATAGATGCCCACACGTTCGCCGCCGCGCACGATATCGCAGGTGCAAACGCCGTACTTGCGCAGCTCGTTGACTGCGGCTTGTCCAATTGGGTTGTCGGGCAGCTTTGTTACAAAGCTCGCCTCCATCCCGAAATTGGCAAGCGATACAGACACGTTTGCCTCGCCGCCGCCGTATACCACCTCGAACTTGTTGGCCTGGTCGAAACGAAGATACCCTTCCGGCGCCAGGCGAAGCATAATTTCGCCAAAACACACAACCTTACCCATGTAAACAGCCTCCTTCAAATGATAACACTGTATGGAACTATTTGATTCAATGATGCTTCATTTTATCACATTTCACTTGCCCGCGCAAGCCTGTTTTTGTAAGGCGCGCGGCTGGACAAACGCCGGAGAATGTGCTAAAATAGTTTGTTATAGTGAGGAGGTGGGCAAGTGGGCAAGGTGTTGGTAATCGCGGAGAAACCCTCTGTAGGGCAGGATATCGCGAGGGTGCTGAAATGCAAAAGCAAGGGCGACGGGTATGTATATTCCGATGAGCATATCGTGTCTTGGGCGATCGGCCATCTTGTCACGCTTTGTGAGCCGGAGGACTATGACGAAAAATACAAAAAATGGCGCATGGAAACGCTGCCCGTGATTCCCGAACTCATCAAACTCAAGGGCATTGCCAAAACGAAGAAGCAACTGGTAACGTTAAAGAAGCTCATGAACAGCGCGGAAGTGGACTCCTTAATTTGCGCAACGGACAGCGGGCGCGAGGGTGAGCTCATTTTTCGCTATATATACGATATTACCAAATGCGTAAAGCCGTTTAAACGGCTTTGGATCTCAAGCATGACAGACAAGGCCATCAACGACGGCTTTGCCAAGCTGGCCGACGGGACGAAGTATGATGATCTTTATGCCTCGGCCAAATGCCGTTCCGAGGCGGACTGGCTGGTCGGCATGAACGCCACGCGGGCGTACACCATCAAATACAACGCACTGCTTAGTGTGGGGCGTGTGCAGACCCCGACGCTGGCTTTGATGGTGGAGCGGCAAAAGGAAATCGATGCCTTTGAAGCGAAGGACTTTTGGGAGGTCATGGCATTTTTCGGTGCCTATAAGGGCAAGTGGTTTGACCCCGCCAAGGACAACGAAACAAAGCTTGACACGGCGGAAGCGGCAGATGCCATTGTCCTGCGTGCCAAGGGGCAACCAGGCGTGGTCATCAGCGTAGAAAACGAGGAAAAACAACAACCGCCGCCCTTGTTATATGACTTGACAGAGTTACAGCGGGATTGCAACCGCAAATTTGGGCTTTCGGCCAGCAAAACGCTGGACATCGCCCAAACCCTTTACGAGAAACGCAAAATGATTACCTATCCCAGAACGGACAGCCGATACGTCAGCGACGATATGATAGGCAAGCTGAAAACCACCATGAAGAAGCTGGCGGCGCTGGAACCGTATGCGGCCTTTGCCGCGCCCTTGGCGGCGTTGGAGCAGTTGCCCATATCAAAGCGCATCGTGGACAACGCCAAAGTAACCGACCACCACGCCATCCTCCCCACGGACGGGCGGCTAAACCTAGAGAGCCTGACAGCAGACGAGCGCAAAGTATTTGACCTAGTGGCCAGACGGTTTGTGGCGGTGTTTCTGCCTTATTATATTTACAATGTCACGAAGGTCATCACTTTGGTGGGGATCGATCATTTCCTGTCCAAGGGCACGGTGGTGAAGCAGCTTGGCTGGCAGGCGTTATATAAAGACGATGCCGCCGAAGACGCGGATGCCCCCAAGAAAAAACGGGGCAAAGCCAAAACCGATGAGGAGGACATGACCGTGCTTCCGCCCTTAGCTGTTAATGACGAGGCCGTGGCGGAAGATGTGGTTGCAGAGAAAAAGGCCACCAAGCCGCCTAAGCCTTATACCGAGGCCAGTTTGCTTTCCGCCATGGAACACGCGGGACGGCTGATTGAGGACGAGGAGTTGCGGGAGCAGATGAAGGATGCCGGCCTGGGCACCCCCGCCACCCGCGCCGCCATTATAGAGCGGCTGCTGCAAGTGCAGTACATAGAACGCAAGGCGAAGAATCTCATGCCGACAGAAAAGGGAATGAAGCTGATTGCCGTGGTGCCGGAGGAATTGAAGTCGGCAGTTACCACGGGCAAATGGGAAAAAGGGCTTGGCTCCATTGCGAAAGGCACGATGAACGGGGCGCGGTTTATGGGAAGCATTAACCGCTATGTCCACTATATCATAGGAAGTGTGAAGGCGGCGGACAAAAGCATTGCCTTCCCGCCCGACCCCAAGCGCGGCACAGGCAAACCGCGCGGGGCAGAAAGCCTTGGGCTTTGCCCTGTGTGCGGCACGGGCGCCATGTACGAAAACACGAAATCCTTTTACTGCGGGCGCTGGCGCGAGGGCTGCAAATTCTCGATATGGAAAGACGCGGCCGCCCGCAACGGCCTAACGCTGACCCCCGATTTGGTGCGGCAGTTACTGGCTGCAAAGGTAGTTAAAAAGATACCCGTGTTTATGGCACAGACGGGCGAGAAATGCGTGGCAGATTTGCTGTTAAAACCGGACACCGAGGCCCGCATTGAATTTGTGAATATGACGCGCATTGCGCAAGAAGCCGAAACAACCACGGAAGGGGAGATACAAAATGCCGATTAAGGTGCCCGATCATTTGCCTGCCATTGATGTGCTGTGGGGGGAACGCGTTTTTGTCATGAATGAGAGCCTCGCATATTCACAGGACATACGGCCTCTGGATATTGTGATACTAAACCTTATGCCCATGAAGCAAACCACCGAGGTGCAGCTTCTGCGCTTGTTGGGCAACACCCCCTTGCAGGTGCAGGTCAAGCTTTTGCATATGGAAAGCCATCGTTCCAAAAACACTTCCGAGGAATATCTGGAGGCGTTTTACGATGTATTCAAAGACATCAAGCACCGCAAATTTGATGGCATGATTATCACAGGCGCACCGATTGAGCATCTTCCGTTCGAGGATGTCAAATACTGGGCCGAATTAACTGAGATTATGGAGTGGACAAAGACGAACGTCACCAGCACCTTGCATATCTGCTGGGGGGCGCAGGCGGGGCTGTACTACCACTACGGGGTGCCCAAGTATCCCTTATCCGCAAAAATGTTTGGCATATTTGAGCATACCCGCACCGAAAACATCAATCTCCTACGCGGGTTTGACGAGCGCTTTTATGTGCCCCATTCACGGCATACCGAGGTTCGCCGCGCGGATATCGAAGCGGTGGGCGGGCTGGAAATTTGGTCAGATTCGCCCGAGGCAGGCGTATATATCGCGGCACGCAAAAGCGGGCGGCAGATATTTGTGACGGGGCACTCGGAATACGATAAGTACACCTTGCACGATGAATATATGCGGGATGTAAATAAAGGCGAGGCCATCGCGCCGCCCTTGCATTATTACATGAATAACGACCCGACAAAGGAGCCGATTGTACGCTGGCGAGGGCATTCCAATTTGCTTTTTACAAATTGGTTGAATTATTATGTTTACCAGGAAACGCCATTTGATTGGAACCGGCCACAATCGTATCATGCGCACCGCCTTCAGCAGTGGCGCTAACCCAATGGCAAAAGCCCGACGATATGAACAGCCCCCAAGAAATTGGACGCCAAACAAAACTAAGCCGCCGGGGCTTGCCGTCTGTGAATAGCAGGAGGCAAGCCCTTAAGCTCGGCCTTTCTGCCGCGGTTATTGTAGTAATCAAGATGCTCCAATAATTCTTGTCGGAATTGTTCCATGGAATCAAACTTCTGCAAATACAGCAGTTCACTCTTAAGAATCCCAAAGAAGTTTTCAACGACAGCATTGTCCAGGCAAGTCCCCTTGCGGCGCATGCTTTGGCGAATACCTTTCGTGTGCAATATGTGCTGATATTGCCATCCTTGATCCGAGTGCAGTATTAAATTCGTTCCGTCAGAAATGCATTCAAAGGCTTTCGGCAACATATTCGTAACCATCGACAAAACCGGCCTATCAGACACAGTATAACTCACAATATCACGGCTGTGCAAGTCAAGAATAGGCGATAGGTATACTATTCGATAGTCAAAGAAAATTTTTAATGTTCAAGCAATTCAAAACCAAGCACATGTTTGCGCTGATTCTCGCGTTCGTAATATGCGCGGGGATGCTCGCCGGGTGTGGCACAACCAGCGACTCCGACAACGATAGCCCTGCACGCAACACCTCGCCGCCAACTGACACGCAATCAAGCCGGAGTTTGACTAACGCAAATACTCCAAAACAGAGCCGGTCCAATACGGGAAGCATTTCCGAAACCGCCCTTGGGCGGTCATTGCCCGATATCCGGCCGGAGGAAATCGTCTTGCAGGGTGTGTCGAATCATGTTGTAACCAATGAATATCTCGAAAAAGGATTTGAGGAAACCACCTTGCGAAGCTGCGGGAATGTTTCGGTCGGACTAAATAGTCGTGTCTATTATGTAATTACAAACGACGGACAATTGCATATGTGGGGCAGAAACTCCAACGGAGAACTCGGCGATGGCGCTGGTATAGATAGAGCAGAACCGATACTTGTCGCTGAGGACGTAAGAAACCTGTATGGCTATTCAAGAAATAGCAATCGCGTTTTTTATATGCTGAAAAACGACAATACCGTTTGGACATTTGGCAATGGGGTTTATTCGCCTGAGATGGTACTTGATGATATCGCAAATGTCATCATCATGAATACCGGCAACATTGCGGTTGCAGGTTATCCCCTATTCCAATCAACCGACGGGACACTGCTTAACCGTGACGGTGAGGCCGTTATGGATAAAGTGAAATATGCATGTACTTGGCTTTATAACGAAAGAACTAATTTGTATTACAGCCCGGCAGTACTGTTTTCTGACGGAAGCTTATATACATTCAGCAATGACTTCAACGGCAATGTGGGGCCCGATATAAATTACGCTGCCGCAACACTTAAAATTGAAAATGTTTCAAAAATTTCCACTAACGGAAACAGCCTTACAAGCGGAGTCCTTTGGGCCATTCTTGAGAATGGTGAACTGTGGGCGATAATAAAAGCGGGCTGCTCGGCAACGGCACAAAAATACCACGAATGGATTTCGTAAAGATCAGCGAGAATGTTACCGATATTCTACACGAAGGCTATGGTTTTCACAAAAGCGACGGCTCGATATGGACATGGACAACCGACAACCCCACACCGCAAAAAACAGAATGAGAGCTTGCCAAGATTTGGCTTGATTGGACATTTAATAATAAAAACAAACGAAACACCATGATGCAGAACGCGCAAACAAAATATGAGCAGGCTTAATTCGCCCATTCCATTACAGCGCATAGCCCGTTTCGCTCTCCCCCAATAAGGCAAAAAGCAAGGCGTCGCAGTTACACAACGCCTTGCTTTTTTGTTGGCCATTACACCCCGCCCCGCCGAAACCGCTTCTCCAGCTCCACCAACGCCAACGGCATCAGGCAAAACCCCGCCGTAATCAGCCACTGCACAGGCGCAAGCCCCTCCACTTTGAAGAGTGCGGCCAGCCCCGGCACCATGATAACCGCAACCTGCAAAGCAATGCCCGCCAAAAACGCACCCACCAAAGCCTTGTTTCCCAATACATCGATATGAAACAGCGACCCGTCTGTGCGCATGTTAAAGGCGTGAACAAGCTGGGATATGCTAAGCGTGGCAAAAGCCATGGTGCGCCCGATGGCGTGGCTGCCTGCTTCATCAAAGAAAATGGTGCCGATACCGAAGGCAAGAAGCGCCAGCATCCCGATCATGCACCCCTCAAGCCCAATCCGCTGCCACAGCCCGCCTGAAAACAAACCCTTCCGCCCATCCACAGGCGGCCGGTTCATAAGCCCCCTGTCGGCTTCATCCAGCCCCAAAGCAATGGCCGGCAGCGAATCGGTAACAAGGTTCACCCACAGCAAATGGATGGCCAAAAGCGGCGTGTCCCACCCCAAGAGAATCGCTACAAATATGGTAATAATTTCGCCAATATTGCTGGACAGCAGGAAATGCACGGCCTTGCGGATGTTGGCGTATATCCCGCGCCCTTCCCTAACAGCCTCAACGATGGTGGCGAAATTGTCATCTGTCAAAACCATGTCTGCAGCGCCCTTGGCCACATCTGTTCCGCTAATGCCCATGGCGCAGCCGATGTCGGCGGCTTTTAGGGCAGGGGCGTCGTTTACCCCGTCGCCCGTCATGGCAACAATATGGCCGCGCGCCTGAAACGCTTTTACAATGCGCACCTTATGCTCGGGCGACACGCGGGCAAACACGCTGTACTTATGTATGGCCTTTTCCAAATCCTCCTGCGGGGTGCGGTTAAGCTCTGCCCCGGTCATGGCGCGATCACCGCTGTGCATGATACCAAGCTTTTTGGCAATGGCCGCCGCCGTGGCGATATGGTCACCGGTCACCATCACGGGGCGTATGCCTGCCGCTTGGCAGGTGGCCACGGCCTCGGCCGCTTCCTCACGGGGGGGATCGATCATGCCCAAAAGGCCCGCGAAGGTAAGGCCGCTTTCCGCGTTTTCTGTACGGGGGCGGTCAACAGCCTTGTAGGCCGCGCCTATGACCCGCAGAGCATGATCGGCCATGTCTGCGTTGGCTCGCAGGATTTCTGCCCGCTTGGCGGCATTTAGGGGCAAGCGGTCGCCGCGCTCTGTATAATGGGTGCAGCATTCCAAAAGCACATCAGGCGCGCCCTTTGTGACAGACAGATACCCTGTTTTATCCCGATGCACCGTTGTCATAAGCTTGCGCTTGGAATCAAACGGGATTTCCACCTCGCGGGGGTGTTCTTTATCAAGGGCGCGCTTGTCAAGCCCCGCCTCAAGCCCTGCGCGGATAAGCGCCGCCTCGGTCGGGTCGCCTATCACACGGGTTTCGCCTGTTTCATCTGTATCGATGCGGCAGTCATTACACAGGGCGGCAAGCCTCAGCAAATACGGCCGCGCCCCTGTATACAGCTCCACCACGCGCATTTTATTCTGCGTCAAAGTACCGGTTTTGTCAGAGCAAATCACAGTGGCAGACCCAAGCGTTTCCACCGCAGGCAAGCGGCGTATCACGGCGTTGCGGGCAGCCATACGCCGCACACCAATGGCCAGCATAATCGTGACAATGGCGGGCAGACCCTCCGGGATCGCCGCCACAGCCAGGCTCACCGAGGTCATAAACATGTCGAACGGGGGGATGTGCCTGATAAGTCCCATCACAAATATGGCCGCACAAATCACAAGCGCGCCAATGCCTAAGGTCTTGCCCGTTTCCTCCAAGCGGTCTTGCAAAGGGGTGTTGGCCTCGCCGCCATCGTTTATCATCATGGCGGCAATCTTGCCCATCTCTGTGCGCATCCCTGTGGCGGTCACCACCGCCGTCCCGCGACCGTATGCGATACTGCTGCCCGCAAAAACCATGTTGCGCATATCACCCGCCGATTCGGCCTCGCAAAACACGCGGGAAGCGTCTTTTTCCACAGGCACGGACTCGCCTGTCAACGCAGCCTCTTCAGCCTTTAAGTTGATGGCCGTCACAAGCCGCCCGTCCGCCGGAAGCATATCGCCCGCCTCCAAAAGAAGGATGTCGCCTGGCACAATATCCTCTGTTTCCACGCGCACGATATGCCCGCCGCGCAAAATTTTGGCCGTGGGCGCGGACATGCGCTTGAGCGCCTCCAAGGCGCGCTCGGCCTTGCCCTCCTGCACCAGCCCCAGCACGGCGTTCAGGCTAACGATCAATAAAATGATAACGGGGTCAGCGAAGTCATATTCCCCTTGCATGACCGACACCGCGAAGGAAACCGCCGCCGCCGCCAGCAGTATCAGAACCATAAAATCGTTGAACTGCATAAAAAAGCGCACGATCATCGATTTTTTCTTCTTTTCATCAAGCTTGTTCGCCCCGTATTCCGTGAGACGTTTTGCGGCTTGTCCGTCCGACAGGCCGTATTCCGCGCCGACGTCCAGCTCCGCCAGCGTTTCTCGCACCGTTTTGCCGTGCCAATCTCCATTCATATGTGCATACCTCCTGTATTGTAGCTGCATGGCTTGTACTGTATGTATATGACGGACGGCTTGCTTTATGCCGGTTGAAATAGTATAATACTTCATAGAAATGTGCATGAAGGGAGAAAGATTACATGAAGAAGTTATCTATGGGCGCGAGGAACGCCATTATTGTGCTGGTTGCCTATATCGGGGCGGCCATTGTTGTGCTTGGGGTCATGAAACAGCCGTTCTATATTCTGCTGGCGGCGTATGCCGTCATCACGCTTGCCTTGTATGCCCTGTTTTATAAGGAGATGCTGGCCATACGCGGCAACTTGGCCTATATCCACGGGAAGCACGATAAGGCGAAGGTGCTTCTTTTGCGAAGTATCGAGAAAAATGTGCCCAGCCCTGTGGCGCATTATAACTACGCCAATTTGATCCTGCGCGACGGGGAGGCGCAAAAGGCGTTGGAGTGCCTGCGCAAAGCCCGAACGCTGAAACCCTCACCCATGATGCAGAAAAATATTTATATGACCATCGGCACCTGTTACTGGGTAAGCGGCGAGATTAACAAGGCGGTCGAAACGCTGGAGCAGATGCGGAAGGACTATGAGTATGTCAATGAAAATGTGTTGACCACTTTGGCGTATATGTATCTTGTGCAGGGCGATTTTGCCACCGCGCAGGAGTTGACAGACAAAGCCATTGCGGAGGCGCCGGAGTATGCGGCGGCGTGGGATAACCGCGGGCAAATTTTCTATTTGCAGGGCGATTGTGTGCAGGCGAAAGAGTCGTTCGAAAAAGCGCTGGCGCACAAACCGACCTTGGTGGACAGCCTGTATTTTATGGGCATTTTATACGAAAAGGAAAACGACCTCGAGGCGGCGCGCGACTATTTCCTGCGTGCCAATGATGCGCCCATTTCGGCGCTGAACACCGTAAAAAAGGCAGATTTAGAGAGGAAAGCGGAAGAATATAAGATATAGGACATTGGAGGCAAAACATGAAAACATTGGTGATCGCGGAAAAACCGTCCGTAGGGCGGGATATAGGCCGCGTTTTAGGCTGTCGCGGCAGCGGGCAAGGTGCCATGGAAGGCGGGCAGTACGTGGTGACATGGGCGCTGGGGCATCTGGTGACCTTGGCTGACCCTGAGAAATACGATGCAAAATACAAGAACTGGGAACTAAACGACTTACCCATCATGCCCAATAAGCTGGAGCTGGTGGTCATCCCGCAAACCTCCAAGCAATACGGCTTGGTTAAAACACTGCTGCGCCGCGCGGATATCAACCAAATCGTCATCGCCACAGACGCGGGCCGCGAGGGCGAGCTTGTGGCCCGCTGGATATTGGAGAAGGCCGAATGCCGCAAACCCGTGAAACGCCTATGGATCTCGTCCGTAACGGACAAGGCGATACGCGAAGGGTTCGCCTCGCTGAAAGACGGCAAGGCGTATGTGAACCTGTATCACTCGGCACAGGCGCGCGCCGAAGCGGACTGGCTTGTGGGGATTAATGCCACGCGCTGTTTAACCACTAAGCATAACGCCCAACTGTCCTGCGGGCGTGTGCAAACCCCGACGGTGGCGCTTGTGGCGGCGCGTGAAGAGGCCATACGGGCGTTCAGCCCGCAGACATATTACGGGATTGCGGCGCAGTCAAACCAAATCCGCCTGCTTTGGACAGACGCGAAATCACGCAGCACCAGAAGCTTTGACCGCGTCCGCATGAACGAAGTTATGGCCGCCCTAAACGGCCAAAGGTCGGGTACCATTGTTCAACTTACCAAAACCCGCAAAACACAAACCGCTCCGCAGCTCTATGACCTAACAGAGCTTCAGCGGGACGCAAGCAATCGCTTCGGGTTCTCTCCCAAAGAAACCTTGGACATCATGCAAAGCCTGTACGAGAAGCATAAAGCCTTGACCTATCCTCGTACGGATTCGCGCTATATCAGCACGGATATTGTACCCACACTTCCCGAGCGGGTACGGGCGTGTGCGGTAGGCACATATGGCGCGATTGCAAAAAGCATCATCGGCAAGCCTATTGCGGCAGGCGCGGGCTTTGTGAACAATGCAAAGGTGTCTGACCATCACGCCATTATCCCGACGGAGGAACGCATTATCCCATCGGCGTTAAACGATAAGGAATTCAAGGTGTATGACCTTGTGATACGGCGGTTTCTGGCGGTGCTTTTGCCCGTGTTTGTGTACGAGCAAACCGCTATTTCTGTACGCATCGGCAAAGAAAACTTCGCCGCACAGGGGCAGGTGGTTGTAGCCGAAGGCTGGCGTGCTGCGTATGGCAAGACCTATGGCGAAACCGATGAAGAAGAAGCCGATACAGGCGAGGCGGATTTGAAATCTCAGGCCTTGCCGCCGCTTAAGCAAGGGGAGGCTTTGCCGATTACATCTATCAAAATGACGGAGGGCAAAACCAAGCCGCCCGCGCTTTTTACCGAGGCAACGCTTTTGTCCGCTATGGAGAACCCTGCCAAGTATATGCAAAATTTGGATAAAGGGCTTGCTAAGACGCTGAACGAAACAGGCGGGCTTGGTACGGTGGCCACGCGGGCAGATATCATCGAGAAGCTGTTTAACTCCTTCTTGATTGAGAAGCAGGGCAAAAGCATACAAACCACCTCCAAAGGCAGGCAGGTGTTGACGCTTGTGCCTGACGACCTTCGTTCCCCCGCGCTAACAGGCGAGTGGGAGCAAAAACTGTCCTCCATCGCGAAGGGCACTTTGAAGAAAGAGGCGTTTCTGGCCGACATCCGCAAGTACACACAAGGCGCGATTTTGGCCATTAAGCAGTCCAACGCCGTGTACCGCCACGACAACATCACGGGCAAGCGCTGCCCTGATTGCAACAAGTTCCTGTTGGAAGTCAACGGCAAGAAAGGCAAAATGCTGGTTTGCCAGGATAGGGATTGCGGATACCGGCAAAACGTGTCTTTTGTATCGAATATCCGTTGCCCGCAATGCCACAAAAAAACGGAAATCATAGGCGAGGGCGAAAACAAGCGCATCAACTGCGGGTGCGGTTGGCGCGAGAAATACGACCGCTATATAGAAAAAAACCGCGAAAACCACAACCGCATGGATAAGCGGGCGGTTGATAAATATTTGCAAAAGGCCAACAGCGGGGCAGAAGAAGGGCTGTCAGAGATGGCGCTTGCATTCCAAAAGCTGGGGCTTGACGGGAAGAAATAGCACCTGTTGTGCGGCCGCTTCCTATCATAAACACACATACTGCCATTTTGAGCGCGGTGAAGAATTTTCTTTGTCCTTCACCGCATTCAGGATGGCAATTTTTGTTGCATAGCGCCCTACGCCATGTCATAGGGCGTGACAATAAATACAAATCCGATAGGAATTGAAAAAACTATTGACAACCACTGTTTCCTATGGTAAACTTTGTTAGAAGTTGCTTACAGCTAATATTCGCGATAATTACTGTAATTCAACAAAGTAGGTTTGTTTATACGACCATTCCCATCAAGCAAATTATATTTTAGGAGGATACATATGAAAACATCAATTTTCTCTGTTATGAAAACAACAGCCTTAGCCGCCATTTTTGTACTGGCGCTGACGGGGTGCTCCAACGCGGGCGATGCCGCTTCCACCCCTGCCGCCGACCCAACACAGCCTGCGGCAACCGCCACAACCGC
>JGI994J12354_10001272_pt1 | contig 25443 bp, 21 predicted proteins | sample IntmicLarv3ML3BL_FD_12354 | JGI IMG/M metagenome (IMG submission 12354)
GGTGGAGCGCCTCCGCAGACTGGTCGAACTCGGCGGGTACATCCCCTGCCCCGACCACCGCATCGCACCGGATGCTGTATTCGAAAACGTGCAATACTACTGCGAGAAGATGCATAAGGTGTTTGGGTAAACCGCAGATTTTCTATAAACAAAAAGCCGGAGGGGCACATTTGCCTCTCCGGCTTTTTTCTTTTATAGCGTTCCACGTCATACCGGAAAGCTGTGCCGGACGTCGCTCACGCCGCAAATATAGTTCATATCTACATTGTAAAACTTCGCAAGGATAATCAAGCTGTCAACGGGAATCCGGCAATTCCTGCGCTCGTAATCGGAGTAGGTTTTTTGCCCCACATGCAGGAGCTTTGCAATCTGCGTCTGATTCAAGTCGCTGTCCTCACGCAAATTCCTGATGCGCTGTGCGTAATCCATATAAAAGCCTCCCACCCTATACTGATGAGATACATTATAGTTTAGGTGGATAACCACTATTGACAATTAGTGGAATATACTCTATCATGTGGATAATGCAAAACAACAAAATACATACCGTGGAGGAAAAAATGGATTATATTGAAGCCGAAAAGTTATATATGGAATCGGTTCGTATCCGGTCGGAAAAAGGATACTCCAGCAAAGAAGCGTTTGATATACTGCTAAAATCTGCTCACGGCGGATATATTGATGCTATTGTCGCGGTTGACATGTCATATAGAGACGGCGGATGGGGAACCGAAAAAAACACCGCAGAAGCGCTCAAGTGGTTCACGCTGGCGGCCGACCGGGGCGACGCCAGCGGCATCGCCTGCCTGGACGATGTGTATCAAGACTTGTATGGAGATGCTTGGGAGGATTATTATGTGCCGGCAATGGAGTGCTATGCGGCGATGGGGTATCAGGAAGCGATTGAATGTCTGGCTAGTAAGCGAAAATATGGACTGATTGGCCAAAAGGGTAAGCAAAGCAATGACAACGCCAGCAGACGAACGCAAGAGAATACCGGAACTATGAAATTACCCAGCGGAGCAGGGCGAACCGAATACAATCGTATAAAACTATTTATTCTTATTATATGTATCATTTTTTGTGTTTTTTTCTTAGCGCGTTGTTAAATAACGAATGATAATACAAACGTGATATCAGAAAGGGGACACGCCGCATGAACGCGTCCGATTACAACAACTATCTCAGCGCCATTAAAGCTGCAAACGACGCGCAAGATAAGGAAACCTTGAAACGCATCCAATCACGGCTGATTGCCGAATATAGTCTGCAAGACAATGATGTGCATTGGCTGTTGCAGCAATTCCGCTACAATCTGTAAAAAGCCAACCCCCGGCACCTCAGCGCCGGGGGTTGGCTTTTTACAATTTTATCCTTTTAACGTAAACTCATTCTTCCGGTACTCAATCAGCCCTTCCTTCTTGAGCCGGCTCATCTCGTGAGACAGCGCGCTGCGGTCCACACAGAGGTAATCCGCAAGCTGCTGCCGCGAATATGGGATGGTGAACGTATTGCTTCCCGCCCTCTGCGCACAAAGAGAAAGGTAGGACAGCAGTTTCTCCCGCATGGTGCGGCGCATAATATGGCCGAGTTTTTCCGTCAACCGCACAATTTTCGTTGATACGATACGCAGGGCATTCCGCGCGAGGCGGTTGTGACAATCGCAGCCGTTTGCACAGGTTTCAAACAGCTTGTGCGGGTTGAACTCCAGCACGACGGAAACTTCCGCCGCTACAACACTCACCAAATGGCTTATCGCGCCGGAAAAGATATAGGCTTCCCCGAAGAGTGTGTCCGCCTCCATCGACTCCACGATGGAAAGGTTCCCCCAATAATCTTCATCCACGATATGCATACTGCCCGACAGGATGCAATAAACCGCGTTCACCTTGTCACCCGCACGGAACACGAAACCATCCTTAGGGATAACCCGCTCCTGCGCGGAGAGGCACGTGCACAATTTGTCCATTTCCGCATCCGTCAATCCCTCGAACAACGTGCTGTGCCGCAGTGCAAACAAATGATTCGCCACATCCTCGTCCCCTTCCGTGCGAAATACCACGAACCGCTTTCCTCTATTATAATCTTCCCTTGATTGTAAGTCAACAAACAATTTTCACATCCGTGGTAAATACCACCGAACATTCTCCCTTTTTATTATACAATACATACAGGCAGCAGCGCCGGGATAAAAGGGAGGGAAACATCATGAAACCAACAACCAAATCAAATGCACGTAAACATGAAAAACAAGCCGTCGTGATTGTCATCCTATCCATGCTGGCCGTCGCGGGTATGCTTTTCACCACGTATCTCTCTCCTCCTGCGGTACGTGGTTTAGAGGATACTAACAACCTGTTCTTCCCTGGGCAGGGTGGCGCGGAGGCTGGGCATCTACCTTATCTGGACGAGGATGCACTCCGCGAGCAAATGCAGAAAAAGGCTGACGAAAGCCTTCTTGCCTTCAAAATCAATCCGCTTCCGGTTTTCGGCAGCGGCGGCGAGGGCAATCTGCGGATTGAGAATCCGAACCACAACAAATATCCCTTTGTTGTGGAAATCATCCTCCGTGAAACGGGGGAAAAGGTCTACGATTCCGGCGGTATTCTACCCAATCATCACATCAATACAGCCCGATTGACCCGCGCGCTGCCTGCCGGTTCTCACGAGGCAACGGCGTACATCCGCGTGTATGACCCTGTCACAAATGAATATCGCGGAAAAGCCGCAGCGGAAATGATTTTGTATGTGCAATAAAACAGAAAGGAGCACCGTAAATGATACGAAAAATAGCAACAGCCATTATGACGGTAGCGCTGGTAATGGCATTCCCCAGCACGGCACACGCCACTTCAGCCTCAAGCGAAACCATCCCGGTTTCCGGCTACATCGGGGCGAACGCGTTGGCTATCACACCGGGCGAAATTTATGTCGAGGTGCCGGTGCAGCTTGTCTTCGCAGCGTTTGAAAGCGACGCCGGCATTGTCACCTCTCCGCAATATACCATCAAAAACCTGTCCGCCGATACGGATGTGAAGGTAACCCTGGAGAGCTTTACACAGACGAATGCCGAAAGCGTGCTGCTGGACGACCTGCTCTCGCTCAAGCTGCTTACACCGGCATATGAGGATTTACTGACGGGGATTTACCCGCAAGCAGAACCGCAGGCATTGGTTTTAACGGAACGGCTGCCCAAACTGGAAGAGGGTTCAACCGACAATGAATTAGGTTTTTGCATTGGCGGCACATGGCACGGCGCGTTTGATACAGAGGCCAAGCCGGATTTTGAAATGGTGCTGACCTTTACTATTGTAAAATAACCAAGGAACCCCGTGCGTTACACACACGGGGTTCCTTGGTTTCTGTTATCCTTATTCCACAAGCAAAACGGCATCAAACGGCTTGAATACCTTCTTCGCCGTCAGCACCTCACCGGTAAAGGCATCCGTCTTACCTGCGTACGCGCCCGGCATGGGAATGTTTTCCTTCGTAAAATTGATTATAAAGGTGAACAGCTTACCGTCTTTATGCCGCCGTGTGATTTCCAGCTTCGTCGCTTCGGGTGCGGGAGAGGCCACTCCTGTATCCGAAGCTGCGGTCAACAGTACTTTGGACAGTCCGTCCGGCGCAAGCTGCGCACCAACATAATACACCGCACCCTTGCCGAAAGTATTCTTTGTCACCACCGGCATCCCGGCGTAAAAATCCGTCGTGTAGGATGCGAGCACTTCCGCGCTTTCCGTGTGCATTAAATCGCAAAGGAGGTTGCACGTTGTCTCCGTGCCGTCGGCAAAGCGCACGCCGTTTGACTGCTCCGGTGCTAACGCATCAATTTCTTCCACCCACACGCCCGCAAGTTTACGCAGCGGCCCGGGATATCCGCCGAGGTGCACGTTGTCCGTCTCGTCGGCAATACCGCTCATGAAGCTTGTGATAAGCGTGCCGCCGTTTGCGACATATTTTTCCAACGCCGCCTGCATACCGTCCTTCACCATGTACAATACCGGCGCGAGGACGATTTTGTACTTCGAGAAATCCGCATCCACAGGAACCATATCCACGGGGATATTCCGTTCATAAAATGCGCGGTAGTATTGGTGGAGCTGGTCCACATATGTCAAATCCTTTGTCGGACCGCTTGTGTATTCCAACGCCCAGTAATTCTCCCAGTCGAAAATTAAGCCGACCTGCGCCTCGTTATCCGCGCCAAGGAGACTGTCGCCGAGGCCCTCCAGCTCATGCCCGAGTTGTGATACCTCTCGAAAGACGCGTGTATTCTCATGTCCGCAATGCGCGATAACCGCGCCGTGAAATTTTTCACACGCACCCTTTGACCGGCGGAGTTGGAAATACTGTATCGAATCTCCACCGTGCGCGACGGTCTGCCAGCTTTGCGCGCGCATCTGGTTCGGCCTCTTAAGAGAATTATACGCCTGCCAATTCTGCTGGCTGGGTGTCTGCTCCATGAGTAAAAACGGCGAATCCTTTAACCCGCGCATGAGGTCATGCGTCATGGCGACGCGGCTCCAAGGCGTATCGTAGGCCGGGTAGTTGTCCCACGAAACAATGTCCATTTCCTTCGCCCATTTGAAATAATCGAGATTCTTGTAAAAGCCCATCAAGTTCGTGGTGATGGGTGTTTTTTTGTCATACACGCGGATGGCATCGCGCTCCATTTTATAATTTTCCAGCAAGCTGTCCGACATAAAGCGGCGGTAGTCAATCGACAGACCGGCGAAAATCGCCCGGTCACCCGCCACACCGTCGCCCAGTGCGTTCGGCACGACGATCTCGTCCCATTCATACACGCGATGGCTCCAAAAATCCATATTCCAGACTTCATTCAGTTTATCCAACGTCTTGTACTTGTTCTTCAGCCACACGCGGAAAGCCTTTGCACAATTTTCACAATAGCACAGGCCCCCATACTCGTTACTGACATGCCACAAGGTCAAACGAGGGTTGTCCGCATACCGCTCCGCCAGCTTGCCCGCCATACGCGCGGCGTATTTTTGGAAAACAAGACTGTTCGGGCAATGGTTGTGCCGCATGCCGAACACATGCCGCCGCCCTTCAAAGTCAACGCGAGATACCTCGGGGTATTTTTTGAATAGCCACGCGGGCATGGCCGCCGTTGCTGTGGCGAGCACGATGTCGCTGTTTTCCTTCGCGAGCATGTCCACGATGTCGTCCAGCTCCGCAAAATCATATTCGTCCTCGGACGGCTGTATCTGCGCCCAGGAAAAGATGTTGACCGACGCGCTGTTGATGCGTGCCAGGTTAAACATCCGCATGTCCTCCTGCCAGACCTCGCGCGGCCACTGATTGGGGTTGTAGTCACCCCCGAAAAGCATACGTGTAAAAGGTGATTTCATCGTGTGTCTCCTTTCGTATCCATTGTTTTTATAGTACATGCGACGCGAGCCATTTGGCCACGCCGTCATCATCACAATCCATGCATACATTGTTTGCAATGGCTTTCACTTCATCAAGCGCATTGCCCATCGCCACGCCCGTGCCGCAGTACGCCAGCATTTCCACGTCATTGGTGTCGTCACCAAACGCGGCGGCCTCCTCTGCTGGGATGCCCCAGTGCGCCAGCACCGCGGCAACGGCGTTTTTCTTTGTCGCTTCTGTGGATGATAGCAGCGCATACCCATCGTTCGTGAAATGCGCCCAAAGCCCTTCCGGAAGCGCGCGACGGACGGTGTCAGCTTTCTCGGCGGCGTCAATGATGACATACGCTTTCTCCGCCGCTTCCGTCAGCGTGTTGAAATCCACCACTTCATGCTGCCGGTGCGGCACGGGGAAGTTGGCGTAGTGAACACCCTCAATTTCGGCTGCGGTATGAATACCTGCCTTGTCCATTTCTTGCAAGAACGGGATATACACATCAGGCGGAATCAGCTTTTCGTATACTATGTAGTCACCCGCAAACCCGGTTGCACCATTCATTTGAACGAATCCGTCAAATAAATCGAAGGGTACAAGCTTCTTGGCGCTTCTGCCTCTCGCCGTGGCGACCATCAGCTTGATGCCCTTGCCGCGGCATTGCCGAAGTGTTTCGATTGTGAATGCCGAAACCGTCTTATCCCGGCGGAGAAGCGTGTCGTCCAAGTCCACAATTACCGCTCTTATCATTTTCTCACCCTTTATGATAGATTGCATATATACAACGCCGTCTCGTATTGGCCGAACAGTACCGTCTCCTCCACGCAGGCAAAGCCTAACTTCTCATACACAGCACGTACCTTGTACCGCCGCAGGTGGCAGTCCAGCCGGAGGCTTTGTATGCCCCTGCCGACAGCTTTTCCCTTGGCGAAATCGACAAACTCCCGCACATAGCTTTTGCCCGCATATACTCGCAAAACGGCGACTTTATGCAGGAACAGCGACTCCCCCTTCGGGATATTCGGCCAGAAATGCGGGTCGTAATCAATGAGCGCCATACACGCGGCGGGCGTATCGCCGTCGCAGGCAAGATAGAAATCATGTATGTTGTAATACTGCGAAAGCTTTTCCCACCGGACATTTGCTTCCTCCCACTGGTGCTGGCCGGTTGCATCCATCCAACGCACTGCGTCCAGCAGGATACTCTCTATCACTGGTATATCTGCCACCGTTGCTTGTTTAACCATGCAATGCACCTCCGTACTAAAGCATAGCATACAACCGCGCATATGAAAAGAAGATTCTTCGGGTATGCAGCGCGCCCGAAGAATCTTTCTCGTATGTTACACTTCCAATCTGAACTGCCGCACATTCGAGCGGTAGTACCCCGCCTCTTGCGCCTCCGGCCCCCAGCTTCCAGAAAACTGGATGTACCCGCCAAGCCCGTCCTCGTCCATCCACTTTAACGGGACGCGCGGGCAATACGGTGTGAATTCCTTGCCCTCCCAAAGCTCCTCGAAATGCACAAGGGAGAACGGTCCCCACGGCTCCGGCGCTTCCAGCACGAGTAAATCCGTACCCTCGCGCGGGTTGAAATCGCCGTGCAAATGCCATGTCAGGAAGAGATAGCGGTTGATGCTCTTGAGATAGACCATTTCCGGCAAACCGATAAAGCGGTGGATACTCAAAATCGGGATGGCCTGGTCAAGGCTGATGTTCCACGCGGGATTGCCCTCACGGTCAAAAGCGCTGACGAACTCCCAGCACATTCTATCGAGGATATTGCCCTTCGGCACACGCCCAAGGCGGACGTTGCTGCCATTGTCCCACTGGTCGCCGGAGATGGCGTAGACATACCCGTCACGCGCGTTCTCATTGTCCTTGCCGAAGTTGATGAACGAAGGGCCGCCAAAGCGCGAACCGGGGAACATCGGCTCCTTGATGTTCGCAAAAGCCGGGAACCACTGGTTCCACTCCGCATTGCTGTACACGATATGCGCGTCGCTGCCCGGCTGGGAGGAAAGGCTGTGCGGCGGCACATTCCCGCCGCGCAGGTTCTGGAACGCGAGGTAAACGAGCCCGTCCACACTAATCATGCCGGACGGCTTCGGCCCGGCGCCGCCCCAACCCTGGTATTCGTTCATGTTGTTGTATTTCTTGATTTCATAATCCAGCGGGCCGCCGTTAAATGTCTCCACATCCAGGCCGCTGATGGTATCGCCCCACAACGGGTCGCCGGACGAAGCGTAAATCTTATCGTCTTTGCCCCATGTCATGGGATACGTATCGCCCTTTATGTCACTGACCGGATAGGGAACGCGCGCCCCTGTAAACTTGAAACTCTTGATGACCTTGCTCTTCGGCAGATTGAAAAAATCCATTGCGTTCACTCCTTATACATGGTATTTGGTTTGCTACACATTCTGCTGCGCTTCGCGGTATTCGATGGGCGACATACCGCAGGTTTTCTTAAACAGCACGCTGAAATACTGCGCGTTCGGGTACCCCACGCGTGTGCCGATTTCGGCTGATTTCAAGTTGGTGGAGCGCAGGAGCCTTTTCGCCTCACGCATCCGTATGAACGTGAGATATTCCACGTACGTTTCACCTGTTTCCTTTTTATACAGCTTCGAGAGGTACGCCGTGCTGACGAACACCTTCTCTGCCAGCATGGAGAGCGATAAATCCGCGTCAGCATATTTTTCCATAATCAATTGTTGAATCTGCGCGACGATTCCCTTGATGCCCTCTTCGCGGGAGGCATCCAGCTCCGCACTTGCTTTTACCAGTATCTCCGTCAGCCAGGTACACAGCGCCGGAACTGTCCTATACCGCGCAAGCAACGAATCCGGGTTCATCCAAAATGTACGGAATGCTTCGTACACGTCCATATCCCATTCCAGAAAGCGCCGCGTCAGCACAGAAATAAGCTCCGCCAGCGCCGCGCGAATTTGCACCGGCGTGGCAAACCGCTGCACCAGCGCATCCATGAAGCCCTGCGTCGCCAAAGTGATGGGCTCCGCTCGCAGTGTCTCCAGCGCCTCCAGCAGCCGCTTTTCCGCTGCCTTTGGGTAAAATACCTGCGCATGATCCGTCCGGGGCAAGTCGGTGATGTGTATGATGCAATCGCTCCCGACCGTGACCTTGTATGTGCAGGCGGTGGACGCCTCGTCACGGCACACGGCAATGTCCGCCACATCCCCCGTCACCCGGCTGACACCAATTGTACAGGTCGTACCGACAAGCCCGCGTATGCTTTTACGTATTTTGTTCAGCAGCGCGTCAAACGACTGTGCCTCATTGTCCATCGCTTCCGCCATACACAGAATCAGCACAAGCTGCGATTCCCGCACCAGCACCAGATGGAACGGCAGTGTGGACGCGTATTCCTCCGCAATCTCCCGCATGGCAAGGAGGCGGCTTGTCTGCCGCGTGCTCCCGTCCGATACCTCGTCCGGCTCCAGCATCGCGACACAATACAAATGCCCATCCGCCGGTATCCCCAGCGTTGCGGCGCGTTCCACCAGCTCGCCAACCGGTACGCCGCCCACTTCCTCAAAGAAGCGCTCCTGCGCCATTAGCAGCCCCGCCGCCAGGTTTGTTTCCAACGCGGCGATGCGCGTTTTCAAATCCCGCTCCTGCGTGAGCTCTTTTGTCGCGCGCGCAACAGAAGAAAGCAAATCCTCCGCCAGCGCGGGTTTTAGCATATAATCGAACGCTTTGACCTCAATGGCCTTCTGCATATAGGCAAAATCATCATACCCGCTCAGAAATATGATTTTCACATCATTCTTTTCCTCGCGGAGCTTTTCCGCCATTTCCATCCCCGTCATCGCACCCATCGTGATGTCTGCGAGCACCACATCGGGTTTTTGCGTACGCACCATTTCCAGTGCCTCCAACCCGTTTTGCGCTGCGCCGATAACGGTAATGCCGATGGATTCCCAGTCTACATCCTTTGCCAGACCTTCCCGGATGAAAAATTCATCATCCACAATCAGCAACGAAAACATAATGCCCTCCTTCCCATGCAAGCAGGCTCCTTTTTCAGGCACTATTGCTCCACTTCCTCCCCATTATACCAATGACAGCAGCATCATGTAAAGGAATGACGCGCTATTTTCTTAATCTTTTGGCACATCTGACAAAAAAACAAACCGATACGCAAATAATCTATATTTACGGCGCGGCCTATCGTTGTTATGATAAAAAACATATAGCGGTGCCGGCCCGCTAGACGCACCAACCCGATTGCGAAGGGAAGGAGGCTCGCCCCACCGGGAACACACATTCCGCAGGGAATCATCGCATGTGGTACTTTGTGCTTTCCGGAAAGAGGATGCGACGTAAAAAGAGAGGTATGTTGTTTTTTTGCTATTGATTTTTCTTTTTTAACCAAATTGCACTGTCGTATTGTTCTAAACGCAAAACTGTTGTATATTATTACTAAACGCGTCCTCTGTTCCAGTCCGTTTGTCGGACACAACTGACAGAGGTTCCGTTTGAAAGGAGGCGACGATTGACATATGTCCACGTTATCGTCTGCAAATCGCACTTTGCCGAATCCGGGTAAAAAGACCGGAATGCAAAAACTCTTGTCTATGATGTGGCAACAGCGCTATCTCTATCTTCTTGTTATTCCTGGCATGGCTTCGTTGATTCTATTTTCGTATGTGCCGATTTACGGCATACAGCTCGCTTTTAAAACATATAAGGTCAATCTCGGTATCTGGGGTAGTCCCTGGAACGATTTTGCGCATTTTGAGAGGATATTCAGCGACCCGGACTTCTGGTCCGTCACGCAAAACACGCTGATTATCTCACTGATGAAAATCCTCACTGGTTTTCCCGTGCCGATTATCTTGGCATTGCTGCTGAACGAGGTGCGCGGCACCGTGTTCAAACGCGTATCACAAACCATTCTGTATTTACCGAACTTTATATCCTGGATTGTTATCGCCAGCTTGATTTATGGCTTGTTTTCCACACAGGTTGGTGTATACGGCAAAGTTTTCGCAGCACTCGCCAATGATTCCGGCTGGATTGGAAGCGTCTTCCGCGGTCTTTTCGGCACAAAGGCGACGCCTATTCTTGGCAATCCTGATTTCTTCCGGGCGGAGTTGTATTTATCTTCCATTTGGAAGGGCGCGGGCGCGGGTATGATTATTTACCTCGCCGCCATCTCCGGTGTTGACCCGCAGTTATATGAATCTGCGCAGCTTGACGGCGCGGGTCGCTTCAAAATGATGTGGCACATCACACTGCCGGCTCTTTCCTTTGCAATTACGCTGAACTTGATTATGGCGTTCGGTGGCGTTATGAACGGCAACTTTGACCAGATATTCAATCTTTACAGCCCGACGGTGTACAAGGTAGGCGATACAATCGACACCTTTGTGTACCGCATGGGTATCGTCGGCGGTCGTTATGACATCAGTACGGCGGTCAACCTTTTCAAATCCGTCATCAGCGCTATTTTGCTGTTTGGATCGGACCGGGTCGCGAAGCTTCTCGGGCAAGATGGCTTCTTCTAAAAATATAAGCCTCATACTGGGGGGATTCCTATGTCAGCGACGATTGAGCGGCAAACGCCTGTACAAAAGCCCGCCCGCCGGAAACGCACCCGGCTGCGGCCATTCGGGCTGTTCGACATTCTCGTGATTCTGCTTTTCTTAATTCTAGATTTTATTATGATTTACCCGTTTTGGAACGTTCTTGTGACCAGCTTCTCCACCGCGGGTGAGGTCATGAGCAAGATTGTTATTTTCTGGCCGGACACCTTTAATACAAAGGCGTATGAGTTTATACTCTCCTCTAACCAGATACCGCGCGCGTTCCTCATCACGGTGGCTTCCACCGCCTGCGGCACGGCCTGGGTTATGTTCCTGAGCACGACAGTGGCATATTCCCTGTCGAAGAAATACTTGATTGGGCGAAACTTTTTAATAATGATTATCACGCTGACGATGTTCTTCGACGGCGGCTTGATTCCGTTTTACCTGCTTGTTTCCCGTACCTTGAAGCTCACGAACACATTCTGGGTTCTGTTCATCACGGGCGGCTTCGGCGTTGGCACCTTTGTTATGCTGAAGGCATTCTTCAACACGATTCCTGATAGCTTGGAGGAATCCGCACGCATTGACGGCGCGAATGATATCATCATCTTCGCCCGCGTTATCCTCCCGCTTTCCGGCCCGATGCTGGCGACATTCTCGCTCTTCACGGCTGTCGGTTTGTGGAACCAGTACTTCACACCCATGATTTTCAACTCGAGCCGGCCGGATATGTATACCCTCCAGCTTGTGCTCCGGAAAATCATCGTGGAACAAAACACGAAGGAATTCGGTTTGGAAATGCTGCGGAAATACGGCACCCAGTCCGTCTACGAGGAAGGCATGAAATACGCAGCGGTTATGGTCGCGACCGGCCCGATTATCCTCGTGTATCCGTTCGTGCAGAAGTATTTTGCCAAGGGTATCATGCTTGGCTCTGTCAAGGGTTGATCCCCCGCAAGGGGTTTCAATACATACTTTATATCTCTACTATGAGGAGGATAAGAATGAAAAAAGCAATTGCATTTGTTTTAGCCGCAACCATGATTCTCGGCGTCTTCGCAGGCTGCCAGAAGAAGGACGACGGCGCAACGGCCGGTGGTCACATGAACCTTACGTTCACGATTGACGACCTTCTGAACTTCGACGACGAGTTCGGCAAGATGGTTCAGGAAAAGTTTGACGTTACACTGACAGCAAAGCCGGGCGAGTCCGAGGAAAGTCTCGGCCTGTGGGCTTCCGCGCAGGAACTCCCGAACCTGTGGACATCCGTCACATTTGAGGATGCCTACCGTTTCTACAGCTGGATTGACGGCGGCATCATCCGCGACATCCCGTACGAAATGATCAGCAAGTACCCGAACGTGAAGAAGCTCGTGGACGAAAGTGTTGAGCTTGCCGCGATCAAGGAAATGAAGGATGACAAAATTTGGTTCATCCCGCGTAAGTTTGATGCGCATTTCGAGTACCAGGTGGTTGACGGCGGCCGTATCTTCTATCGTGAAGATGTTATGCGCGATCTCGGCCTCTCTGTTCCGACAACGATTGACGAGTACATGCAGTTCCTGTATGACATGTCCCACAGCGGCAAAGAAGGCGCACCTACAACCGCGCTTTTGAACGGTATGGGCTACATCTATTACATGTACGGCATCGACGCTGAGGGTTGGGTTAAAGAAGGCGACCAGTGGATTCCGGGCTTCATGTCCGACGCTATGATTGCTCCGCTTACAGCTATGCAGAAGCTTTTCGCAGATGGTTCCCTTGACAACGAGTGGATGAACACATCCAACAACGACCTCTATGCAAAATGGGGCAACGCGGTCGGCACAAGCATGATCCGTAACGGCGGCGACGCGTACTGGTACATGAGAGCGCATCGTTCCCCGGCTGAGTCGATTGACCCGGCGTACAACACAATGTCCTACATGGCAAAAGATATGGTTGAAATCATGCCGGTTCCGAAGGCAGCAGACGGTAAGAGCCATTGGATGCCTTTCATCGAGTCCGGCGCGGTTGAAATCAACGCAACGACAACAGATGAAGAGCTTGACCGTATCCTCGCTATCATCGATTGGACGTTGACAGAAGAAGCAATCGAGCTTTCCACATACGGCTTCGAGGGCTTGACCTACACAAAGAACGACGACGGCACTTACCAGCATATCTACAAGGAAGACGGCTCGGAAGTTACGGTTTTGGAAACAATCCCGTCCGGCGGTATCACATCCATGTGCAACTGGAACCTGGCGAGAAACTTCTTCGTAGAATCCAAGTGGAAAGCACCGGAAAACGACGCTGCTGAGCAGGCAAGACTGGCAGGCTTGAAGTCCCTTGACGACGAATGTCTGAAGTGGACACAGATTTATGACCAGTATGAAAAGCCGGAAATCGGCGGTACAATCGCAAGATTGATGTCCACACCGTCGAAAGATGACTATTATGCAGGTTTCGAGTGGGCTGATGATCTTAACGCAATTATCGCTGGCTCCGAGCCGATTGAATCTGCTTTTGCTGCTTTCAAGCAGAGATGTATCGACAAGAAATTGGATAAGGCTATCGAAGAAGTTACGGCTGAAATGACCAAGCTCGGTTATTAAGTTATTACACTACCATCGCAAATAAACAGAAGCGACGGGCGGGTTTCCGCCCGTCGCTTTTTCGAAGGGAATCTAGTAAGCAGCCATGCTGGCCGAAACCTATTGGGCCAAAACCCAGTCGATTCGGCACAATTGAAACGCTGCATACCGCAAATCGTAGAAAGAACAGACGACATGAAGGGCGAAATTGATTTCCATTTGCATGTTTTGGAAATTTTGGCGAAATAGCCGTCGTGTGCGTTCTTCTTTCCATCCATGGCAAACCATGCTATACTATTTCCATACCAAAAGTCGGGAGGAATACGCATGAACCGCATCAAGCAATGGCGCACCAAAACCTTGCAGGGTAAAATGGTGGCGACCTTTTCTCTGTTTCTCCCGATTGTTATTTTTCTGATTGGCATAACGCTCAGCATGTGGATACAACGCACCTCGCGTGAAAACATGTTAGAGAAATATGCAGTCATGGATAAAGGTGTCGCGGCCGAACTCATGATGATGAAGCGGAATGACGAAACCCTCATCAACAGCCTCAGCCAAAGTGTCCGGATACAGGAGGTTCTGAAGGATCCCCCGCCCGAAGATTATGTTGCGTATTACGAACTCTTCCGCGAGATTCAAGCATTGTGTGATACCAGCGTGAGCGCCGGCGCCATTACGGGCATCTACCTGACCGGTCATTATAATACACGCTTCTTTTCTGCCAATATGACGAATCTGGCCGCGTTGCAGCCCGAGCGCTGGGCACCGTTATACCGTCAGGCGACGGCACTCCCGCGGAAGGCGCGCTGGCTTGTCAGCACGACGGACTATTTCAGCGATTCGGCAGACCGCAGTGCGTTCCTGTATATTGTGAACACCATCCCCATCCGCATCTCCATGCGGGAGACCCTTGGCGTCAGCGTGGCACGCGTGTCCTATCCTCGGTATATGAACATACTGCGCTACACATTGGCCTCGACGGATGAGTATGCGTTTGTGCTGGATGAAAGTGGCAATGTGCTCGTACACTCCCATGATAGGATGGAAACAGGCAAAGCGCCGGACGCTTCCATCGCGCCGTATATCCGGCAGGAAACCGCCGTCATCCAAGCGAAGGAGATGGACGGTGTGTTCCTGCATACGCGGGAGCAGGATTCCCAGTGGACCATCGTGCATTTCGTCCCGAACACAGTGCTGAACGAGGTCGCCGGGCAGAACTTTGTGTTCATATGGGTTATCATGTCCCTGTCCTTCATTGTGATGCTGACAGGGCTGAGCATGTTCTCCCGTACCATCACAAACCCGCTGCACCGGCTGACGGTGGCTCTCCGCCATTTTGGCGAGGGGCGGCTGGATGAGCGTATCCCCGCCAGCCAACGGCAGGATGAAATCGGTGAGCTGGAGACGCAGTTCAACGACATGGCGGATGAGCTGACGCAATACATGACCTTGATGGAGGAGAACCACACCGCCCGTGCGAAGCTTGAAATGCGCGTTTTGGAAAACCAGATTAACCCGCACTTCCTGTACAACGTGCTCGACCTCATCAACTGGAAAGCCAAGCATGCGAACCAGCCGGATATCAGCGAGATGGCGGTGCATCTGGCGCGGTTCTTCCGTATCGGGCTGCATATGGGGCGCGAGTTCATCACAATCGCGGACGAAGTCGAACACGCGAAGGAATATCTCTACATTTGCAAGATGCGGTACAAAGATTGCTTCTCTTTCACCGTGACGGTTGACCCGCCGCTGCTGAAGTACAAGACCAAAAAAATCCTCTTGCAACCGATGCTGGAGAACTGCATCAAATACGGCCTGCGCCCGGACAGCCGCCACAACCGCCTCACCATCTCCGTGACAGACGACGGGGACTACATGCTCCTCACTGTGGCGGACAACGGCCCCGGCATGTCGCCCGAAATATTGGCAGAGGCGCGGGAGCGGATGTACGCGAGCGAGACGGAGGAGGACACCGGTTCCTTCGGGCTGTACAACTTAAACGCACGGCTGTCCGTCGCGTATCAAAACGATTTCTCACTGGAATTGCACAGCACGCCGGAGGAAGGCACCACCGTCTCCATCCGGCTGCCAAAACGAAAATAAACCAAACGGAGGGTTGTAAATGTTCACACGTATCCCCAAGCACCATCGCTTTACTGAAACCGGCGCATTCCTGAGCGCGCACATGCACATCGCCGGTGCGTCGCCTGTTGTGGAACGGCAGCTCCGCCGCGCAATGCCGGTTGCGTATCCCGAAGCCGCATCCTTTGCCGGTATTCACCTGATTGCGGACGTGCCGCCCTATGTGAAGGCGCAAGTCGAGGATGCCTTCGGCCTGCCGTATTCGTCCGACCCGGACGCATTCACTGTCATCTTGGACGATGCGGTGCGTATCTTTGCAGCGAGCCAACGCGGCCTGCTGTACGGTGCATTGGCCGTGGTACAGCTTGCGCAGGCACAATATCTGCATAAAGGCTTCTTTTATGAAGCGCCGGTCTGCCCCGTGCGCGGCGCCAAGGTGTACCTCCCCGGCCGCGAGGGTATCCCCTACTTCAAGGCGTTCATCGACCTGCTCTGCCATATGCGGATGAACACGTTGATGCTGGAAATCGGCGGCGCGATGGAATACAAGCGCCACCCGGAAATCAACGAGGGCTGGTTGGAGTATTGCGAGGACATCGGCGAGTATTCCGCCAAGGCAACCGTCGTGCAGGAGCAGACATACCCCTGGCTCAAGAATTCCATCCATGTGGAGAACGGCGACGGCAGCTTCCTGACGCAGGACGAGGTGCGCGATTTGGCTGCATATTGCGCCGAAAGGCATATCGAAATCATCCCCGAGGTACCGTCACACAGCCATTGCGACTACTTGCTGCTGCGGCATCACGAGCTGGCCGAGCGGCAGAACGACCCATATGCCGACACCTATTGCCCGTCGAACGAGGGCTCCTACGCACTGCTGTTTGATGTGCTGGACGAGGTCATCGACATTTTCAAGCCGAAGACCATCAACATGGGACATGACGAATTCTACACCGTCGGCAAGTGCGAAAAGTGCCGGGAGAAAAACCCGGTGGACTTATATGTCGGTGACATCCTGCGGATTCATGATTATCTCACGAAGCACGGCGTAGAGATGATGATTTGGGGCGAAAAGCTCCTCGACGCACGCAGCGGCGAAGGGAATCCCTGCGGCGGCGCGGCGTTCACCGCGCAATGGTGTGCGCTTGAGGTGGAACCCACGCCCGCCATTTACCCCTGCCGCGATATGCTGCCGAAGGATTTATCGATTTTGCACTGGTACTGGGGGATGCCGGATGAGTATGACGAGGAATACCTCCAACGCGGCTATCCGCTGACCTACGGGAACTTCTCACCCTTGCATTTCAAGCACTGGCGTCAGCGGATTGCACGCGGCGCACGCGGCGGGATTATATCGAACTGGAGCACGCTGAAACAGGAGAACATGCAGCGGAACGGCATTTTATTTGACCTTGCCTTCGCCAGCTTCCTGTTCTGGGAAGACGAGTACGGCGACGACATGGCCGAGGACTTCGAGCGGAAGGCGTTTGAGTTATTGTACGGCTACGCGAACAAGGATGTCGTACATGGCATCCGCATCACGCATTCGACGGATTTCGAGAAGGAATACGCCATGTTCTTTGACGGGAACTTCATTGTGGATGCGGAGTATGACCTCGGCGGGTACAAGCTTACCTTCGCGGGCGGGCAAGAAATAACGGTGCCGTTGCTGTATGGGCAGAACATATCCTGTGCGCGCGACCCGCGCCGTGCAGAAGAAAAGCAGGGTGCCGAGAACGCGTATATCATCAGCGACAAGCGGCGGTTATACGAGGTGGCGTACACGACGCTGCCGCAGGCCGTGCACGAGGGCGACGGGTATGCGTGGCGGTTTGAAACGACGATCGCACTGCCGGAGGATTGCGGCGCGCTGCTGTCGATGGCCTATGTGCCGAACCCGGCGCGGAACGCGACGGTAACGGTGCATAAAGTTGAAATGATGTAGACGACCTCGGGGCGCTGCCCCGAACCCCGCAAGGGGTTGAATCCCCTTGACCCCAAACAAAGCCGCGCAAACCCCGTGCGGCTTTGTTTTATGGAAAACCTGCATCATTCACTATATAAAGTCGGATGGTGCGGTAAAAAAGATGATAGAATGGGATTTGAAAGGAGGTTGGAACATGGACATGCTCACGCAGTTGAATGAAGCAATGGCGTATATCGAGGCGCATATAGAGGACGATGAGGCGTTGGCAACCATTGCAAGCGTCACATCGTATTCGCCGTTCCATTTTGGGCGGCTGTTCTAGGGAATACATCCGCAAGCGGAAGCTGTCGCTTGCGGCGATGCGGCTGCAAACCGGCAAAGATAGGGTCATAGACTTGGCGGTGCGGTATGGGTATGACAGCGCGGACAGCTTCACGCGGGCATTCGTCAAGCAACATGGTGTCACGCCCAGCGCCGCACGGAAGACGGGTGTAAACCTGATGTTGTTCCCGCCGCTCACCTTTCAAATCAAAATCAAAGGGGTGCAGGCGATGAATTGGCGAATTGAGGAAAAAGAGGCGTTTGAAGTGTTCGGGATGGAACGCGTATTCCCGAACAACGAAACAGGGGATGTACCGGGTTTCTGGTCGGAATGTCACCAGAACGGGAGTTATGAGCGGTTGTTTGATGCTGCGGGAGGCACGCGCTATCCTGACGGACACGGGTACCCGCGCGAGGATGGGAGTTGCGTCATCCGCGCGGCGTGCGGATATTGTGAGCCGGGTGCGGACTGCTTCCCTTACATGCTCTGTGCGATGAAAGAAGACGGCTGTCAAACAGACGGTTTCAAACTGGCACAAATTCCGAAAAGCACATGGGCGGTGTTCCGAAGTGAGCCTTCAAATGACACCGGCCTTGCGATTCCGGAACTGTTCAACCGCGCTTATAGCGAATGGCTCCCATCCTCCGGCTACGACAAGTCACCGGGGCCGGATATGGAAATTTACCATGTAACACCTGCGGGGCAATATTTCGAAGAGGTCTGGATACCCGTGCAAAAACGTCCATAACACCGCGCAAACTGCCCGTTCCCATTTCCCGCAAACCCTGTTATACTATTTGTATAGTGATAAAAGGGGGAATGGGAATGGATTTGGTATGGCAGGTATGCTATCTGGAAAACGGAGCGGACACGGCTTATATCCCGGCACAGGTGCCCGGCGCGGTGCAATTGGACTACGCGCGGGCGCAGAACTGGGACGACCATTGCTACGGCACGAACTATTTGCAATACAAGTGGATGGAGGATGCGTTTTGGCGGTACAAGGCCGTAATTCCGGCGCTCACGCTCGCGGCGGATGAGGAAGCGTTCTTCGTCTGCGGCGGGATTGATTACGCGTATGACATATCCATTAGCGGGCGTGTTGTATACAGCTACGAGGGTATGTTCACGCCGGTGGAAATCAATGTCTCCGCCTTTGCCTGCGGTGCGGATGTGCTCGAAATCCTCATCCATCCCGCGCCGAAGCGCGAGGGTGCGGATGCGGACACAAGCCAGGAAGCGTCACAAAGCTGCAAGCCCGCGGTGAGTTACGGCTGGGATTGGCATCCGCGGTTGATTCCGCTGGGTATCTGGGAAAACGCAGAAATCATTGTCCGCAAGAAAAAGCGCATCGCACAGGCGGAATTGCGCTACACCTTGAACGATGCCCTCGACATAGCACACATCCGCGCAACAGCGGATTTTACCTTTGCGGCAAACGGTACGTTGTCGTTACAATTGTTCGACCCGGCGGGGTGTACCGTGTTGGAGACTTCCGCAGACGCTTGCGGAATGAACGGCACGATTGACTGTACTCTGGCGATTCCCCTCCTCTGGTGGTGCAACGGGCACGGGGAACCGAATCTGTACACCTATCGCCTGACGCTGACGGAGAACGGCGAAACCATCGGCATCGCAGAGGGACGCGTCGGCTTCCGCCGCGTGCGATTTGTGATGGGCGAAGGCACCTGGGCGGATGGCGACGCATTCCCCAAGACACGCAACCCCGCACCGGCCACGCTGGAATTGAACGGCCGCGTTATCTTCGCAAAGGGCTCCAACTGGGTGAACCCGGACATCTTCCCCGGTACGATTACGCACGGAACATACCTGCCCCTCTTGCAAACTGCGAAGGATTTACATTTCAACCTCCTCCGCTGCTGGGGCGGCGCAATTGTGAACAAGGAAGCGTTTTTTGATATTTGTGACGAGCTTGGCATCATGGTTTGGCAGGAATTTCCGCTTTCCTGCAATGCTTACGCGGATTCCAATGCGTATTTGAATGTCCTTGACAAGGAATCCCAAAGCATCATCAAGCGCCTGCGGAAGCATCCCAGCATCGCATTGTGGTGCGGCGGGAATGAGTTGTTCAACAGTTGGTCTCGCATGACAGACCAATCCTTGGCGCTGCGGCTGCTGAATAAAAACTGCTACGAGCTTGACCCGCTGACGCCGTTCAACTACACCTCGCCGTTATACGGCATGGGTCATGGCAGCTATGTGTTCCAATACACCGAAGATACGGACGTGTTCGGCGCGATACAAGCAGCGCATCACACGGCGTACACAGAGTTTGGGATGCCATCCATCTGCGCGAGTGAGGAATACCTGCGCAGCTTCATCCCGGCGGACGAGGCGTATCCGTTACACGACACGCCGAGCGTCGCGGCGCACCACGGGTATCACGCGTGGATGCACCCGGAGAGCTGGCTGTACCAGAACACTTTGGAGCGGTATTGCGGAAAGCCTGCGGATTTGGCCGACCTTATCCGGCAAAGCCACTGGCTGCAAGGCGAGGGCTACCGCGCCATTTTTGAGGAAGCACGGCGGCAGAAGCCATATTGCGGAATGGCATTGAACTGGTGCTACAACGAGCCATGGCCATGTTTGGCGAATAACAGCCTCATCAACTACCCGCACGTGAAAAAGCCGTCCTGCGACATTGTCGCTGCGGCGTGCCGCCCTGTTGCGGCTTCCGCACGCATCGGCAGATTCCAGTGGGTGGCAGGCGAACTGTTTGCCGCAGAGTTATGGATGTTGAATGACAGTTATGACGCGGCGTTCACGGGTACGGTTCGCGCTTCCATCATTGTCGGCGGCGTGATATATCCCATAGGCAACTGGGATTTCACCCTCACGCCCAACACAAACGCCGTTGGCCCCACGCTACGCATATGCTTGCCGGAGACGGACGAGAAATCGTTCACACTCTGCCTGTCTGTTGACGGCGCACCGGAATACGACGCACAATATACGCTGGCGTTGAAGAAATAAGACCGCAGAGACATCCCTCTCATAAAAATACGAAACAAAGCCCCCAGCGCTTGTAGCGCTGGGGGCTTTGTTTCTACTTGTTAAACCACACCCGGAAATTCCGTATTTCGAATGGTTTCAAATCGAACGAGATCGTAACCGCTTCGACCGTTGCACCGCATATATCCTCAAGCAAATTGCATTCGGCGTATTGCGCAATGCCGTAATCAGACGACAACATACCAGCGGCGCAGCCACCCAGCAGTTCATGCACGCGCACAACGAACCCGTCGCCGTCCTCCGCACGCTTCACCGCATCCACGTTGATGCCACACCCGGCCAGGTGCAGAAGCTGTCTGCTGTCCTTCGGCACGCCGGGCATCACCTGCACCGGTGTATTCATGGCCGTTGCTTCCGCAATGACGGCTTCCAGATTGTTGTTATGCGGCAGCAGCGCATACGTAAAATGATGCACGCCCATGTCCGCCGTGTCGTCCGGCGATTTCGAGCTTTTCAACAGTGTAATCCGCAGCACATTGTCCCGCGCGCTGTATCCGTATTTGCAATTGTTCAACAATGCCGCACCATAGCCAAATTCCGACATGTCCGCCCACTTGTGCCCGACAACCTCGAACTTGCCCATGTCCCAGCTTGTGTTCCAATGCGTCGGCCGCTCAACATAGCCGTATTGTATGTCGTACCGCGCCTTCGTCGTACGGATATTCATCGGGAAGGCCGCTTTCAACAACCGATGGTCCTCGTGCCAATCCACCGTCGTCTCAAAATCAATCCTGCGCGTGCCCGCATATACAATCACATCCTGCGTGATGGTGGATTTCCCTGTCGCAAAGGTAAACCGCAGCACCGCACGGAGCGCTCCGCTCTCCACAAGCACGGGTGCACCTGTTGCAGCCAACAACCGCTTTTTCTCCATGTGGAACAAATCAACATCCCACGCATCATGCTCCAGCGGTTTGTCCTCATACAGCTCGAACACATTCCCCTCGCCTGCCAAGACCTCGCGGTCGTTTGCCTTGTCCCGCACGGAAACGATACGCCCTTCGCCGTTCCAACGGATAATATAATGCGGCGTCCGCATCGTCATGCTTTCTGTGTCGAATACAAACGGTGCAGCCTCTTCCGCATAAGCGGCAACCGTTATGCACGCGCTGCCCAGCGCCGGTATCGGCACGGCGACAAGCACGCCGCCGTCAACGGCCTGCGACGGGAGCATCTGCCCCTCGGCATTGGTAAAACCAGTTTGCGCATCCGGAACAAACACAAGGCCATCTCGTGCGACGCTTGCAAAGTTGTGAAGTGTATACGCGCCTTCCGTGCCATCCGTTAAAACGGATGTAATTTCATTTTCCGCCGCGTCCAAGGATGCACTCGCGTTTGCGTAATTCACCATCGAATCCGCGTATACCTCCTTAATCGAGGAACCGGGGATGATGTCGTGGAATTGGTGCAGGAGCACACATTCCCACGCGTCATGCAGCGCTTGGTAATGGTCTAGCCCGCCGCACAATATCGCCGTCGTGTCCAGCCATTCCAGCGCGGACAGGCGGTTCTCCAGCAAACGGTTCCATTTCTTGTTCTTCGCTTGCGTGGTGTAGGTGCCGCGGTGGTATTCCAAGTACAGCTCCCCATCCCATGTTTGCAAATGCTCCCCTGCTTGCGCGACATTTTCATGCAATTTTTGGAAGAACGCCGCTCCGCCGGACAGCTTTACATTCGGCAAACCCGGCAGCTTGTCCAGCACATGCGCGTTGTGTACCATCTCCCGCGAAGAGCCACCGCCCCCGTCGCCGTAACCATAGGAAATCAATACGTCGCGGCTGAGAGCACGGTCGGAGAATCGGTTCCACGCGCCCATGACGGTATCAGCGGTAATCAGGCCGTTGTACGTCGTCTCAAAACTCGTCTCCGGCTTCTGCCCCGGCTGCATCGTCGTGACGAAATACGTTAAAATCTCCGACCCGTCGATGCCGCGCCAAGTGAAGAGGTCGTGCGGCATACGGTTGTATTGGTTCCAGCTTATTTTCGTGGTCATGAAGGTCTTGATGTTCGCCTGTTTCAAAAGCTGCGGCAAGGCCCAGCTATACCCGAACACATCCGGCAGCCAGAGATACTCACTCTCCCGGCCGAATTCGTTGCGGAGGAACAAGCAGCCGTGCAAAAGCTGCCGCGCAAGGGATTCGCCCGAAGAGATGTTGCAATCCGCCTCCAGCCACATCGCGCCCTCCGGCTCCCATTGCCCGTTCGCGACCTTTTCTTTCACGCGCGCATACAAGGCCGGCGCATCTTTTTTCAAGAAGCTCAAAAGCTGCGGCTGGGATTGCAAGAACACAAAATCGTCAAACTCATCCGCCAGTCGCAGTGCCGTCGTGAAGGAGCGTACTGTCTTTTCATGCGTGTGCTTCAACCGCCAGAGCCACGCCACGTCAATGTGCGTGTGCCCTGCGCAATGCACCGTGATGTCAGAATGCTTCTCAAGCTTCCCAAGACCATCCATCAGGCACGCAAGCGCCACGGGCACAGTATCCAGCAGCTTGTCCGCATCCCAATCCAACAGTCCGTACGCGCCGTGCAGAGCCGCCAGCAGCGCGTCGCGGTTCGTGTCGTTTTCAGGAAGCACGCCAATCGCCTCACAGATGCCGCGCGCATACCGGTACAGTTCATCACTGGCATCATGCAGATAGCAGATTTCCGCGCGGGAAAGCCTGTGTCGGAATTCGTTATGCTGCGGGCTCACACCGCACATACCTGTCCAAAGCGTGAATGTAAACTCCACCATTTGCCCGGCGAAAGCCTCCAGCGGCACATCGCCGTGGTTTGTATCCACCGCCTGATACGGCTCACCATTGACAAACAGCAAGGACTCAAAACCGGAATTGTTCCCGCCGCCCGTCTTGCCGAAGTCGAACAGACCCCATAATGTGTGTCCCGCCTTCGCGCCGGGGAGCATCACGTCCTTTTGCAAATGCGCATACCGATCCCAGCCGATAAACTCATCATTCTGCCGCGCCGGTTCCCCTGTGATTTTGCCGGGATACGCAACATGTATATCATCCGCATCGCTCTCTACCGCCTGTATGGCCATCGGAAACAAATCCAACGCCGGGATGAATCGTCTCCTGCCAAGTTCGCGCGTGCGCGCCCAAAGCATTTGCTCCGTAAAAAACATATGCCGCCTCCTTTATCTTTCTTGACTTTTCCGAATCGCATTCATCGTATATTGCGCGTTCAACGCAGGCTGGTCTTCATTTTTCGGGTACATCCCGACGACGACCGCATCCGTGGGTTTCATGGATGCGAAACATTCGTCAAAGGCCGCCTGCACCGTCGCTTGCGTGGCGCAGCGCCGCGTCGCGCCAAGGATTTTGAACACGAGGCAGGGCTTGTCTGTGTTACGGACAGTCTCATACATCACGGGGATGTCCTCCTCGAAGAACGGCTCGTCCGAATTCGCGATGCCAGACACAGCGCTGCTCACCCTGTCCGCACGGCTGAGGTTATACACACAGGCCATGTAGAAATCTACATCCCACTTGTGCTCGTCCGCATAACGAATGACTTCCGGCATGTGCGTGCCCAAGCCGACGGGCAACCCTGCGTTGCGTATCACGGCCAAACGGCGTTGCAGCTCGTCCAGCTCGCCTTTCTTAAACAGCTCGTCCGTCACAGTGCCATGATGGTAAATCGCACATGCGCCGAAGTCCGCCATCTGCCGGATATTGTTGTCATACGACAGTGCTTCCGGCGTAGTCTGTCCGACCCAGTTCATCGTGCCGCCTTCGGCACGGTATTCCCGCAGAATGCGCATGATATGCCTGTCTCCACGGAGCTGCATCGTCCCGATGCCGCTCTCCTGACAGCGGAACAGTGTTTCCTTAATCTTCGCCGTGGTGAAAAACGACATCATCTCTTCATCAATGTCCTGGTTCAAATGCGAATTGCCGCTGAACGGGTTCCCGCCGATAATTAGGCGGCTGACGTTCGCGCCCCGCAGGGAAATCGTTGGTATCATACTGACTCACACTCCCATTTTGTGAAATCGAAACCACAGGCACTGTGGGAAACACCCGCAGTGCCTGTTTGTTTCATCCGTTCGCAAACGGAAAATGCGTGGTGTTACAGCTTTACAGATTGATTCTTCGGATGACCCGGCCAGAGGGAATCCACCTTCACAACACCCTCATGATACGGCGCGTCATAGGCTGTAACCTGGATGTCTCCCATGCGGTAGAAACCGTCGTCACACAGAATTTCCTTGCGCAGCGCAAGCTGTATCGGCCGCCCCGGATACGAGAAGGTCTGGCTTTCCGGCCATGTATAGCCCGACGGCAGCGTGACGGAATAATCCTGTTCTTCAAACAAACCGACGCGCGCCTCGTAATCACCCGGCGTCAAGCCCTTTGACGGGCGGATGGAATAGATTTCCTCACTCGGTTCATTCGCGACCCATTTGCGGTTGTCCGCCTCGGACAGCGGCAGAATCTCGGTCTCGCCAGTCGCCTTGTTCACCAACTTCAGGCAGAGGTTGTACTTCGTATAGCACGGCGCAACACCGCGGTTTTCCCAAATCATGCCCATGGACAAGCGCTGCCCGGC
>JGI994J12354_10001273_pt1 | contig 25441 bp, 17 predicted proteins | sample IntmicLarv3ML3BL_FD_12354 | JGI IMG/M metagenome (IMG submission 12354)
GTGCCCCGTCCGCAATTGCGGCATATTCGGCGTCACCAGCGGCAAGAAGCCCCAAAAGCACCGACTCGGAGCGAGTGCCGCCTCCCGCAACGATCTGACCGGCCTTCAAAATCCCGAATTCCTTGCATACATCCTGCATAAGCACAATTTTTTCCGGGCGGGTTACTATCACTATGCTGTCAATTACCGGCGAGGTTTCAAAAACGCGCAGCGTGTGCGCTATTACAGGCGTTCCCGCCAGCAGCATAAACAGCTTATCCTCGCCACCAAAGCGCTGCGAGCTTCCCGCTGCCACAATGACCGCCGCACACGATGGCTTTTTCGTCGAAGCTTTGCGCCCAAAAATCGAAAAAATGCCCACTGTTATCCGCTCCTTTGTTGTTTTGGCTGTTTTTTTAATATATGTCACTCTTAATTATATAACGTATGCGAAAGATTTACAACCTGTCCGCCGCCTTGCCAAAAATTTCTTCCCGAAACTCTATAACAAACTAGAGCCGACCCTGTTGGGTCGGCTCTGTCTTCTACTATGGATTGCTATTGAGTTTCAAACTCTTAGTTTTGTACGCGCTGTCCCTTTTTCTTCGGAGCATTTACTGCAACGATTCCAAACAGGGCGAATAGGGCGATAAATATTCTGAGGTCTGCGCCGTTTCTTCCGCCGGTTTCAGGAAGCGGACCAAGCGGAACATCTTCTTCTTCAACGTCCTCTTCGGTTTCTGCCTCGCCCGGGTCGAGCGGAACGTCCTCATCTTCAACATCCTCAGTCGGAGGAGTTACCGGAGGAGTGACAGGAGGAGTTACCGGAGGAGTGATAGGCGGATCAACAGGCGGATCAATAGGCGGAACGTACCAGCCTGTGGTTACGTCTGCGCTGTCTCCGTCCGTACCGATGAATACGCCGTACTCCCAGTCAATCTCGACTGTATTAGTTCTTTTTTCGTTGTTGATGTTGTTCGCGTCGGTGATGTAGTAGAACACGATTTCCTTAACGAGCTTTTCGCCGTCCACATCGGGTTCCCATGTCTCAACCCAAACGAGGTTGTCGAGAGTTTCCGGTACGAGGGTTCCCGTGCCGTCATCAACAAGGATATTAGTGATTATCATGCCGTTGTATGTGTCCCTGAGTGCTACGAGCTCAAGCTCGGGTTCCTCTGTGCGGATAACAACCTTGAAGATTGCAACTCTGCCGTAGCTGTCGAAGTTTACGCTGGGTCCAAAGGTATAGTCGCTGAGGTCGGTGCCTTCGATGTACTCAGCAACACCCTTGTCAACTGTCAGCTTAACGTCAACGCCTTCGACTTCGACTGTAGCTGTGGAATCAGCCTCTTTATCGTCGTCATAGAGAGATGCAACGTTTTCGAGAATAAATCCGTTTGCCGCAACCTTGTCGAGAGTCTTTGTGTAGTAGAGAACTACCGGAGTTGTATCGTTCTTCAGGAGAGTGATGTAGTATACGCCATCAACCAATTCGAAGTTAACACCGGGGTTCTGTGCCACAATTTCTGCGGTGATGTCCGCGCCGCCGGAAACGTTTGTTGTGTCAAAGAGATCGCTGAACGCATATCTTACCCTGTTTTCGTTCGGACCAAAGGCTGAGCCTGTCGCCGAAAGCTGGATACGGTAGACAACAGTTGTGTGTGTGCCAAGGTTCGTGAGCATATCGGTGAAGTCCGCATCGGTATAGTCCTCAAAGTCAACTCCTTCACCCTTGTACAGAGAAACTTCCTTGACAACAACCGGCGCTGCATACGGGTCAATCAGGTCTGTTTTTGTCGTAGAGTCCGCTTCAACATCCCAATTGCTGTCAACACCCTTTGCCTCAACTGTGACTGTGTTTTCGTAGGTCGTTGTTATCGAGGTAAGCGCGCTGAGGGTGTAGACGATTACGATGTGCGTATCGCCGTAGAGCACGAAATCGCCGAAGTTGATTGTGTTGCCGGTGACTGTGTAGTGCGTTCCCGCTATCCCCAATGTCAGCTGCGTCACATCGTTTTCGTTCCTTCCGCCGCAGTAAACCGCGAGAGCCGTTAGGTTAGCGTCGTCAAACGCGTCGTCAGTCACAACGATGTTTGTGAGATTCTCTGTCGAGTTGCCTGTATTAACGTCGATTGTGAAAGTTATGGGCTGCCAACCTTCGACAACTTTGCTTTCGCCTGCGCTTGTGGTCTTTTCGGTGTCAACATCTGGTGCGTAGTAGTTGTTGCTGAAGGTCACCGCGCTGGATGGAACATACGGAACATCCTGTACAGGAACGCGGCCGTCGCCTGTAAGCACACCGTCAGTGTATTCCAGAACGAGCGTGTACGCGTCATATATCCAGCCGGGAGCTGTTGTTCCCTGTGTGAATACTTCGCTGATTTCAATTGTGCCGGTGAAGTTCTTGTACTCTGCCGCTGACAACACTACTGTTGCCATGCTAGCGAGTGTATCCGCTGCCGGAACAGTGATTGTGTCGCCGCCAACAGCTATTACTTCGCCGTATTCGTCCTTTGTAGTCCAACTGAACGTAAAGGTGTCAGCTTCACCATCAGCCTCATGCCTGTTTATATTCTTGCTGATTGTAAACTCGGGGTACAGGGCGGGCTTATAGGTGTTTGTGAAAACTGCATTTGTGGAGGTCGTGCCCGTGTTCGCGCCATCTACGAGTACCAGCGCGATTGTCAGCTCGGAGGCATCCATTGTCCAGTCGCCGTTTGTGCTGTCAACTGATGTGGTCGTCTCTCTGACATATAGGGTGATGTTGTCTGTAAGCCCTGCGTACTCAAGGAGCTCTATTGTTACGGAACCTGTTGAGCCTGTGGCTATTGTAATTGTGCGTGTTGCTATGATGTCATTAAAGTCTACGTCTGTCGCAACTTCAAAGTTGAATGTGCCGCCGAGTGTCGGAGCTACGCCGCCTCTTGCGTCAACGATGTTCTTGGTAATCGAAATGCTGGGATAGGCGGGCGCGGCATATTCGTTTTCGAATTCAATGCCTGTCGCTACGCCGGAATCAACGCTTCCGAATTTGTTTACTGTGAAGCGTGCCGACTCTATGGCAACCCAACCCTCGTATGCGGGGAATTCTTCCTTAACGTAGAATGTTCCGGGTACGCTTGAGGCAGGGATTACGAACGAGCCGCCAAGCGAACCTGCATAGCTTCCTTCATAGATTGCCATGAGGTCTGCGCCGGTAAGAATGACTTGCACCGGAGTAGCGTTGACCAATGTGTCGTTCGAACTGCCTACCTTGTAGAGGTTGAAATTAAAGGTGTAGCTGTAGCAGCTCGCGTCGTGCGCGAGGTGATCCTCGTCGATAGCGAGTCCACAAGTGAGGTCAGCACCGTCGCCAATGCCCATGAGCTTTATAAACTCAACATAGCCTGCGTCGGTAAATGTGAAGCCCTTGGTGAAGCTGACCGGTACATCCTTCGGCCCCTGGTTGTAGGTGTTGGTGACTGTTCTTGCGTCGGTCAGGTATGTAACGATGTTCCACTGGTCTATGGTTACATACGCAATACGTCCGCTCAAGCTTGAAGTCCAACCGCCAGCTACTTCATCCAGATAGAGAGTGCTGCCGTAGGTGTAATTTGAGGGGAAAGTTACGGGATCAAACACAAATTGTACCGCGCCATTGCCCGTTGCGGTTACTTCCGCGACCTTGACGCCGCCGGTTGCCGCTGTCCATAGCTGGAATGTGAAGCTGTACGCCGGAGTTGTCGGGGCTATCGGGTCAGCGTCCACAACAACTGCCTTTGTGACACTTACGCTCGGGTTAGCGTTTGTGCGGTAATAGAGATAAAGTTCTGTCACGGGCTGTATTGTATTTATGGTTTCAAAATCAGCCTTCGCTGTGGTAATGGTATATTTCCAATCGGTATGCCCGGGAACATTGGAGTTTGCTTTCACAAATTCCGGGTTGGTAACGCCCAAGTCCGGGGTATAGATACCATCGACCTTACCTGTGAGCGATGTTCCCGCCGCGAAGCTTCCGAGGTCGCGCGTAGCGGAATTTATCAGAACACCATCGAGGTAGTAGTATGCTGTGACCGGGAAAAGCGTGGTTTTAGCATTGGTGAAGCCGAGTTTGTTGCCGCTGACACCAAGCTGCAGGCCGGAAGTTCCTTCGGTCCAAACTTCGAACTTGCTGGACACATACTTTACGGTTATGCCTCTTGCGTTTGCATAAGTCCACTTGTGTCCTGCGCCGGTCTCTGTCGTGCCCGCGATAATATCGGAGGCATTGTCCGCGGTAAGGGACGGAATTTCGGCAACAATGTAGTTTTTGCTCTTTGCCCCTGGAGTGATTGCCACAATCGCCGCGAGTTCGGTCTGCGGAACTGTGAGCGAGCTTGTTCCGTTGCCGGTTATCGATGTTTTGTCAAGAGCTTTACCTGTTGCAACTCCGCCGCTTGTGGCAAACAGTCCGAAGTAGAATGTTTTGCCGGTATCGTTGCCGTTACTTCCGTCAACAGTTATCGACTTTTCAATCGGGAAAGAAACTGTGCCGTAGTTGTTGGCATACTTGAAAGCCGTTCCGCACAGCAATGCGTTACTATTGGCGTCAGTATTGTAGTGCGCCAAAACCGTTGATCCGTCCTTGATGAAAACCTGGCCGTAGCGGACGTCAACCGTGTAGGTCTTGCCGTTCAGAACATAAGGCGAGCCTGCCGGCACAACTGTTTCCGCGAGAGTGTAGCTGTGGCCGGAGGGAACGTTCGAGAAAGTTACCACGCCACTGCCGTTTGATATTTCTTCGTAAACTTTGCCGCCGGACGTAAGAGTAAACTTGTATCCCGCGCCAAGAGCCGCGCCGTCAATGCCAACCTTTGTGAAGCTGACTTTGCTCTTGAAAGCTTTAACTTCAGGCACGTCAAACGAAACTGTGGCTTGGCTGACAATCTTGTCGTCCTTATCCAATGTTACATAGTAAAGAGTTGTCTGTTCATTTGTGGGATAGTTCTTTGTGAAATCAAAACCATTGACAGTGTTGTCAATCTTCACTTTGTAAGTGAGGGAGTATGTTCCCCAATATCCATCCAGTGTTCCACGTGATTCTTCTGTCAAATCCCAAAGCAACTTGTTGCTTGAAAAAGTTACATTGGCTTTGTTTTCAACAGACTGGTTCATTGTGGATGCGCTGTCCCAGACGATGTTAGCCGCCATCGGATCGCTAACCGTCCACGGGTTCGATTTAAGCTCTATCTGGTTGAAGATGCTCTTAAACGCTAGCTCAAGCTGTCCTGCCTGCGCCGCTTGGAAGAACGTGCTTCCGCCGGATGCAACACTTTTTAAGAACGTCTCAGATGCTGTACTGCTTGTACCTGCGCTGAAGGCGATTGAGTAAACTGTTGTTTTGGGAGTGGTGTAGTTTACACCGCTAACTGTGAACTCTCCCGTTTTGACTCCGGTGGCCGCAGCTATAGCCTCGTTTGCCGCAGCATTATCAAAGGTCATTCCGTCGTTGTCAGTTGAAAGCTTTCCGATTGTTGCAATATTTGCCGTATCACCGGCATATTTGAACGTTGGCTCACCGTCAGTGAGAAAAACAACGTTGACGTTTGTAATCACATTGGCTTTCGGTACCTTACTGCCGTATGTGTTGCCATCGTTTTTATCCAAACGGAGCAAATTGCGCGCAAGCGTCATAGCACCGCCGGAGTTCGTGCCACCATTGCTTTCAAGCGCAGTAACTGCTGCAACCGCCGCTAGATAATTGGTTCTGTTGGGGTTAGTCGCGACCGTTCCTCCGCCAATATCTATCCAATGGGTCTTTACGCTAGCGTTTTGTGCAAACATAACAATAGAAATCCAACGCTCTGAAATTGTTCCGTTAGCATTTATTCCGCTGGCCGCATACCTTTCGATGAACTCCTTGGCGGCTTTTTCTGCCTCGACCTTACGGATTGTATTATTGCACCCGGTCGCGTGCGGGTTTTGATTACAGAGACAATCTCCCATCGAACCGGAGATATCTACGATAAGAACCGTCGACGCGTCCTCGACGACTTCTACAGATTCGACCTCAATTTTTGTCTTGACATCGAGAGTGATATCAAAAACGTTTTCTGTTGCTGTAGGCGCAAGGGTTTTGCTGATTTCGACCATCGCATCTTTTGCAGCTACGGGTTTCCCGTCTTTGTCAAAATATGATGTTGTGCCGTTTTTTGTTCTCTGCGCGATATTTGTCGCCGGAGTATTCTGATGTGTCGATGGGCAGGCCTCACCCGGTGCCGCCAATGCGGTCATCGGAACGAGGCTCGCTATCATGACTATCGCAAGGATAATCGACAGCAGTTTTTTACCAACTTTCGTGTTCATGGTTTGCTCCTTTCAAAATTCGAAGGGTTTTCCGGTTTTTCTAAAAAATTTTACTGACCTTTGATATGCCGGGCTTATGGGGGGTCTGCTTTTTCTTCTGCGGAACTGACCTCGCCATTGCCAACCGCGCCGTCAATGAGCTTTATCAGTTCCAATGTACTTCGGAAGGGCTGGGTTTTATTTTCTTCGACCCAGTTTATTGTGCCTTGCCATGTTGCATTCTGGCAGTTTAAAATCTGAACGATGAATGTTCCTTTTGACGAACTTTTTTTCGTCATCAACCCTCCCCCCTCTTATTTCGTGTGAGATTCCCTGTTTTGCGGGTTTTGCGATTTATCTTGTGGTACTTTTTTGTGAGTTCCCCATTCTGGGTGTGCGAAACAATTTGCTTTACTATCTGAACTATAAACCTCGACGGTCACAGTTCGGTCACAAATTGAAAAGTTTTTTGAAACTTTGTTACCGGGAAAAGGAATTTTTCAGTATATCCCACATAAAGGATATTGCCTTAATTTTCATAGCCCTGAAACCCGCATGACAGGCTGGTTTCAAGGCATTTTCCAACTTCTCAAGTTTATAATTATAATGAAAAATTAAAATTTTTCCCGTGCTTTTCGGTAAGTTTCTGTGCCGAAGTGTCAAAAACCCCTCCGAAGAACGCCGTTCTTCGGAGGGGTTTGCGTAATTTTATTGGTCGCGCTCACGGATTTCTACGCGGCGAACCTTGCCGCTGATGGTCTTCGGAAGCTCGGACACAAACTCGACGACACGCGGATATTTGTACGGCGCGGTGTTCTTCTTGACGAAACCTTGAAGCTCCTTTACAAGTTCATCCGAGCCTTCATGCCCGTTTTTCAGAACTATCGTCGCCTTTACGTTAAAGCCGCGCACAGGGTCGGGAACGCCGGTAACTGCACATTCCAGCACCGCCGGGTGCTCAAGAAGTACGCTTTCAACCTCGAACGGGCCGATACGATAGCCGGAGGATTTGATGATGTCGTCGTTCCTGCCGACATACCAGAAAAATCCGAGTTCGTCGCGGTAGGCGGTGTCACCGGTGTGGTAAAATCCGTCGTGCCACTGACTGAGCGTATCCTTTTCGTTTTCGTTGTAGCCCATGAAAAGACCGCGCGGACGGTTTTCAAGACTCTCAGCGCGGATACATACCTCGCCGGTAACACCGGGCTCGCACTCTTTGCCCTCACCGTCGAGGAGCAATACGTCGTAGCCCGCAGTCGGAAGCCCCATCGAGCCGGGCTTCGGCTGGATGAACGGATATACTGTCGAAAGGCAGAGCGTCGTCTCTGTTTGACCAAACCCCTCAAAGAGTTTCAGTCCCGTCAGCTTTTTCCACTGGTTGTAGATTTCAGGTGAAAGTGCCTCTCCCGCTGTGCAGCAGTGCTTGAGCGCGCGCAAGTCGTATTTCGAGAGGTCGTTTTGCAGAATCAGACGGTACATCGTCGGCGGCACACAGAAGGTCGTGACCTTGTATTTGTCGAGCTTAGAAAGTATATCCTCGCCGTCAAATCGGTCGAAATCGTAGGTGAAAACCGCGCTCTCGCCGAACCACTGCCCGTAGAATTTGCCCCAGAGCGACTTGAGCCAGCCCGTGTCGGAAATCGTGAAATGCAGGCCGCCCTCTTCAACCCTGTGCCAGAAAACGCCGGTCATTATGTGACCGAGGGGGTAGGTGTAGTCGTGGGTTATCATTTTCGGGTACCCGGTTGTCCCGGAGGAAAACGAGAGAAGCATCATGTCCGTTGCCTTTGTTGCTGCTTCGCCCGTCGGCCGCTCGAAAACGTCGCTCGCCTGCTCCAGAAGCTCTTCGAAGTCAAGCCATCCAGCGCCAGCGGGCTTTTTGCGCTTGGATACAAGTTTCAGCGCTACTGTTTCGCAGCCTGCTTCTCCCTCGTCGAAATGTTCGGTTGCGTCGCCGTCGCCTGTCAGGACAATTGCCTTGATTTTTCCGGCGTTGCAGCGGTAGATGTAGTCCTTCGCCGTCAGCATGTGCGTCGCCTGAACTGCAACTGCGCCGATTTTGTGCAGCGCAAGCATACAGTACCAGAAAAGGTAGCTGCGCTTCAGCGTCAGCATAACGCGGTCACCCTTTTTAATTCCGTGCGAAACAAACAGGTTTGCCGCGCGGTTCGAGGCGAGCGCCATCTCTTTATAGGTTATCGTCATGTCGCTACCGTCCTTTGCGACCCAGACCATCGCAGTTTCGTCAGGTTTCTCGGCGGCAAGCACATCCATTACGTCAAAGGCAAAGTTGAAATTATCATCCCATTTAAGGGAAAAGTTCTGCTTAAGGTCCTCAAATGTGGCAAAGTCATCGCGTGACCGCCCCACAAATTTTTCATATATTGGCATTGGTTTAATTCCTTTCTTATTTCATTACCACAGCCAAAAATTTCGCAGGTTTGCCTCCGAGTGCCCTCATGGCGTGCGGAACTCCCGAGTCGAAATAGATGCTGTCGCCCTCGTCAAGAATATAAGAAATTTCGCCAATATACAACTGCATTTGACCGGATACGACGTAGTTGAACTCTTGACCGTCGTGGTCATGCAGGGCAGGTGTCACCTCCGTTTCCTTCGGGCTTACTGTCACCATAAACGGCTCCGCCTTTTTGTTCCTGAAAGTAAAAGCGAGGTGCTTGTAGTCGTAGCTTTCGCGGCGGTTGACGGAATATCCGCCGTCCTTGCGGACAACCGCTGCGGTGGAGAGCTTGGGGCTTTCACCGCTCATTATGTCGAGAACATCGACGCCGAGAACACCGGCGGCATTGTAGAGGAAGCTGAACGAGAAGTCGCGTTCGCCGCGCTCGTATTCCGAGTATTCGTCTTCGCTGACTTCAAGACGGCGCGCCATTTCAACGACAGAAAAATCGCAGCTGTCGCGCAGCGCCGCAAGCCTAACGCCTATATCCTTTAATTGGTCAGTCATAATTTTACCTTTCTCCTCAAATAGGGGAATATATCAGAAAAACTGCCTGATTTGGGTACACTTCAAAGAGGCGAACACTGCCGTCTCTCTGAAAAATGAAGATTTATACCTATTTATATATAGTTGTATCCTATTCCGATGGCCTTTAAGTTGGCGTCGAACAGGTTCTTTTTGCGTTCGGAAACAACTTTTTTCATCGTTGCTTCAACAACGGAATACGGAATTACTTCCGTCTCCTTGATGACTTTACCGAGCATAATCATGTTGGCAAGTCCGTCGAGCCCCTCGTCCGAGGCGATTTTCGTCGCGGGGATGTAAAACGCCTTAACATCTGTGCGCTTAACCTCGCGGTCGATAAGCGAACTGTCAACAGCTATCGCGCCGCCTGCCTTTACATCCGCCTCAAATTTGTCGAGCGAAGGCAGGTTCATCGCGACGAGGATGTCTGGCTTTGTGATAATCGGAGAACCGACCGGCTCGTCGCTGAGTATAACCGAGCAGTTTGCCGTACCTCCGCGCATTTCGGGACCGTAGGACGGAAGCCACGAAAGTTCCTTCCCGCCCAGAAGCCCAGCGTAGGCGAGGAATTTACCCGTGAACAGAACGCCCTGTCCACCGAAACCGGCGATTATGACCTGATTTGTCATTTTGTCTCGCCCCCTTCCGCAAGCCCGTGATCTCGGTCCTTGTACACGCCAAGCGGATAGTAGGGCATCATGTTTTCCTGCAACCATTCGATTGATTTTTCAGGCGTGAGACCCCAGTTTGTCGGGCAGGTCGAAAGAACCTCGACAAGCGAGAAGCCCTTGCCCTCGACCTGATTCTGGAACGCTTTTTTGATAGCCTTTTTCGCCTTGTTGACGTTTTTTACACTGTCAACGGCCACGCGCTCAAGGTATGTAGCTCCGTCAACATTGCTTAAAAGCTCGCAAACCTTGACGGGAAGACCGGCAATTTCTGGTTTCCGCCCGTAAGGTGATGTCTGCGTAATCTGTCCGGGCATCGTGGTCGGCGCCATCTGTCCACCAGTCATGCCGTAAATCGCGTTGTTGACGAAAATGACGGTGATGTTTTCGCCGCGCGCTGCGGCGTGGACGGTTTCAGCCGTGCCGATTGCGGCAAGGTCGCCGTCACCCTGATATGTGAAAACCATGTTGGACGGGTCGGAGCGCTTAATTCCTGTTGCGACAGCGGGAGCGCGGCCATGCGCCGCCTGAACCATGTCGCAGTTGAAATAGTTGTACGCAAAAACCGAGCAGCCAACCGGCGCAACGCCGATTGTGTTTCCCTCAATGCCCAGTTCGTCAATCGCCTCGGCGACGAGGCGGTGAATTATACCATGCGTGCAGCCGGGACAGTAGTGCGTTACCACTTCCGCCAAAGCGTGCGGCTTTTGAAATACGATAGCCATAATGACATCCTTTCTTTATCCGTGAGCGGAGCGAAGTCGCCTAGCGACTATGCTCACCTTCCGATTACGTTCGCCTCAACAATTTTCTCAAGAACTTCGTCGGGCGTGGGCATAATTCCGCCTGTACGCGCGCAGAGCAGTACGGGGCGCATGCAGCGCGTCGCAAGTTCGACGTCCTCAATCATCTGCCCCATCGAAAGCTCGACGGTGACAAACGCGCGGACTTTTTCGCACATACTGCGGAGAATTGCCTTCGGGAACGGCCAGAGTGTAATCGGACGGATAAGCCCGACCTTAATGCCCTTTTCACGGGCGGCCTTGATGGCGTTTTTAGAAATTCGCGCCGCAACGCCGTAGGCAACGATGCAAATTTCCGCATCCTCGGTCATATACTCCTCGTACATAACCTCGTTTTCCTCGACGACGGCGTACCTCGCGTAGCGGTCGTAGTTGAATTTTTCAAGCTCCGCCGGATCCATAAAGAGCGAGTTTACGATGTTGTTTTTGCGGCTCATTTTGGTTCCGGTGACAGCCCACGGTTTTTCGTGACCCTCTACCTCACCGTATTCGAGTGACACAGGCTCCATCATCTGACCGAGAGCGCCGTCCGAAAGGAGCATAGTCGTCATGCGGTACTTGTCCGCAAGGTCGAAGCCCTTGATGGTCAAGTCCGCCATCTCCTGAATAGAGGCGGGCGCAAGGACTATCATTTTAAAGTCGCCGTGACCCGCGCCGCGCGTAGCCTGAAAGTAATCCGCCTGCGAGGGCTGGATTCCGCCAAGGCCGGGACCGCCGCGCTGGACGTTGACAATCAGCGCCGGAAGGTCGCAGCCCGCGAGGTATGAAATACCTTCGCTTTTAAGCGCGATTCCGGGGCTTGAACTGGAGGTCATTGCGCGTTTTCCCGCGGCGGAAACGCCGATAACCATGTTGATTGCGGCAATTTCGCTCTCCGCCTGAATAAATACGCCGTCAACCTGCGGCATACGCTTTGACATATAAGCGGCAATCTCCGTCTGCGGGGTAATAGGATAGCCGAGGTAGTGGCGGCAGCCAGCAATAAGTGCGGCTTCGGCAATAGCCTCGTTACCCTTCATTAGTACTTTATCAGCCATATGTATATTCCTTCCTCGTTAACTGCTTCCCGTCTGCATAACGGGAAAACAACTCCTATTTTTCGACAACGATTGCGCAGTCGGGACACATAGTGGCGCAGAACGCACAGCCTATGCAGGCCCCCTCGTCGCTTATCTCGGCGGGATGGTAGCCCTTTGCATTAATGCGCTCCACCGCAAGCCTGACAATCTTTTTCGGGCAGGCTGTTACGCAGAGGCCGCAGCCCTTGCACCTCGCGCCGTCAAACGTTACCTTTGGCATAAAATCATCCTTTCATTGAATCCCGATTTGCTTCATTTCGGTAAATATCCGAAATTTCTACCAGATTGCCCAGCCGGGCTTGTAGTGAAGCGTAATCGGAAGAACATTCTCGAGTTTCAGTTCCGCTGCCAAATCGTCGCGTGCCGTTACAGCGACAACCGGCAGCTTTGTAATTCGTGACAGCTCCTCCGCGAACGGGACGGAGGCGTAGATGTCCTCCACTGTAGTGTCCGCACCGATATTCGAGTTGTTAATAATGCCCGTAAAGGGAAGCCCCGCCGCAGTTTCGACCTCGCACATAACGGCTAATGCGTCCTCGACCGTCCTTGTCAGCGGGCGATATTTGTTGATAACAAGATATGCGTTGTAGTTGTTTTCCTCAAGAATTGCCGGTGCGTACCTGCCAAGAGCCAAAGCCCCCCTGTCGTCGCCACCGACATCGACCACCGCATACAGTTCTCTGTCATCGATTATCGCGTACGCCTCACCTGGAAGCGCCGGAACATCGACGTTGGAATTTGCGTAGATTGAACTTATCATGCGGATTCCCGCCGCTTCAAGCTCGGCGGCACTGTCCTTTGTGCGGAAATAGGGATTTACGATGTCGAGGTCGGCAACGGCAACACTCAGCCCCTTTTGCCTGAGTATAAGCGCCATGTTTACGGCAATGTTTGTCTTTCCGCTGCCGTAGTGCCCGGCAAATAGCGCTATCCGCTTGCTTCCCAGCATAAAACCCCTCCTTCACGAAAAATTCACTTCAATTGAGTATTAAGTCATTATATCAGAGCGCAGAATGTTTATCAACTGTAAATATGCGCAAAAAAAGGCGCGGTATACCGCACCTTTTTATTCCGAAAACCCGCTGCACCCCCAATTTCAAGGAAAATACCCTGAAACCGGAAGCAACCAGCATTCTCGTACAAACGAGAACCACCCCAAAAGGAGCGGTTCTAAAGTTCTTATTCCTTGGACGCTGGAAGCTCATCTGGCGGAGCGGATTGCTGGAGTTTTACGCCCTTGTTTTGCCATTTGCCGAATATGAAGTACAGGAAAATCAGCAGAGCGCCGACACCCATACCTATCGCAATAGAGTGGAACATAGGCATATATCCGTCCATTCCAACTCCGGCGGCTTTAGCAAGCTCGAATGTAGCGTATTGTCCTGCGTCAACCGCCGCCTGTATCGCCTTATTGAGCGGCACAACCGCGAGGAAATATGTAACGGGTATACGGATCATATTTGCCGATATTGCGGTTATCATCGGCATAACAGCGACGCCCGAACCGCGCATAGCGCCACTTAAACACCCGTCTATGCCCATAAACGCATAGAAGAAGCATATGAAACGTATACCATGCAGTCCAATTTCAAGAACATGATCCGAAACGTTGAAAACCTTCAAAATTGTGGGACCTGTGAACCACAGAATTACGCCCATAACCACAGAAATAGCCGCGACCATTCCCAGAATCGTATAAATCCCCTTCTTAGCTCTGTCTTTCAGTCCCGCGCCAACATTTTGCCCGACAAACGTAGTTGTGGACATACCAAGCCCCATAATCGGCATAATGGCAAAGCCGTCGGCCTTCATAATAACCGTGTTTGCCGTTATGAAATCCGAGCCGAAGTTGTTCGCAAAGGACTGTATTACAGTGGTTCCAAGCGACATCGCCATTGACTGAAGCCCTGTGGGCAGGCCAAGCTTGAGTATATTTTTCATTGAAATTCCGTCCGGCTTCATAACCTGAGCCACCGTAATTTTCACGCCGTAGTTACCCGTGTTAATTCTCCATAGTAAAACAAGACCGGAGACGAGAGTTGCAATCAAGGTTGCCCACGCAACGCCCGCAACACCCCAGTTGAACACGACAACAAACAGTAGGTCGAGCACGATATTCAGGAAACACGAAATAATCATCGCGATAAGCGGCCAGCGACTGTCTCCCATTCCGCGAAGCGCACCTGAACCAAGGCTAAAAAACACATTGCCCAGCGTACCGCCGAAAACTATCATCAGATAAATTGTAGAATCCTCGATAATATCTGCGGGCGTGTTCATCAGATTGAGAAGCGGGCGCGAGAAAATAAGCCCGCCAACAGTGATTACGATACCCATCGCAAACGCGAGAAAAATTGAGGTGTTGACCGATTTTTTCAACCCCTCCATGTTTTTTGCACCGAACATCTGCGATGTAATGATGTTTGAACCCATCGAAACACCCATAAACAACGCGTTGAACAGCATCATAATCGGGAAACTAACCCCGACAGCCCCGACAGCCTTTCCGCTGACAAACTGGCCGACAACAACAGAATCAACAACATTGTAAAGTTGCATAACAAGGTTTGACGCTATCATAGGCAGCGCAAACATTATTATCTTTGATGTAATTGGCCCTTGGGTAAGGTCGTTTTTCGGGTTTATAGCACGAGTTTTATCCATACATCCTCCATCTGTTATAGAATTTTAACAAAAACATAATATTACATTACTCTCATTAAGTCAACTTTTATTTTAGTAACCGTTTTCTTTTGTATGTATTTTTAAACGGATATACTTGTAATCAAAACCGTTTGGCAGTATAATGGTTTTACTACTGTTCCATAGAATATTGGCAACAATAGCCTCGACCAAGAAAAAAATGACTTTAAAGGAATGAGCTTTCGATTGGCAGGTTTCAACTCGTTTTTCAAGCTGTTTCGCGCAATGGACACGAAAAAGATGCGCGCCGCCGCAAAAAAGGTCGCCAAATCCGCGCACAAATCCTATCTGTTTATTATGGCTGACATGGCGTGGTGCGGCTTCCGTTACACTGCAGGCTACAGCGACTACGCGCTATTTGATATGTATAATATGGACTCCGCCCAGCGGCGCACCGTTTTGACACGCGGCAAAAACAATATGTACGTCAAGGCTCTGAACGACCGCACCGCATGGAAATACTTTGAGGAAAAGCCCGCCTTTCTCAAAACCTTTGCCGAATTCACCCGCAGGACTTGGGTCGATTTGCGCACTTCCGGCGCGGAGGAGCTTAGGCGATTTTCCGAACCGTTGGAGGTTTTTATCGCAAAGCCCATCGACGGCTCCCACGGCGACGGCGTTGAAAAAATTACTTCCGCCGAAATTTCCGACTGGGCGGCGCTACGCGAGCGTCTGCTTTCAAACGGGCAGGAACTCTGCGAGGAGCTTGTAAAGCAGCACCCAGAAATGGACAGGCTGTGGAGCGGCGCGGTCAACACTGTCCGGCTTGTCACGATTGTCGCGGATGGAACAGCGCACATTGTCGCGTCATACCTCCGAATCGGCGGCGGCGACCGTCCTGTTGATAACTTCAACGCCGGCGGCATGGTCGCTCCTCTTGACCGCGAAACCGGAAAAATTAAGTGTCACGCCGTTGACAAGGCAGGCAACATTTTTGTAAGCCACCCGAAAACCGGCGTGCGCTTCGAGGGCTTTCAGGTGCCGATGTGGGCGGAGGCTCTCGACTTTGCAAAGCGTGCGGCGCTTATCGTTCCGTCCGTGCGCTATGTCGCGTGGGACGTCGGAATTACGCCGAATGGTCCCGTTTTCGTCGAGGGCAACCACTACCCCGGCCACGATATCTACGGGCTTCCCGCGCAAACTCCCGATAAACGCGGTGTTCTACCAGACTGGGAAGCTGTAATTCCGCTTAAATCGCTGAAATAAACCGCGAAAGGAATGGTCACCGACATGAAGTATTTCTCGCAGGATACCATAAATATATTGATCGAAAACCGCCTCAACGATTCAAAGGCATTCTACGACGAGCACAAAAAGCAGCTTGACGCGCTTGTCCGCGAACCAATGCACAACCTGATTGAAAATGTTACGCCCACGCTCCAGGCGTTCGACCCCGAAATTCTGTGTAACCCCAAGCGCCAGATTTCGCGCATACGCCGCGACACGCGCTTTACAAACGACAAGTCGCTCTACCGCGACAGCATGTGGTGCTTTCTCGGCAGGGATAAGCGCGTTTATGAAAATTTTCCGTCCTTTTTCTTCGAAATCCGCCCCGAATACGTGTGGTGGGGCTGCGGCATGTACTTTGCCGACAGCGCAATGCTTGAAAGCTACCGCAAAATGATACTTTCACGCGACCCTGTGTTCCTCACGGCGAAAGATGCCTATGAAAACCAGGGTACATTTATCTTCGACATGGACGACGTGTACAAGCGCACAAAGTTCAAGGATGAGCCGGAGGATTTCCGACTGTGGCTCGACCGAAAGTCCGTATATCTGGCGCACAAAGAGGACGACGTAGAATCCGCGTTCAGTGAAAACCTTTCCGAACAGGTTTCGGCGGATTTGAGGCTGCTCGCTCCGTTCTATAAATTCCTCGTCACCGCGTGGGAGCGAAAAATCACGCCCGAGCGCGTTTTTTAAATTTCACCGAAAGGAGCGGCTTTATGGCAGAGGGAATCATCTGTGTAATACTTGTACTGCTCGTCTCGTGGAAAAGCCGCGAATTTTTGAAGCTCGGCGTACGCGGACTTTGTACCGTTGCGATACTTGTCTCGCTCGCGAGCTGCGGACGCGCACTCTTTGTTTCAATCCCCTCCGTCCAACCTGCCTCGTTTATCGTAATTCTGTGTGGCGCGGTGTTCGGCGGCGGCGCGGGGTTGTTCTGCGGCATCCTTGTAGCAGTAGTGTCGAGCCTTCTTATGGGCTTCGGCCCGTGGACAATCTGGCAGGCGCTGATGTGGGGGCTTATGGGGCTTTTAGCGCCGATTCCGATGAAAAAAGCGCTGTGGGTGCAGGTGGTCTACGGCTTTGTCTGGGGCTTTGTTTTCGGGTGGATTATGAACATGTGGTGGCTCTTTGCCGGAATAATTCCGCTGACATGGGCGAGCGTAATCGCCGGCTGCGTGTCCAGCTTCACCTTTGACCTCGCGCACGCTGCGACAAACGCGGGGCTTATCCTCGCGCTAAGCGGATGGGTGGTGAAAACGCTGAAAAAGCTTGCTCCGGTTAAGGCTATGGAAAAACGGGCGGAGGCTACGGCGGAAAAAACCGAAATTTGATGAATTTTTTGTTAAACTTTATGCTTACACTCTTGCAAACAAAATGAATATATTGTATACTGTTAGCACTCGCATGTTTCGAGTGCTAATTTTATTTCTGTGAGGATTTGATATACATGAGACAGTTCAAAACTGAGTCCAAGCGCATACTCGACCTGATGATCAACTCCATCTACACCCACCGCGAAATTTTCCTGCGTGAGCTTATCTCAAACGCCTCCGACGCGACAGACAAGCTGTACTTCAGCTCCCGTGCCGAGGGCGAAACCGGCTTCAACCGCGACGATTTCGCCATCACAATCGTACCTGACCGCGAAAACCGCACCTTGAAAATCAGCGACTGCGGAATCGGTATGACGAAAGTTGAGCTTGAGGAAAACCTCGGTACTATCGCAAAAAGCGGCACGCTCGCTTTCAAGGGTTCACTCGACGCGGAGAGCGACGAGGAGCTTATCGGGCAGTTCGGCGTCGGGTTCTATGCCGCGTTCATGGTCGCAAACAAGGTTTCGGTCACAAGCCGCGCCCATGGTTCGGACGAGGCGTGGTGCTGGCAGTCGAGCGGCTCCGACGGCTACACCGTCACCGCTGCCGAACGTGAAAACTGCGGTACCGACGTTGTCCTGTGGCTCAAAGACGATACGGACGACGACAAATTCGACGAGTTCTGCGACACTTACCGCCTGAACGCGCTCATCAAAAAGTACAGCGACTACATACGCTACCCGATTCGCATGGAGATGGAAAAGCGCGTACAAAAAGAGGGCACGGACAACGAGTACGAGTCCGTTTTCGAGTGGGAAACGCTCAACAGCATGACCCCGCTGTGGAAGCGCTCCAAAAGCGAGCTTACCGACGAGGACTACTCCGGCTTCTACCGCGACAAATTCGGCGACTGGGAAGCTCCACTCCTAACAATCCACACAAACACCGAAGGCGCGGTCAGCTACAACGCGCTGCTTTTCGTCCCCTCACGCACGCCGTACAACTTCTACACAAAGGAGTTTTCGCGCGGGTTGAAGCTCTATACAAACGGCGTTTTAATTATGGACAACTGCGCCGAGCTTTTAGGCGAACATTTTGGCTTTGTTCGCGGGCTTGTTGACACGCAGGACGTGTCGCTGAACATCTCGCGCGAGACTTTGCAGCACGACCGCCAGCTTAAGGCGATTGCGAAGGGGCTTGAAAAGGCGATAAAGCGCGAGCTTCTGAAAATGTTGCAAAACGACCGCGAAAACTACGAAAAGCTGTGGGAAATCTTCGGGCTTTCGCTGAAATTCGGCGCGTACCGCGACTATGGCGCAAACAAGGATTTGCTCGCCGATTTGCTACTTTTCCGCTCACTCGACAAAAACGAGCTTGTGACGCTTGACGAATACGCCGAGGCGATGAAGGACGGGCAGGACGCGATTTACTTCGCGGCGGGCGAAAGTTACGAGCGGATTTCGACGCTACCGCAGCTTGAGCTCATCCGCGACAAGGGCTACGATGTTCTGTGCCTTACGGACGATGTTGACGAATTTGTCATGCGTATAATCGAAAAACACGGCGATAAGCCACTGAAGTCCGCAGTCGAGGACGCGCCTCAGCTCACCGACGACGAGAAAAAGGCAATTGTGGACGACGAGGCCGCAAACCGCGAACTTCTGGACAAAATCAAGGAGTCGCTTGGCGGCGCTGTTTCCGAGGTCAAGCTCTCGAACCGGCTGAAAAGCTCGCCCGCGTGCGTATCCGGCAGCGGCGGGTTGTCGCTCGAAATGGAGCGTGTTTTAAAAGCTATGCCCGACTCAAAGGGAATCAAAACCGAGCGCGTGCTGGAGCTGAATTCTACTCACCCTCTGTTTGCGAAACTGCGCGAAATTTCGCTGGGCGCACCAGAAACCCTCGCCGTTTACACCCGCCTTGTGTACGAGCAGGCGCTTCTTGCCGCGGGACTTCCGTCCGACAATCCCGCCGCGTTTGCCGGCAGCATTGTCGAGCTTTTGCTGAAATAATCCGCTGGTTTAAAGAATCCGCAGATGTGTAAAACACATCTGCGGATTCTTCGTTGTTGCGCAAATTTCACAATTTTAGCAAGTTTTATTGACATCGATAAATAATTATGATACATTAAATATATAACTATTATTTACCACGTGCGCAAATATTGCGACTCGAAAAAGGAGGCACATATTATGAAAAGACTTCTCACGATACTGTTATCGATTTCGCTACTTTTTGCTGTTTTCGGCGGCTGCGGAAATAATACCGACAGCGCTGACGGCACCGCCGCGATGGATTTTCTGAATAACGCGGACTCGGAGGATTTTTACCTCTTTATTTACAACTCAAAGCATGTAAGCTCCCTCGATTTTGACGCTATTAGCGCCTACATCACGGATTTTTTCGCGGACGAAAATGTCCGTATGCTTGACGCGAAAAATTGCAAGACCGCTTTTGCCATCCACGACGCGATGAAGGCGCTGAAAAGCGAGGTTTCGGGCGAAATCCTCGGCGTACAGATTCTCGGGTATGAGTTTGAGGTTCGTGCGTTTCCTTCAAACACAAAGATGATGTTCACAAATGAAAACGTGTCGCCGGAGAGCGGTATTCAGGAGTATGTGACGGACTTTTTCTACGCAAACCTGAATAACAGCGAAGAGCAGCTCAAAAATTACTCTGTTTTCGCCGATTTTGACGAAAATCGGGGCGTAGATTACACTCAGGAGTGGCAGGTCGCGCGGCTTCTTGTCGGAGAGGATAAGTACGCGGCTTATTTCGCAAAATACCGCGACTACTACGAAAAAACCGGCGACAGGGTTCAGCATCTGAACGTATTCTCGTCGCCGATTTTCCCGGGCGGGCTTTGGGACTGCGTGGGCCTGTTCACCGAAAAAATGAACAAGGAGTACGGCATTTTGAACAAGGAGGACTACACCCTTTACGGCGTCCTTGATGGCTACAACCCCGTGACTTTCGACGCGGCGGGCGACTTCACAAAGGACACTATGCACGAGGCAAACTCCGCCGGAATTTCCGACTTTTTCAGCGGTGTGCACGGTAGCCGCGACACCTTATACCGGACAACATTTTTTGAGCCAACGGATGACTCTCCTCGCCCGCAGGACGGTATCTCAGGCGGAGTCCGAAACGCTATGGACAAGGATGGCAATATATTTGAAATCGAGGAATGGTCAAATGAAATATTCAGCATACGCGACATGGCGTACGAGTACATGAACGCAAACTATTTCAACTACCTCATGCACTCGTGCCATACAGGTCAGCGCATGGACACATATTGCCTCGCGGCGATGATGCTCTCCGGAAAAGGCATATCAATCATTGCCGCGACCACAGGAACCGCAAATCGCGGAATCGTCGAGCCGCTCGACGAGGGAAACCCGTTTACCCTTTACCTCCACTACTACGAAAATCTCTACGGCGGGGAAAGTCACGCGGACAGCTTCTGGCTTGCAAAACAGGACTTTGTAGATATGTCACTGACGGTCTCGCGCGATATGAGCGGCGACCTGAACTACCAGTGCCTTATCCACAACGCGCTTGCCCTCCACTTTTTCGGCGTACTGCGGTAGCAAAACCCGGCGCATATTTATAGCATTTTCGCTTTACTTTTTTGCTTTTCCGCTGTATAGTTATAGCATGGACGCGCTTATAATAAATATGTTCAGAGCGCGGACATTAAAACAGTGGAAGGGGCGGGTTCTGCTTGAACGAAAACAGGGTAAACAAACGCGCCGCATTTTTAATAAATCTGCTGTATTTCGGTGCGGTTGTCACCATAATTATCCTTGCCGTGCGGTACGTCCTCGGTTGGATGATGCCATTTATAATCGGCTTTGTCATCGCGATGATTTTTCACCCGTTCATCCGCCTCGTCAGCAAAAAACTCCGGTTACACCGCAGCATAGTGGCAGTTGTCGTTGTTGTTCTGGGCTACGCAGGTATCGTTACGGGGATCATATTCGGCTCGCTGCGACTTTTCAGCTGGCTAAGCGAGCTGTTTTCTTTGCTTCCCACACTGTTCGAAACGCAGATTTTACCCGCGTTTAACCAGGTCGGCGATTTATTCAAGGATTTGCTCGACAACCTTCCTCCCGAGTGGAATCTCCAGCTTGAGCCGTTTGAAAACAGCATGTCAAGCGCGCTAAGCGGCCTTATTTCGCAAATTTCCACCGGCGGGGTCAACTTTGTCGCAAATATGGCAAAGGGCGCGCCCGGCTTTATAATAAGCCTAGTTTTTACAATTCTTGGTTCGTTTTTTATCACGGTCAATTACGAAAAAACGCGCAATTTCATAATGTACCAGCTCACCGACCGCGGCAGGGAGCTGGTCAGCGCAACTAAAAAGGCGTTTTCCGGCACAATTTTCAACTATCTTAGAGCCTACTTCATTTTAATGACGCTGACCTTTATCGAACTTGCCATCGGTCTTACGGTAATCGGAATTGAAAACTCAGTTCTGATAGCCTTTGGTATCGCGGTTTTCGATATTTTGCCCGTTTTCGGCACGGGCGGCATTATCATTCCGTGGATTTTCGTCGATTTTATCTCTGGCAACTTCCCTCAGGCGATTGGCCTGCTTGTGGTTTACGGCATTGTAACCGTCGTGCGAAATTTCATCGAGCCAAAGGTCGTCGGCGACCAGCTCGGGCTAAACCCCGTTGTGTCGATAATCGCTATATACCTCGGCTATGTCTGGATGGGCGTACTCGGCATGATTGCCATGCCTGTGACTGTGCAGATTCTCCTCTCTCTCCACGACAAGGAGATTATCACACTCTACAAGCGCGCACCCAAAAAGGCTCCTGACGACCCTAGCGTTGACGCTGAGAATGAATCCGAAGCTAGTCCCGAAAAGAACGATAAAAAAACGCGCAAACAGAAGAATAAATAAAAGCGGCAGCTTTCGCTTTTCCATGATATGAAGGAGGGCTCCGTTGTCCTTGACCTCTGGTATAATAAAAAAATAGGCATTGGTACATTTGACACAAAATTCATATACAAAGGCCTCGGCGGCTCTTAGCTCCAAGGGAGAAGAATTGATGAATCAGCAAGCACACCGGACAGAAGGCGTGAAAGGCAGGCACGCGGTATTTATTATATTACTCGTGAGCAGTATGGTCGGCAGCTTCTGCCACACGGCGTTTAGTACGGCAATCCCCGTAATAATGAAAGACTTTCAAATTTCTGTGTCTGACGCACAATGGCTGACAAGCGCATTTTCGCTTGTTGCGGGTATTATGCTTCCTGCGACAGCTTTTCTAATACGTCGATTCCCGGCAAAAAAGCTATTCTTTGCGTCGATGGCGGTTTTTGGCGCAGGTTCTCTCGTTGCGGCAATGGCTCCGTCTTTCCAGGTGCTTATGGTTGGGCGAATTTTACAGGCACTCAATTCCGGTATTATACTGTCGCTGACTCAAGTGCTGACTCTTACGTTATATCCTCCCGAAAAACGCGGAACGATGATGGGGATATACGGCTTGTCGGTCAGTGTAATTCCGATTTTTGCGCCGTCACTCTCAGGTGTGATTGTCGATTTGGTGGGATGGTCGATCATTTTTTGGGTTACGGTGGCACTGTCGCTTATAATTATCCTTGTAGGAATGAAGTTCATGTCAAGTCCACTGGAAACTGAAAAGCAGCGTTTCGATACGTTCTCTATGGCGCTGTGCGCTGCGGGGTTTGGCGGAGTTATCATAGGGCTGGGCAATCTGAGTTCCAACAGCATTATATTGATTGCCGCACCGCTAGCAATCGGTTGTCTGTCGCTTGTTCTGTTTGCCTTCCGGCAGCTGCGGATGGAGAAGCCATTTCTTGATTTGCGAACGCTGAAAAACCAGGAATTCAGGCTTAGCGTTATTTATAGTATGCTGATGTACTGCACAATGATGGCGGGCTCAACACTGTTGCCGGTATATATGCAAAGCATACAAGGTTACTCCGCAACGTTTTCTGGTTTGATTGGTATGCCGTCCTCGATTGTTATGGCAATTATCAGTCCGTTTGCCGGGAAATTTTACGACAAGCTCGGAATACGGAAACTGCTGCTTGTGGGTAGTTTCTTAATGCTGATTAGCTGCGCCGGACTTTGCTTCCTCAGCATAAACACTTCCGCCATTTATATATCGGCTATGTTCTGTGTGCGGCTTTTAGCCATAGGGCTTATGATGATGCCGATAACGACCTGGGGAATGAGCACAATGCCATCCGATAGTGTGGCTAACGGAACGGCGTTGCTTTCGTCTTTACGTACAATCTCCGGCGCTGCAGGCTCGGCGGTTTTTGCCGTAATTATGGCGGCTGCCGCAGCCGGTGCGGGAGGAACTGTTGCCGAGGCACAGCTTTATGGCATTAATTTTTCCTTTACCGGTATCGCGATTGTCGGGCTTATTCTATTTGCAATGGCGCTGTTCCTGGCGCGGAGACAACATACGCAGGCATATAGCTAAAATGCAAATTGTATAAATACAAAAGGAGAAATATAAAATGAATTACCCGTACAAGGATAAAAGCCTGTCCCCTGAGGCACGCGCTGTGGATTTGCTCTCAAGGATGAGCCTTAACGAAAAAATGAGCCAAATTTCAGGCGCAATGCCTGTCCCCATGCCCGGATTTACCGAGCGGCTGAAAAGCATGTTTCCGCACGGAATAGGCGCGATGTCATGTCTGACATTCGGCATGATGTGCACAACGCAGGAAGCCGCAAAGCAGCAACGCGAGTTTCAGGATCTCGCGATGTCGCTAAGCGAGCACCGCATTCCTGCAATGTTCCACATCGAGGGAATCACCGGCGCAATGGTTCAGGAGGCAGAAAGCTTCCCCTCGCCCATCGGCAGAGGCGCGGGATGGAATCCGTCCATCGAGATAGAAATTGGACGCATTACGGGCAGAAAGGCGGACGCTCTCGGCGTGTCGCAGGTTTTTGCGCCCGTGCTGGATTTGACACGTGATGCGCGCTTCGGCAGATTTGCCGAAAGCTACGGAGAGGACGCAAGCCTGCTTTCCGCAATGGGCTCTGCCTATATTTCCGGCGTACAGGAAAATAAGAGTAACGTCCGTGTCGAATCCGTGGCTAAGCACTTCCTCGGCTATCACGCCTCGCCAAATGGAATCCACGCAAGCAGCGTCAACATCCCCGAACGCGAGCTTCGCGAGGTCTACGCAAAGCCCTTCCAGGCCGCCATCACCGGGGCAGGACTTCGCGGCATAATGCCCGCGTATTGCGGCGTTAACGGCGAATCTCTCTCTCGGTCGGAAACGTACCTGACGAAGCTTCTTCGTGATGAGATGGGCTTTGAAGGCATTGTAGTTGCAGATTACTCCGCCATAAGCGAAATTCACAGCCGTCACATGGCAGCAGGCAGTTTTACCGACGCGGGCTACAAATCCCTGCGGGCGGGCATGGATGTTGAGCTACCTAACAAGCACACCATGAACGATGAGCTACGGGATATGTTTGAAAACGGAACCGCCGACATCTCGATACTTGACAGGGCGGTACTCCGCGTCCTTACCACGAAGTTTCGCATGGGATTATTCGAAAATCCGTACGCGATGGCGGGGGAGGAACTTGAGCGCACATTCCGTCACGCATGCGAAAAAGATATAAACCGCCGCTCCGCGAAGGAGTCTCTGGTGCTTCTGAAAAACAATGGGATTCTTCCTCTCAGCAAAAAGCAGCTTAACGGGAAGAAAATCGCCGTTATCGGTTGCCACGCGGACACAATTCGCATTCTGTTCGGCGGCTATACCTATCTCAGCTTTGCCGAATCACAGCACTCAGCGGGCAGCACTATGGAGGGCATTGACGCGGCGCTGTCGAAAACTGAATTCGATACCTATCCCGGCACTGTAATCCAGCGGGACAACCCTGCGGCAGAGGTGTGGGCACGAAAACAGAAACCTGAGGTTAAGTCTCTTCTTGACGAGCTTAGCACCATTTTTGCGGATAGCGTCCTTGTATATAAGCCGGGCTATGACTACGCAGGGCGCGACACCTCTATGCACAACGCTGCGCTCGAAGCCGCGAGGGACGCAGATCTGGTCATTTTGACGCTGGGCGGGAAATACGGCACCTCCACATTCTCGTCCACGGGTGAGGGAATAGACAGCACAAACATAAACCTCCCCCTCTGTCAGGAAATCTTCATCGAAAAGCTGGCGGCGCTCGGAAAACCAGCTATCGGCGTGCATTTCGACGGCCGCCCCATATCCTCCGACGCTGCAGACGCGCATTTGGACGCGATACTTGAGGCGTGGACCCCCGGCGAATTCGGCCCCGAAGCTATCGCAGCAGTCCTGACCGGCGAATACAACCCCAGCGGTAAGCTTCCGGTTACAATAGCTTACNGATCNTCCGGAC
>JGI994J12354_10001274_pt1 | contig 25431 bp, 22 predicted proteins | sample IntmicLarv3ML3BL_FD_12354 | JGI IMG/M metagenome (IMG submission 12354)
GACCCTTAGACAGTACAAACCTGTCGCGGTCGGGCATATTCGGGTTTTTCTGGTCGACGTTCATCTCGTCGAAATACAGCGTAGCAAGCACGTCCATGATGGATAGTGAGCCGCCGGGATGCCCCGATTGCGCGTTGAAAATACCCGTTATGGCGTGTTTTTTTGCCTTTGCCGCCGATAGTGCAATTTGTGTTGCGTTCATTATGTATCCTCCTTGTTTGATTGGTAGTTATATATAGCAATTTGTATTATCATAGTCTTTGAATTTTAGGTGAAAAGGTTGAATTAATGCCTTTTTGCCCAAAATTCATTAGAGTATGTTATACAAATTGCTATTTTACCCATGATAACATGGATGTGGTAAACGAATTATTATACAGCCTCAAACGCCATTTCCATCAACTCGCGCAGCCGTTCCGCCTCGCCGCTCAGGTACAAAAACCCAAACAACGCCTCAAGCCCCGTTGCCATGCGGTACTCGACAAGGTCGGCATTTTTCGGTACAGTCGGCGATTTCGCGTTGCGCCCGCGCTTATACACCGCCGTCTCCGCATCGGTGAGTTCGCCTTCAATACTGCGAAAGCTATGCGCCTGCGCCGACGCTTTAACATACTGTATCGCGCGCGAATGCAGCTTGCCCGCAGGGATGTTTTCGAGTGCGGTAAGCCTTGTGCGTACGTATAGCTCATACACGCCGTCGCCCACAAATGCGAGCGTGAGCGGCGAATATTGCGATGGGTTGTCCGGTTTTAAATCGGGAATATATGGCATGTGGTTCCTCCGTATGGGTGCGTTTTGTATGGACGGCGCATCATCCCATATTTTCAAACACCACAAACAACAGCGATGTAATCACAACCACCGCAATGATAGCGTAAACAATAATATATTCTTTGGTAAAAAACTTATTCATAAGAAAGCCGCCCTTCTGTGTGTCCTAATTTTCTGTCGTATATTTCCACTTCACACCGTTTCGCGTATCTTCTATCACAACATTCATCGCCAGCAGCTCGTCGCGTATCGCGTCTGCCGCGGCGAAATCGCGGTTCTTCTTCGCCTCAGCACGTTTTGCAATAAGTGCCTCGATTGAAGCTTCAAGCTCCGAATCTGTATTTGCGGTGGTCTCTTTTTGCAAAATGCCGAGTATACCGCCCAGCTCTTGCAACTGGGTCAGCGCATATTCTATACACGACGCGGCAGGCGTTTCGGCGGATGTCGCGATATTAATCGCCTTCACCATCTCGAACAGCGCGCCAATCGCCCCTGCGGTGTTGATATCGTCGTCCATCGCCGCTATAAACTCCGCCTTACATGCGCCTAAATCGCTGATAAACGTGTCGTCTGCGGAATTCGTTCTGCGCTCTTCCGCCGATTTTTGCAGAAACGCCAGGTTGTCGCGGCAGGTGTATAGCCGTTCGAGCGCCGATTTGCTCTGCTCCAGCAGGTCTGCCGAAAAATTCACCGGGCTTCTGTAGTGCGCCGAAAGCAGGAAGAAGCGGATAACCTCATAGTCCATCTTCTCCGCGATATCGCGCACTGTGAAGAAATTGCCTGTGGATTTGCTCATCTTCTGGTTATCTATATTGATATATCCATTATGCACCCAATAGTTGGCAAACGGCTTGCCTGTAGCGGCTTCACTCTGCGCAATCTCGTTTTCGTGGTGCGGGAACATCAAATCCTGCCCGCCGCAGTGTATGTCAATCGTCTCGCCGAGGTATTTGCCCGCCATCGCCGAGCATTCGATATGCCAGCCGGGGCGACCCATCCCCCATGGGCTTTCCCACGCAGGTTCGCCCGGTTTTTGCGCTTTCCAAAGCACAAAATCCATCGCGTCGCGCTTTAGGTCGGTTGTTTCAATACGCGCGCCCATCTCAAGGTCTTCCAGCGGCTGATGCGACAGCTTACCGTAGCTCTCGAACTTCTTGGTAGAATAATACACATCCCCGCCCGACTCGTAGGCGTATCCGCCGTCTATCAGCTTGGTTATCAGCGATATTATCGCGTCGATATTTTCGGTAGCGCGTGGATGAGTACTCGCTTCTTTAATGCCCAAGCCTTGCGCGTCGGTATAATACTCTGCGATAAACCGCTCTGCAAGCTCTGCAACTGTAATCGCCTCTTCGTTGGCGCGGTTTATCATCTTGTCGTCGATATCTGTAAAGTTTTGCACAAAATTCACCTTATAGCCGCCGTATTCGAAGTAGCGGCGGAGCGTGTCAAACACAACAAACGGGCGCGCGTTGCCCAGGTGGAAGTAGTTATACACCGTGGGGCCGCAGGCGTAGATAGAAACGCGTCCGGGCGCGATTGGTCTGAAGTCGTCCTTCTGTCTTGTAAGTGAATTAAAAAGTCTCATCGTGTTTGTCCTTTCGTGTTGTGTTTATATTTTTTTCGAGTGCCTCAATCTGCATCCGCATCTTACACAGCTCCATGCTGATCGGATCGGGGATATGCACCTGGTCGAAATCGACTTTCTTGCCCTCGCGGCGCACAACCCGCGCAGGCACGCCCACGCATGTGGAATCCGGCGGCACTTCCGAGAGTACAACAGCATTGGCGGCAATCTTTGAGTTGTCTCCAACTGTAAACGGACCAAGCACCTTTGCGCCTGTGCCAACTATTACGTTGTTGCCCAGCGTAGGATGCCGTTTGCCTGTGTCTTTGCCTGTACCGCCCAGCGTCACACCCTGGTATATCGTGCAGTTGTCGCCGATTATCGTCGTTTCGCCAATCACAACACCCGAGCCGTGGTCTATAAACAACCCGCGCCCAATCTGCGCGCCGGGGTGAATCTCTATCCCCGTCCAAAACCGCGAACACTGCGATATTATTCGGGCGATAAACTTCATTTTACGCTTAAAAAACCAATGCGCAAACGCGTGGTTTATGCGCACGTGTATGCCGGGATACAGCAACAAAACCTCGACCCAATTGCGCGCCGCAGGGTCGCGGTCGAGTATAGCGTTCAGGTCATAACGAAGTTTTTTAAACATAAAACCGTCCTTTATACAACATTTCTATCGTTTTCGTAGGGGTTGCATATCGTGCAACCTGCAAACCATATCTGCACCAACGGGTTGCATGATATGCAACCCGTACAATAACCCCACACATTACATAATATGCGTATTACGATGATGTTGAACCACAATTATCTACTAAATATTATATATGTAAAAATCCATCGCGTCAACTAATTTATTCAGTGAATGGTGGTGGCTGATATTTCGGCGCAAAACTGCACAAATCCGAGCGAAAAGTATCAGAGCCTATTGAACAAATATGCCAAGCGTGCTACGATTATAGTATGATGGACTTTGTGAAAGAGAGGTATTTTACTATGAAAAAAAACATATTTACCAAAACGATTGCGCTGTGCATAACCCTTGTTATGCTGCTTGCAATGGCGATACCGCAAGGGCTGATCGCAATCGCGGCGGACGACGATTTTGTGGAGGATATCATATTCTTCAACAACAGCGGCGACAACGACCACGGTTCGTCGGGCGCAGGTACAGCCAGCGACCCAAATAACACAGCGTCGTGGACAATGGTAAACGATATCACCAAAGCCGTTATAAATGACCCTGAAGATACCGCAAATAAGGTGATAAGCGTTATGACGGCGACCAAGCCGAATCCCGCCTTCGGGCGTGGCAGCAATATCCGCTTCGACAAACACGGCATTATCACCGAAAGGGTGTATTTTCCCGGCACAATTACAGGCGCGCTTATTGTAAACTTTCAGCCTGTGAGCGGAAAGGTTGCGGAAGCCGCGCGATTCACCTACGATTCCGCAAACGACGATTATGCGATCACGATCGGCGGCAGTTCGACTGTTGTTGGGCGCGTTGCAAGGGAAAAGTGGATTGTGGTAGAGCAGGAAATTTTGATTGAAAAACGCACAACCGACAAAGAGTATCGGGATATCAGCATGAACATCTCTGTAACAGGCGATTTAACAGATGCGGGCGGCAGTGCGGTAGCTAAGCTGGCAGGCACAAACACACTCAATAATGTTGAATACAGCGAATCAACATGGGGCACAAACCGCGAAGTTTTGATGAACAGGCTCCAAGCGCCCGGCAACCCCGAAAAGCTCGAGGGCATGTATCTCGACGATATCAAGATGTACGAGGTCGGCTCGTTTATCATCAACAAGGTTGAAACCGAAAGATACGCGGGTGACACCATCGGCAATATTAAGCTGGACGGCAAGGTTAAACTTACGCTGTTCCACAATATCGATATAGAAACATTCGACCCGGACAAGATAATTGTAAGCAACGGCAGCGAGATTATCACGCCTACAAATATTACCTTCGATATAATAAAACCCAATATTATAACGCTGGATTTCTCCGGCATAACGCTGGATAAATACACAACGTTTGATATCGGCTTCGACGAATCGGTTAAGGATACCGCGGGGCAGTCGCTGTTTGGCGAAAACCTATTCCAAACGCTTGGCGACGCAAACGAAACCCGCCCGAAAAACGTACCTGCGCCGCCGCCGGAAGGCGGATACATCATGCCCGACATATACAACACAGGGCATATTACTCCGACAGAGGATTTGAGGGAATTCGGCGAAAAGTATCCTGAATTTGCGGGTGTAGACGATATTAGAATCACAGAAACAATCGCAAAGAAGTACGGCTACACCTTCGAAGGCTTTACGCTTGGGCGCGGCGAAAACAGGGAAGTGCGTATCAGCGTTAATACAGACAACGTAACAATCCGCGATTTCTTTATAGAGTCATATCACTTCTTCGCGATTGGCGGCGACGCGCGAAACACCGTTGTGGAAGACGGCGAGATAATCGCAACCAACGGCACAACGATAAGCGGCGATTACTATACCTTGCGCCGCCTGTATCTCCATGATGTGGGCGCGGACCACCTAAAACCGGGCGATAACTGGCTGATAGAGAGCTGCTACCTAACAGACGGCGGAAACGGAAGCCATAATTCGCACGCCGACGGACTCCAGATGTCGGGGTCGAGCAACAAATGGATTGATAATATACGCGTTAGAGGCAACCGTATTGATATGCCCGCGAAGCCGTTCTTTAATGTGGCGAACGCGCCGCTGTTTATGTCTTTAAATAACGGCAACGCGTCGAATGTGGAGATACAATATAACTGGGTTAACGGCGGCGGCTGGTCCACATATATCGCAGACGGCGGCGGCGAATTCGACATGATTCATATAACATTCGCAAACAACCTATACGGCGCAGGACAGCGCTACGGCGAGTTTAATATGGTTATCAAAAATTTGGCGGCGGAGATTCCGAATTATGCGGCAGATAACACCCTGCTTAAGAATGCGGATATCCCATGCGTGGGCAGTGTTGTGTATACAAACGAAGACGGCAAGCGTATCTACGACCTGAAAGACGCGGCAGACGGCACGCTGACGGTTATGGCAAATATCGCAAACTATACGTTTGTTGAACAGCCTGTATATATAGAAGCTGTGCTGAAAAAGGGCGACAGCGTTATAGACACCGCTCCGCTCACAACAGCAATACCGCGGTATATCCACCCAAGCGAATATTATGACACACCTGTGCTTGAATATCAAAAGCTTGTGATAGCAGGGCTTAGCGGGTTCGACGGGTTTGAGACCAAGAGCGAGCAAGACAGAACAAACATGCTCAACGCAAGAAAAGATGATGTTGAAGTAAAGGTCACAGAGCTTAACGCAAGAGATAACCTGAATATACGAGCAGACTGGTGGGAAACCGAAAAATCCGGCATGTCGTGGCATTTCGGACTGAAGGATATGCCCAAGCTACCGCAGAATGTTGAAAAAGAAGTGACATTCGCAAGCATCCCTGCAAACACCGGCGGATATACGGTTGAGCTTAAGGTTTATAAGACAAACGCAAACGGCGAACTGTTGCGCAGCGATGTGCTCACATCAACCGAAGAGCCAATAACAGATGGCAGCAACAAGCTGGAGATTTCGAACCTGAGCATGAACAAAGAAGGCGGCGACTACTATATAACCGCCGCAGTTCGCAATACATACGAAGCGGCGCAGAATTTGAGCTTTATAGCAGCAGTATATGACGGCAACACACTTGTTAAGGCAGAGCGTATCCCGCAAAGTATAGCGCCAACAACAGGCGGCACACATAAGTTTAAGTATGACGGCGGAAGTGCGCTGGTTGGTACGCAAACCGTGAAGGTTATGGTATGGAGCGGCGACACGATGACGCCGCTGTGTCCGTCATTTGGGAGTTTGGTGGGCGAGATTTAGGGTTTTGGTAATAATAGCAACGCAAAAAATGACCGTCATTGACGGTCATTTTTGTATGTTCATTGATTAACCATTAATATTATAATTTGCCGCCAAAATGTTCATAGTCGAAGCCACTCTATGTATGTAATTCATTGGACCAATCACGAACAGAGCGCCCAAAACATTCCAGAGCCAGTAGTCGCCCGAGCCGAAAGAAGTGATTATGCCGCGTCTGCGAGACTCACTGCCAATACGTCCGGATACTTTATGCATCCAAACGATAGGACCTATTCCTAAGGTTAACCAGCTGATTACGAAAACCAGCAACGCATAATTCATAGTCTTTTTGCCGTCATATCTGCTTGCAATAACGTTTATGTCGTTGGAAATTCCGCAAAAAAACACAAGCGGATAGATACCGAATGTGATGATTGACAGCAGGATATATTTGAGCAACCCCCTGCTTGTCTTCAGCTGACCCACAGGTCTAACATACTGTGGCTGTGCCTGGTATTGCGGTTGAGCCTGTGGTTGTGGCGCGAATGTTACGGGCAGTGGTGCAGGTGCCATAGGTTGTTGTGCGACTGCCATAGGTTGTGGCGAATTGGACAAGCGTGTGCCGCATTTGGTGCAAAACATCGCTTGTTCTTCGAGCTGGTTTCCGCAAGCGGTACAAAACATAATAATCCCCTCCTATTTTCGTTTTGATGATATAAGGCAATACCATTATATCATATTACCACAAGTATACAGAAACAATATGTCTCTGTCAACACAAAAAATGCCGTTATCAAAACTTTTTGCGAACTCTTTGCGGAGCCATTGCGTTTCCTGTTGTTTTAATAGCTCTATATACTACGCTATAATAAGCGTTGAGGTGCAGAATGATGATCAATCAAAATAATATTCTATCTGACAGATTAATACTACTGAGACGAGAACGCAACCTCAGCCAATATAATTTGGCGGATTTAATCGGATTTTCTCGAGGGGTAATTGCAAATTATGAGCAAGGGCGAAGAGAGCCGGACTATAACACACTAATTGTTTTTGCCAACTTCTACAGCGTCTCTGTGGATTATCTTTTAGGCAGAACAGATGAAAGACAAGCCGTTTACAACCCATTGAAATTATATCCGGAGCTGATAGAAAGCATAAATACACTTACCGCAGAAAGCAGGGAAGAGCTGAGTCGCTATATAGCGTTGTTGAAAATCAAAGATTCGGTTAACGATTCGAAAAAAATATCAGCTATGAAAAACTCAAAATAATAAAATTCTTAAAACAAAAATAGAAACATCCACATATACGGATGTTTCTATTTTTATAATGAGTTATTTATAATAAGCACAAATTAAAAATCCTCGATACACATTGTCACATTTTCCCTTTCCACGAATATGATGAGATAAGGCAAATCCATATTCAATTATAAGGAGAATCAAACAATGGGTATAGGCAAATTGATAATACAGGCAGACAACGCCGACCACGCAATGCCGCTCGGCAATGTGCGTATTACTGTTAAAAACCTAGAGGGCAAGGTGCTAAACGAGCTGACTACAGACGAAAGCGGGCAAACAAGACCGATCTCGCTGGACGCGGTAGACAAAAAATGGACGCTCGACCCCGAATACAAAAACGAGCCATATTCAAAATACGAGATTGTAGCGGAAAAAGAAGGCTACAACATCCTGCATATCATGGACGCGCATCTTTTCGACGGCGAAGAGGCGATCCAGCCGATGGAGCTGACTCCGATGCTGAAAAGCCAGACCAAGCCCGAAGACGAAAAGATATACATAGGCAAACACGGCGTGGAGATGGATGACCCGCGCAACCCCGTTGGCCCCACAGCTGCGCCGTTTGCGCTGAGGCATGTGATTATACCGAACCCGATAACCGTGCATCTCGGCACACCAACCTCGTCGGCGTCGAATGTGCAGGTTTCGTTTACAGACTATGTAAAGAATGTTGCCAGCAGCGAAATCTACCCAACATGGCCGGCGGCAGCGCTTGAGGCAAATATCTATGCAATTATCACATTTGCGCTCAACAGGGTGTTTACACAATGGTATAGGAGCCGAGGATATAACTATGATATAACCAAATTTAAGAAAAACCCAATAGCGCTCAACCCCTTGTGGGACAAGCGGTTGACAAAGGTGTATTTCCACAATATGGAATAAAGAGCTTCAAAAAGAATATATTTTAAAATAATAAAATATATTTTTGGAGTTTGAATATGGAAGAAGAAAACAAAAAAATAACATTGCCAAAAGAATTACAAGAGCAAATGATGAGCTTTTTTTTGAAAACTTCTATACCTAAAAAGAAGAATGAGAAAAAGAATCTTCTATCTAAAAACAAATTAGATAGGAGCAATGAAAAATGAAAGAGAAGAAAAGCAAGCCTAAAAAAGCAGTTTTACATACTGCAATTTATGTCAGAGTATCAACTGATGAACAGGCAAAGGAAGGTTTTTCAATAAGAGCACAAGCGGAAAAGTTAAAGGCATATGCACTATTGAAAGAATGGGAAATCTACGATATCTATAGCGACGAGGGAAAAAGCGGAAAAAACATTGTAGAACGACCAGACATGAATAGACTTATAGAGGATATTGAGAACGGCAATGTAAACAATGTATTGGTGTTCAAAGTAGATAGGCTAACCAGAAGCACAAAAAATCTTATTGAGTTAGTAGAACTATTTGAAGACAATAACTGTGCATTTAATTCATTAACAGAAAGCATAGATACAGATACACCAAGTGGCAGAATGTTTTTAAAAATCATAGGCATATTTGCAGAATTTGAACGTGAAAATTTAGTCAGTAGATTGAAATTGGGTTTTGAAAGAAAAGTAAAAGAAGGTTACACCCTGGCGAATTATAGTCTTAGCTATGGGTATACCAAAAAAAAGGGGCAGAAAGTACAAAAAGTACAGCCAGAAGAAGCAAAAATTGTAAAAGACATTTTCTCAATGTATTTAGATGAAAATAAAGCTATGAGTAGAATAGCAAAAATACTAAATGAAAGGGAAATTGAAACAAAAAGACATGGTAAAACATGGGCTGCCACAACAATAAAGGCGATACTAACCAACCCAACATATATTGGCAAAGTGCGATATTTAGGACTAGATAAAGACAAATATTTTGAGGTAGACGGACGTCATGAGGGGATTATCTCTGAGGAAACATTTTCTCTTGCACAAGAAAAAATTAGTAACACAAAAAAAACATCACGAACAAAACGACCTAAAGAAGAAAATTATTTCTGTGGTATATTGGTCTGTGGATTATGCGGAAGTAAATTCACTACTCATAATTATGCATGTAAAGTAGATGAGCATGGAGAAAAGCAATATCGTAGTTCATATCGATGTAATAAAAAGATATACTATAATGATGGTATTACTTGTAGAAGTCCTGGCATAACTCATAAAAAAGTGGAACAAGCCTTTGCCCAATACATAGAAAAAATAAATGACTTTGCAGAGATTGAAAAGATTGATTTAGGGAATAACAGCAAAAAAAGCAAGGAACAAGAACAATTAGAATACATACATATTTGTGAAGATAAATTGAAAAAGCTTCAACAGAGAAAAAAGCATGTAATGGAGCAATACATAAGTGAAGAAATAACCTTTGAAAATTACAAAGAAATGTTAAAAGTCTTCAATGAAAAATACAAGAGATTAGAAATGGAAATGCAAAGAGCAGAAAAAGATATGCCAATCGAGGAAAAAAGCGGTAGTGTATTGCTTGAAGATATTATCTTTAATCTAAAAGAAAACTGGGACTATTTAGACAATAAAGAAAGAATGCTATTTTTACAAAGGTTTATCAAAAAAATTGTTATAAGAGTAGAAAAAGAAAGTGCAAATTCATGTATTGCAAAAATTGAAGAAGTAATATTCAATGCTAAGACTGAATAAACATATAAAGGCTCTTGCTCATAAACAGGATAGTGCCATGCAGGAGTGCAACACGAGCGGTTTATGAGTTTCTGAACTAAGCGGGCGGTATATTTATACTGCTTGCTTTTTTTCTGCCCGTTTAGGGAGAACAAATGCGATAAACTCATAGAACAAACTTGTGTATGCTTCAAAATCCGCATATTACATATAAGTAGCGGATTTGCATAATTTTTTAAATTAACGGTTGAAACTTAGAAATGTATCTGATATAATTACAAAAAGCGAGATAATTCCCTATTATGTACTAAACTTCAATTCAAGGTAAGCGGAATTTTTATCGTCCTGTGTGATACCTAAATATCGTTTGGTTACAGCATATGATGTGTGGTTGTATATATCCATTATTACAACAAGTGATGTGCCTTTCTTCCATAGGTGATAACCAAAGGTTTTGCGTAGAGAATGACAGGATACAGGCATATCAATGCTAACTTCTTCGGCAGAAGTACGCAAAATACGGTATGCTTGAATACGGCTGATTGCTTTGTTTAAACTAGGGTGTGCAAAAAGGAACCTATCTTCTGTTGCAGGGTTAACCTGTTTGAAAAGATTATTGATAGCATGAACAACAGATGGATTGATAGCAATGATTTTACTCTTTTTGGTCTTCTTTTCAACGATAGTAAATTCAGTGCGGACACGGTTGTTGTCAAAATCGTAGACATCATGCCATGTTAAACGGAGCATATCGCTTATACGCAGGGCTGTATGAATACCCATTATAAACAGCAAATAATTACGGAGTTCACCTTTATTAAGGAAATATGAAGAAATTTGTTTTATATGTTTTTTGTTTCTGATTGGTTGTGTAGTCATTATGATATTACCCCCTTCGGAAATTGAATATATGTAACATATTCTATAGTATGTTACATCGGTTAATTTTACTACACTTGCAGGGCATTTTGCCCTGTTTTTTTGTGTCCAAAACTTGTCCTGCTCCTATTCAACAATCTAAAAATCCCTTTATTTACTGGATTTAAACCCATGCTTGCAAGTCCATGTAACATACTATAGATTTTGTTACATGGACAAGCTGGGGTTATAGGTATTGCGATGGGAATTGTGATATTTGTAATAGATTATTTTTACAAATGAAAGGGAATGGTGAATTATGAAAAAACGGATTTTGAGTGTGTGTGTTGCGATGGTTGTAGTATGTGGATTAATAGTTATACCTCAAAATGTTGTTGTATCAGCAAATAATTCAGTTCAAACAATTGCAGGCGGTCTTGCCCATAGCACAGCAATAAAAGCAGATGGCAGTCTTTGGTCTTGGGGACGTAATTACGAAGGTCAATTAGGAGATGGCACAGCAGTAAGTAAAAGTCTACCTACAAAAATTATAAATGATGTCGTATCTGCTTCGGTAGCTTATAACTACAGTATGGCAATAAAAACAGATGGGAGTCTTTGGGCGTGGGGAGATAATAATGCTGGTCAATTAGGAGATGGTACAACAGCAAGCAAAAATACGCCTACAAAAATTATGGATAGTGTTGTATCTGTTTATACTGGCGGTTACCATAGTATGGCAATAAAAACAGATGGGAGTCTTTGGAGTTGGGGATATAATGTCTATGGTCAATTGGGTGATGGCACAACAACAGACCGAAACACACCAATAAAAATCATGGATAACATTGTCTCTGTTTCTGTGAATTATAACTATACTATGGCAATAAAAACAGATGGTACTCTCTGGGCGTGGGGATATAATTATAATGGTCAGCTGGGTGATGGTACAACAATAAGCAAAAACACACCAGTAAAAATTATGGATAGTGTTGCATCTGTTTATGCTGGTAGTTACCACAGTATGGCAATAAAAACAGATGGAAGTCTTTGGAGCTGGGGCTGTAATGTCTATGGTCTGTTAGGAGATGGCACAACAACAGACCGAAACACACCAATGAAAATTATGGATAACATTATCTCTGTTTACGCTGGCAATTACCACAACATGATAATAAAAACAGATGGAAGTCTTTGGACTTGGGGAGATAATTACTATGGACAATTAGGAGATGGCACATCAACAATTAGATATAGTCCAATAAAAATCATGGATAATATTGTATCGGTCTATGCTGGAGATTACCACAGCATGGCAGTCAAGACAGATGGAAGTCTTTGGGCGTGGGGAGATAATGGCTATGGACAATTAGGAGATGGCACAACAATAAATAGAGACACACCAGTAAAAATCATGGAAGGCATTATGTTGCCGAATGGCAATAATGAAACACCATCAACCACCACACCGACCTACAAAGACCTACTAAACGACACCCTTCCGTCCGACTGGGCAAGAGAAGAATGTACATATGCACTGGAAAATAAACTAATCCCCGATGATATGTTTAATGACTTCCGTGAAAATATTACACGTGCCGACTTTTGCCGATTGGCTGTAAGGCTGATTGAGATAAAGAGCGGGAAAAGTATTGAAACCATTCTTGGTTTAGAAACAGGGAACTCTACATTATCTTATCCCTTTGACGATACCAAAGATGATAATGTTTCTGTGGTTTATGCTCTTGGAATAGTAAATGGACGTGACGGCAAATACTTTGCACCGAATGACACCATAACACGAGAAGAATCAGCGACTTTGTTGACACGGCTTGCTAAATTTATGTTATTAGATAAACCAAACGGAATACCTAATGCTATGTCAGACGTTTCTCAAAGTCCTGAATGGGCAAAAGATGGCATTGCATTTATAAACGCTTGCTATGATTCTTCTGGTAACAGAATTATGAATGGAACAGGCGATGGCATGTTTTCACCAAAAGATACATATACAAATGAGCAAGCATTTATTACATTTGGGCGGTTATATAATTGCCTGAATGAACAAGAAAAGCCGATTATAGTGCGTGCTTTGTCTGTCTGTGGTGATGATGGAAATGATACAAAAAAGCATAGCTTAGAGGCAGATACAGATGTAATGACTACTTTATTACATTTTAAATCGTGTACAGGAACATATAATGATAATGTAACTACTATGATTATGCCAACATATAAAGAATTAAAAGATGCAATATCAAAAACCGCCTATGATGGTGCGACTTGGCAAGATGTTTCCTATTTTTATTTTGGTGGACATGGATACGAAGGTATACCCAATGGTGGGTTAGCCATCAATCAAAGTGGTGTTAATAATTGGGAGCCATATTCCTATATGGAATTGATGAATGATTTATCTAATATTAAGGGAACTGTTATAGTCATAATAGATGCTTGCTTTGCAGGAACTATAAAAATAAATAATGACCTTGGTGAAACAGATATTAATAAAGATAAATTTAAAATATTAATGGCTACAAATTACGACCAATTTGCAATGGGTAAACCAATTGCTTTGTTAGACCACATAACTCAAAAATGGAGAAATAAACATGGTGTAAGTGAAGATGCAACATATACTACACAACATGTAAGCGTATACACAAGCTATATTGGTGATGGGTGTGGCTATTTTGACGAGATATACCCAGCTGACACAAATAAAGATGGAGAAATTACTTTAAATGAATTACATGCTTATTTATCTACACAGTTGGATAAAAAATATAAAGATTATAAAATGTCACCACAAGTCTTTCCTGATGAAAATGACCAAACTGTAATATTTAAGTATTAACTTAGCAAGGAGGTGAATTGTTTTGCTAAAATTTAAGAAATTGTGGAAACGGATTTTTAATAATAATCTTACTGATTGTGGTTATATTTGGATTTGTTAAACTGAAATGGGACGAGAAGAAATCTATGGCTATGCAGCGCATCAAGAAATTTGAAAAATATAAAATAGTCAATGACTTTGATGAAAACAAATATCCAGAATATAATACTGGGTATAGTGGTATGGAAGAAGACTACAAAACAATACAAAAATGTTTTCCATGGTCAAAATAAAAAAATAATTCCTATATTTCAAACAAAAAAATATAGGAATTATTTTTATATCACAGCAAAAACCCCCTTCCCCCTGTTCCAACCAACATGTCTCTAACCTGTTCCAACTAACCACGACAACAGAAACAACACCACTTCCGCCCCCTCACACCCACAAATGCAGTAACCACGCCACTTCGAGAGATATTTTTTTGCACTTGAAGGAGTGGGGTCTCGGCTTTTCAATCCGAGACCCCACTCCTTCAACATGATAATACATCATGTAGTACAAAAAAATATCTCTCTTGTGCGTGTGCATAGTGTGTCGTGTGTTCGGGGGCTGGTGCGTGTGTGTGTTGTTGTGTGTTGTTAGTTTAGTTGTTGTTGTGTTGTAGTTAGTGTAGTGTGTATGTGGTGTGTGGGTTAGTCGGTTGTGTGTGATTGTGTTTTGTGTTTTGCGTTTTTGCTGTTTGTCTGTTGTTGCATGAACTGTGGGCAGTTGGCATAGATTGTAATATGATGGGAAATAAAAAATAGTGAGTAGTTGTTCAGGCGGTGTGCCAATTTCTGGGTTGGAAATTCATGCTTTATGTGATTGTTATCGTATTTGACTATGTGCCGAGGGTATTACTATAAAACCGAATTGTATCAATTAAAATTATATATAAAATCATATCCCATCAAATTAGCCAATTGGGGGTGATACAAATATTATGAAAATACTAGAGCGTGATATACAAATATTGACTCAATTATCAATATGGAAATTCATGCTTGCAAGGCATGTTAAGGCTATCGCCTTTGATGGACAAAGAGCTTGTGACAGGCGATTAAAACTACTTCGTGAAAACGGATACATCAATAAACAAAAATACCTATACGGCATACCATCGCTGTATACGCTTACATCAAAGGGCAAAATCCTGCTCGGTCAGTCACCACGAACAGACAAAATACGTGTAGACCAAATCACACATGATATTGCTGTGCTTGATACAGCGATATATTTTATCTTCCAAAAGAAAATTGCTTTGTCAGATATTACAACAGAAAAGCAACTTCATTCTATAGACGGTTTTAGTGTCAGAAAACATCAACCTGATTTTATCTTCACTTTTCAGAATAAAACATACTGTGTCGAATGTGAATTATCGCTAAAAGCAAAACACAGACTATTGAAAAATATAGAAAACAACTTTATGGCATATGACTGTCAAATATGGATAGTGCCAAATGCACAGGTCAAAATACGTGCAATTCTATCAGAAAGTATGCATATGTATATCCATGCGCCAAATTTGTGCAACAATGTAATGAAAATCACGCATGGACTCGTCACCTATTTTTTTCTGAATTGTATTTCTTCCAGACTTATTCACCCATTGAAATAGTATCAATGGAGGAGGTACAAGTCTATGTTAGTACAAATATTTGATGTCTTAAAATTACGGATATGACAGCAAGTGGCTGTTGCCTGTACTGCTGATTATTCCATTCGCAATAATAGCAGGTGTGACAATTAAGCATTTCAGAATTAGAAGGATATACAACTTCAATAAGGAGTTAAAGAAAATTAAGATGACGAACAAACCTTTAAAACTATCACCGGATGAAGCGACATTTATAGGGACAACACCCAGCAGAAAACCTGTATATGTGCCTGATAACGCAAAACATGTCTTTGTATGCGGTACAACAGGCAGTGGAAAAACGGTTGCATTATCCAACTATATCAAAAACGCCATAGATAAAGATTATCCTCTATTAATCGTTGATGGTAAAGGAGATATTGGCAGCGGCTCAATGTTGGATATTACAAGAAAGTTTACAGCACAAAGCAACAAAAAGCTGTATGTAATAAATCTGAACGACCCTAAACATTCAGATAAATATAACCTATTCCAAAACACATCACCCACAACCGTAAAAGATATGTTGATAAATATGACAGATTGGAGCGAAGAACACTACAAACTGAATACAGAACGATACCTACAGCGTGTAGTGAGCATATTACATAAATTCAATGTAAAATTATCATTTAGAAGTATCATAAAGTGTATGCAGACAGATAAGTTCATATCAGCAAGCTTGGAACTGTTAAAATCGGAGCAGATAACCAAAGAGCAACATCAAGAAAATATCGAACTTGCAAAATCAAGCGGAAAAATATCTGAAAGTGCTGTAGCTCGTTTTGCGACGATTGCAGAAAGTGAAATAGGTCAAATATTCAGCAAAGATGGTATTGATATATATACAGCATTACAGGAAAATGCTGTAATACTATTTGTGTTAAATCCACTTCTATACCCTGAAATAAGTCCAGCACTTGGAAGATTACTTATGATAGACAGCAAAAAGGCAGTGAATAATCTGTTTGGCAATGACCGAAGAAAATTCTTTATCTATGATGAAATATCATCATATGCTAGTAATTCACTACTGGATTTGGTAAATAAATCGAGAAGTGCGAATGTAACATGTGTACTTGCGACACAAAGTCTGTCAGATTTAGACGCAGTATCAGAGCATTTCAAAGAGCAGGTAATAGAAAATTGCAATAATTACATCGTTTTAAGGCAAAACAGTTCTTCCAATGCAGAACAATGGGCGGGCATTTTAGGCACAAGGAATACAATGGAAGTTACCCATCAACTACAGCAACGAGGACTTAGCACATCTGAAACAGGGTTCGGCTCTGCTAGATTGGTGAGAGAGTTTTTCTATCACCCTGATGAGATAAAGATACTTCAAACAGGAAAAGGAATATATATGTCAAAAGACAATTACTTCCACAGTAAGGTTACAATACATAAACCATTTTAATAAATGAGCTAAGAAACAAAGCCAACTGACAAAATAAATTATTATGAATTATTTTAAATTAAAAAGAATTATATTAAATTATTAAAAATTAATAAAAGACAGAATAAATCAAAATTCGACAAAAGGGTGTGATGATATGAAAGGCGGTTTCTTCAAAACAAACTGGGTATATCTGCTATGGGTGGCATTGTATTTCTTCCTATCGTGGGGTATGTTGGGCGGTACGTGGACAGCATTTGTCATTGTGCTGTTAGCATATGCGGTATCTATTACATTCGCTCTATCCCCGGCAGGAGAACGGCTGTTGCGGTTTATGGAAGGTGCAAGACCCATTCTTACAAGAGATGAAAGGAATTATCTAATGCCAATATTTGAAGAAGTATATCAAGACGTAAAGGAGCTGTATCCGAAGTTAAGCAATAAGATACAGCTATATATGACAGACGCAATGTATGTAAACGCCTTTGCAATGGGTAAAAACACAGTTGCAGTCACAAAAGGAGCAGTCAACACATTTTCAAGCGACGAACTAAAAGGCGTAATCGCCCACGAATTCGGGCATATTGCCAATGGTGATACAAAGGCAATGTTATTAAATGTAATCGGAAATGGACTATTCACAGCAATAATTTGTGTTATACGGCTGGTAACACTGATAATACATATGATTTCAAGTGCAACAGAAGATACACCAATGTTCAGCGTCCTTGCATCTATTTTCAGATTTTCAATGGATATATCATTGTTGTTCTTCACATGGTTGGGGCAGATTGTGTTATCAATCAACAGTCGTAAAAATGAGTACAGAGCCGATGAGTTTGCCTATAACGCCGGGCTTGGCGAGGAACTGATAGAAGCATTATACATACTGCAAAAAACGTCTGTGCCTGCGAACGTGCCGTTTCCGGAACGTATGAAAGCGAGCCACCCACATTTGGCGAGCAGGATTGCGAGGTTGGAACGGTTGGAAGATTTGCGGTATTAGTTGGATTATATGATGTGCATGGAGCAGTCTGCGTTGATTGATGTGGACTGCTTTTTTGTGTGTTCATAACTCCATAAATGTATTTGTCCAATATTCATTTGTCATGTTCATATTGTAAGGTAACATAGCCCAAAAATAAACTCAATAGACTTTCACGGCATATGCTCACTGCGTTCCGCTATTCCATGGTTCTATTGACTTTATTTTTAGGCTATGTTTTGTGTTTGGCATGAACATTGACAAGTGAATATTTTAGGAAAATACGAGATTATAGGAGGGATTACAAATGCAAAAAAGTTACTTCGTGCCAACACCTAAGACATTAGAAGAACTCAAAACGCAGTACCGCAAGCTGGCATTTCAATATCACCCGGACAAAGGTGGGAGCATTGAGATTATGCAAGCAATCAATAATGAGTATGACGAACTTTTTCCAAAACTCAAAGATGTACATCAAAACAAAGAAGGTGAAACCTACACAGCAAAACAGGCAAGTACAGAAACATCTGAACAGTTTAAGGATTTAATCAGAGAGTTGATGAAACTAGATGATATTGTCATAGAAATAATTGGTTGTTTTGTATGGGTAACAGGCAATACGAAGGTACACAAAGAAAAATTGAAGGAGTTGAAATTTCAATGGCATAGCAAGAAAACAGCATGGTATCTGAAACCAGAAGATTATCATCGGAAGTCCAGAAAAGAATATGGACTTGATGAAATTCGTGAGATGTACGGTACAAGCGGCAAGGTGAACAGTAAGGGCATAAACAAGATTGATGAAACTGTTAGTGTTTGAGGTTTGAGTATAGCCGACAGCGAAGTGGCTGTCGGCTATATTTGTGTGATGGACTGTGGAAAGCGTGCAAAAGGGCTACGGCTAAGACTTTTACACACTTACCACAGGACTACTATGAAAACCGCAGAATTTGTATTTTTTTATTTACTTTTTATATGAATTTATGATAGAATGAAATTGTGCAAGAAAGGGACAAACCCTTTGATATCAAAGAATAGATAGACGATTTTTTTCTAATTTTTCACTGGGTTTTTCTTAAACTCTGTTATAACCAACAGCACCGCATACGACCAATACTTTGTACCCGACCGCACAATATACGACTCTATAAGCAAGATAGTGGACCGTATCTTCAATCAGTATGTGCGCAGGTCTGGGCAGATTTCGCCCTACTTCACCTCGTTTTGCAACGGCACAACCGCCACATGCAGCGGACTTTCGCAATGGGGCACAGTGCCGCTCGCAAACCAAGGGATGACACCGTTTCAGATACTCAAACAATTCTATCCAAACGATATTGAGATATCGGAAACGAATATCATCACAGGCATAGTCGAAGGCTTCCCGGGCGAAACGCTCCGAGTTGGCAGCAGAGGGCTTGCTGTGCAAACAATGCAAACATACCTAAACCGAATACGCCGCAACTACCCCGCCATACCGCAGATAACCGACGACGCAGGCGTGTTTGGCAATACAACTCAGGCGGCGGTGAAGTCGTTCCAGCAGATATTCGGTCTGCCTGCCGACGGCGTTATCGGCAAGGCGACCTGGAACAAAATCAGCTACATATACGTTGCTGTGGCGCGGCTTGCGGAGCTGGACAGCGAAGGCACAGCGTTCGGGATTGGCACAGTACCGCCAAACGCGATACTTCGGGTGGGTTCAAGCGGCGTGAATGTGATAACCCTGCAATACATATTAGATTTTATAGGTGAGTTTCACCCGGATATCCCCGCTGTTGTGCAGGACGGCGTATTCGGCAACGCAACAGCGCAGTCTGTAATCGCATTCCAGCGGATGATGGGGCTAAACCCCGACGGCATTGTGGGCGCAAATACATGGAACGCGCTCTATGATGCGTATTGGGGCATTCGGACAAACGCGCCGATACCGCAGCAGCCCGCTCCGCCGTCGCCGCCGCCTGTAAATCCACCCACACAACCGCCAACAGGCGCAAGCTTCGAATATACAGTCCGCTCCGGCGACACACTCTGGTTCCTTGCCCAGCGCTTCGGCACATCGGTAGACGCAATACGTTCGCTGAATGGGCTGACAAGCGATTCGCTCAGCATTGGGCAAAGAATTCGGATTCCCGGCAACTTCACAAACTACACCGTCCGCTCCGGCGACACACTCTGGCTGATTGCGCAAAAGTTCGGCACAAGCGTGGCAGAGATAAAGCGGCTGAACAATTTGGTGAGCGATGCGCTGAGTATTGGGCAGGTTCTGATTATGAAGGCATAATTATAGATACAAGAAAACCTCCCGCAGCCGGAATGTCCGTTGCGGGAGGTTTTGTTATTGCTTGTTTAGCTGATAATGCCTATATATATCCTATTTCTTTGTAAGCGAATAGTCGGCGTATGTCGAAGTCAGCTCCAAAGTCGTACCGCTGAGCGTGTACTCAAACTCAGTAGCGTCAGACCATAACTCCAACATAACCTCAATAGTGCCTTTTGCTTCGTCAAGCACATATGTACCCTCCTGGTCTGTAAGTGCCTCACCCTCAGATGAAAGCAACAATGAGCAGTTTCCGCTGCCATCGAAACTCCAAGTATATACTGCGCCATACGATTCTTCGCTTTCCCATGTGCCGCTCAATACATCTTTTTGTGTGCTTGCAGCATCCCCGCCGTTCGAATTCGAGCTTACCTCGTCTTTTTTACACCCAACAAGTGTTACAGATACTAACAAAACCAAAGCCAGTATAATCGCTATTTTTTTCATTGATAAACCCTCCCAAATATATTTTTATTATATTACCTGCTCGTGTATAAAAGTACTCCTGCTTTGAATATGTAAACTAAACTCCCTCCTTCATCGGAATCACCTCTTTCCTATATAATAGGGTATATATTTACTATATCCAACTTTCACGTATTTGTCAACACAAAAATGCTTTACAATTTTATTCTGTTATGCTATGATGGTACTAATTTCAATAATAAAAGCCGATAACCATAGCAATTTGACATAACATAGTCTAAAGACTATGATAATGCAAATTGCTATATACGGAAAGGAACATCGTTATGGACAATATATTCACACCCGCGGTCGCATCTATGCAGGCTTCCGCTATAAGAGAAATATTCAAGCTTATCGCCCAGAAGGACATCATCTCGTTCGCGGCGGGCATCCCCGCACCGGAGCTGTTTCCGGCAAAAGAATGGGCGGCTATAACAAACGATATACTAACAACAAACCCAACACCCGCGCTGATATACGGCGTTACCGAAGGCTATGTGCCGCTGCGCGAACTTACGCTTAAACGTATGGCAGATATGGGCATGGCTTGCAGCACAGACAGGCTTGTTATAACAAGCGGCGCGCAGCAGGCGATCGACCTAACCGCGAAGGTTCTGCTGAATGTGGGCGACGGCGTTATAATCGAAAAACCGAGCTTTATCGGTTCGCTCAACTCGTTCCGCTCATACGGCGCGCAGCTGTTCGACGTGGACGTTGAGGCAGACGGTATGAACCTTGAGCAGACAGAAGAGATACTGAAAACGCAGAATATTAAGTTTATATACACAATCGCCACCTTCCAAAACCCGTCGGGCGTAACAATGAGCCTGCAAAAACGCAAGGACTTGCTTGCGCTGGCGAAGAAGTACGACGTATTTATATTGGAAGACAACCCCTATGGCGAGCTTAGGTTCTCCGGCGAAGCTGTGCCTACCATCAAGTCGATGGATACCGAAGGCAGGGTTATCTACGCAGGGACATACTCGAAGACGCTCGCTCCGGGCGTTCGCGTGGGCTTCTGCTTCGCGCGCGAAGATATCATAGACCGTGTGGTTGTGGTGAAGCAGGTCAATGACGTACACACGCCTGTGCTGAACCAGATGATGGTATACGAATATATCACACGCCACGATTTCGACGCGCATATCCGCAATTGCTCCGAGATATACGGCAAAAAGTGCGCGCTGATGCTGGATTGTATGGATAAGCATTTCCCGAAAGAATGCACCTACACGCGTCCCGACGGCGGCATATTTATACTATGCACCATGCCGGAAGGTACAGATACAAAAGAGCTGCTTGGCGAGGTTATACAAAACAAGGTCGCGTATGTGCCGGGCAACACGTTTATGGCAGATATCGACGCACCGTCTAATATATTCAGGCTGAATTTCTCTGTTACAAAAGAGGATGATATTGTGAAGGGTATAGAGATTTTGGGCGGGATTTTGAGGAAACATGTGTAAAACATCAATCACACACCTATGGAGGTTATTATGGAACCAAATCAAAAAAAGCAAATCATATTTTCAGGAATACAACCGTCGGCGGTGCCAACGCTGGGCAACTACCTCGGCGCTATGAAAAACTGGGCGGCTCTGCAAGACGACTACAACTGCCTGTACTGCGTTGTGGACTTGCACGCCATAACCGTTCGGCAGGAGCCGGCGGATTTGCGCGCACGGAGCCTGTCTTTGCTGGCGCTGATTATGGCTTGCAGACTGGACCCGGAAAAGAATATCATGTATTTGCAGTCGCATGTATCTGCGCACACAGAGCTGGCTTGGATACTAAACTGCTACACATATATGGGCGAACTCAGCCGTATGACACAGTTTAAAGAAAAATCGGCTCGTCATGCCGAAAACATCAACGCGGGGCTGCTCACCTATCCTGTGCTGATGGCTGCGGATATCCTGCTGTATCAAGCGAATCTTGTGCCTGTTGGGGCAGACCAAAAGCAGCATATAGAGATCGCGCGCGATATCGCCGAGCGGTTCAACGGCATATACGGCAATGTTTTCAGCATACCGGAGCCGTATATCACCAAAACGGGCGCGCGTATTATGAGCCTTACAGAGCCGACGAAGAAGATGTCTAAATCGGACGAAAACCCAAAGGCGTATATCTCTATGCTGGACGATTTTAACGTTATATCAAAGAAGATAAAGAGCGCCGTTACCGATTCCGACGGAAGAGTGTGCCGCGGCGAAGGCAAGGACGGGATAGAGAACCTACTCAGCATACTATCGGCAACATCGGGCGAGAGTATAGAGTCTATAGAAGCGCGCTATGAGGGCAGAGGCTACGGCGACTTCAAAGCCGAGGTTGCGGACGCTGTTGTTGAGTGTGTGCGCCCAATTCGCGAGCAGTATGACAGGATTATAGCAGACAAGGCGTATTTGGAGAGCGTATATAAATCCGGAGCGGAAAAAGCGGCAAATATTGCGCGCCGCTCGCTGGACAAGGTGTATAAGAAGGTCGGATTTGTTGCACGGTAAGATAATCGTCCGAATCGTGTACTGTAAACAGCAATACACGGTTTGCGGACAAACCTAAACAAAAGGAAGGCAGATTTACAATGACGAAAGAACTACTATTAGGTCTGGCATTTGTGACCGCTTTTATATTCACAGTGCTGTTTGTGCCGGTTTCGCGGCTTATCGCAGAAAAAATCGGCGCGATAGATGTTCCGAAAGACGACAGGCGGATGCATAAATCGCCCACTCCGCGGCTGGGCGGGCTGGCTATATTCTTCGGATTTTTGGTGAGCGTGCTGAGCTTTTGCGGTATAACGCGGGAGATTTTCGGCTTGCTGCTGGGCATTGTTATACTTGTTACACTGGGTATATTCGATGACTCGCGCGGGCTTGGCGCAGTGTTTAAGTTTTGCATACAAATCATCGCCGCGCTGGTGGTAATATATGTGGGCGATACCAAAATACTTATCTTTACCAACCCCAACCTGTTTTCCGATTCGTCGGTTTTGGTGCTTAATCAGTGGATATCTGTGCCGATAACCCTTGTGTGGATACTCGCAATCATCAACGCCGTGAATTTTATAGATGGGCTGGACGGGCTTGCGGCGGGCGTTGCGTCTATCGCGGCGGTTTCGCTGGTGTTTATCTCCAATATCGTTGGTCAGCCTGTTATCGCGCTGATTGCAATATCTATCGCAGGGGCATGCTTCGGATTCTTGCCCTTCAACCTGAATTCCAAACGAAAGATGTTTATGGGCGACACAGGCTCGACATTCTTAGGCTTCACGCTTGCTGTATTATCGATTCAGGGCGGGTTCAAGAGCTACGCGGTAATCTCGTTTGCCGCGCCGATGCTGATACTCGGTCTGCCGCTGTTCGACACCATCTTCGCCATCCTTCGGCGGGTGCTAACAGGCAAAAACCCGATGTCTGCCGACAGAGGTCATATACACCACAGGCTGGTAGATATGGGCTTTTCGCAAAAGCAGACGGTGTTTATACTATATGCGCTAAGCGGCATTTTGGGCATAACCGCGGTTGTGCTTGCCGAAAGCGGCGCGGCAAGAGCGCTTATACTGCTTGTATGCGTGCTAATATTTATTATAGCCGGTAGTTTCTTTGCCGCGAAGGCATCTAAGCAGAACGGACAGGGGCAGGATGCGGAGAATGAGAAGGATATTGATAAAGAGATTGAATAGAGATGCGAGGGTTTTACCATGACAAAAATCGAAAACCGCAATATCAAGGTTATGACCGTGTTCGGCACACGCCCGGAGGCGATCAAGATGGCGCCGCTGGCTATAAAGCTTGCCGCTTGCCCGCATATCGACGCGACTGTTTGCGTGACAGGGCAGCACCGCGAGATGCTGGACCAAGTGCTGGATATGTTTGCGATTAAGCCTGACTACGACCTTAATATTATGAAGGCAAATCAGACGCTTATAAATATCACTACCGGCGTGTTGGAAGGTTTAGACGCAGTTTTGAAGCAAGCCGAGCCGGATATCGTGCTGGTTCACGGCGACACATCGACCTCTATGGTGGGTGCGCTTGCGGCGTTTTACAACCAAGTCAAGATTGGGCATGTCGAGGCGGGGCTTAGGACGTACGACAAATACTCGCCGTTCCCGGAGGAGATGAACCGCTGTATGACAGGCGTTATGGCGGATTTCCACTTTTCGCCTACGACCGCGAATCGGGATAACCTTCTGCGCGAGGGCAAGGCGGCGGAATCTATATATATCACAGGCAATACTGTTATAGATGCGCTTAAAACCACGGTTTGCGAGGATTATAAGTTCCACAACGAAACATTGGCGAACACCGATTTTTCGGCGCAGCGGGTAATCCTTGTTACCGCGCACCGCCGCGAAAATCTGGGCGAGCCGCTTCGCAATATATGCGAGGCTCTGCGGTTTGTGGTGGAAAATTACCCCGACACCCGCATAATCTACCCGATACACTTTAATCCAAAGGTGCGCGAAACGGCGTATGAGATACTCGGCGGGCTTAATAGGGTGGATATCATAGAGCCTGTGAACGTAGACGATTTGCACAACGCGATGGCGCGGTGCTATATGGTTATGACCGACTCGGGCGGGCTTCAGGAAGAGGCCCCGTCGCTCGCAAAGCCTGTATTGGTGCTGCGCAACGAAACAGAGCGCCCCGAAGCCGTTGCGGCAGGCACGGTTAAGGTTGCGGGCGTGGATAAAGACAACATCATAGCTAT
>JGI994J12354_10001275_pt1 | contig 25429 bp, 21 predicted proteins | sample IntmicLarv3ML3BL_FD_12354 | JGI IMG/M metagenome (IMG submission 12354)
AAACTACGGCTCGATGATTCTCGAGTTGGCAGACGATGCAAAGCCAGAAGATTTTGATGCGGCACTTTTAGGTAAAACTACAAAAGAATCTTTTGTTGAATTTGGTAAAGAAAAAATTTCTTTAGAAAAATTATTGAATGCTTGGGAATCTCCGCTAGAAAACATATTCCCAACTAAGGCATTTGAGGATAAAGAAGAAATTCCTGAAATTTCTTTTGCCGAAAAAAGCATTGTTGTTGCAAAAAATAAAACTGCAAAACCAACTGTGTTTATCCCGACATTCCCTGGTTCTAACTGCGAGTACGATACTGCAAAAGCTTTTGAAAACGCAGGTGCTAAAAGCGATATTTTCGTTTTCAAAAATCTTACTGACGCAGATGTCAAAGCTTCCGTAGAAGAAATGGCAAGGCGCATTGAACAGTGTCAGATATTGATGATTCCCGGTGGATTCAGTGCAGGCGATGAACCTGCAGGTTCAGGAAAATTCATAGCAGCAGTTTTCAGAAATCCTATTTTGAAAGAAGCACTAACATCTCATATCAAAGACAAAAAGAATTTGGTCTTAGGTATATGCAACGGATTCCAAGCTCTGATAAAATTAGGATTAGTACCTTATGGCGAAGTCAAAGATTTCACAGAAGATTGCCCTACTCTTACCTACAATAATATAGGACGCCATATTAGTTGCTATGCAAAAACAAAAATCGTAAGCAAACTTTCGCCTTGGTTCTCTGAATGCGAACTTGGTCAAGAACACATCATTGCCCTCTCTCACGGCGAAGGTAAGTTTGTTGCTTCAAAAAATGTTTTAGATTCACTTATCAAAAATGGACAAGTTGCAACTCAATACATAGACAATTTTGGCAAGCCTTCAAATTCAATAGAATTTAATCCGAATGGTTCTACTTATGCAATTGAAGGCATATCTAGCCCTTGTGGTTTAGTGCTCGGCAAAATGGGTCACTCAGAACGCATAGGTGATAATGTTGGCAAAAATATCTACGGAAATAAATTCCAAGAAATTTTCTTATCAGGCGTTAAATACTTCTTATAAAAACAATGAAAGTTACAGTATTAAAAAACCAATCACAAAGCATCTTTGTAAACGAAACTACTTCTTATAGTTATCATCAGGCTTACAAAGCTATTAATAATTTTTCGCAATCTTTGCCTACTGCTGAATATGTCGCTATATATGGAGACAATTCTGCACAATGGGTGTGCGCTCTCTACGCAGCTTGGGAAAAGGGCGCGTGCGTTATTCCTATCGACTCAAAATGCGACGTAAAAGAAACTGCTTTTATTTTGAATGATGCTTGCCCTACTGTTTTATGCACTACAAAAGCGAATCTCGAAGTTGCAAAAGAGGCAGTAGCTCTTTGCTCTCACAAAGTAGAAATATTTATTTTAGAAGATATTATTATTGATGAAACTTCTGCTTCGGGAGAGTTTGAAATTGCGCGCGAAGATAATGAATTAGCTTTGATTGTCTATACTTCTGGCACAACAGGAAATCCAAAAGGTGTATTGCTTACATTTTTGAATCTGCGCGCAAATCTTGAAGCAGTTGTTGAAGCAGGATATTTTTTCCAAGGAGTACGAGTACTTACTATGTTGCCCTTCCATCACATTTTACCATTGATGGGAACTATCATAGCCCCTATCTATGCTGGCGGAACTTTGAACTTTCCAAAGACTCTTTCTCCCGCAGATATCAGTGCACTACTTCAAATTCACCCTGTTGATTTAGTTGTAACAGTCCCTAGATTTTATGAATTAGTGCATAGTTCTATCAAGGATAAAATCAGAAGAAGTGCTTTATTAAAATTTATTTTCTTCTTTGCAAAAATTATTTCTTCGGAAAAAATTTCTAGACGCATATTTAATTCTGTGCACAAAAAATTCGGCGGAGAAGTTAAGTTCTGGATTACGGGAGGCGCATCTTTAGACAAAGTTGTAGCTAAAGATTTGCTCGCATTAGGATTCGTCATCCGCGAAGGATATGGTATGACAGAATGTGCACCTATCATCGCATTTCCACGTCCTGGGAAATTTAAAATCGGTTCTCCAGGGCAGTCTATATCTTGCAACGAGCTTCGTATTGTAGACGGCGAAATTGTAGTTCGCGGACTTAACGTGACTGAAGGCTACTATAATAGACCAGAAGAAACTGCTGAGCAAATCCGCAATGGATGGCTCTATACTGGCGACATTGGCTATATTGATGACGATGGATTTCTCTTTATTACAGGGCGTCGCAAAGAACTTATTGTTTTACCAAATGGTAAAAAAGTAAATCCTATAGAAATGGAATCACGCCTTGTGGAGCAAAGTAGCGATGCGCTTGAAATCGGCGTGCTCTCTTACGAAAACATTTTGCAAGCAATTGTAAGAGTCAAAGAAGAACTTTATAATTCTTTAGATAAGGATGCTCTTATCGAAAAAATTCGCGACTCTGTTATCTTACCTTACAATAGAAATGCAGCTTCATATAAAAGAATAATCAGGTTCGTATGCACAACAAAAGAACTCCCACGCACACGTATAGGCAAAATGAAGCGCCACCTCCTACCCTCTTACATCGAGAGCATTAAAGACGATATCCCTACAAAGCTACTCCCAGAGCCAGAAAGCGACATCTATAAATTCTTAAAAAAATATATAGGCGAACAAAGCCCTGTTCCTCCAACAGCAGACGGACATCTTGAAATGGATTTAGGTTTAGATTCTTTAGGCAAAATTTCTTTGCACTGCTTAATCAAAGAAAACTATCACCTCGATTTACAAGATAAAGATTTTGAAAATAATCCTACACTTCGCACGCTTTCTGCATTTATCGAAAGCACATCGAATGCAATATCAGAGACAAAAAGCACAGGTGTTAGCTGGACTGATATTATTAAAAATCATAAAACAAAAAAATTACCTTTCACAAATTTCTTTCACTTTATCACAATAATTATTTTCAAGTTTTTCACAAAAAAAGCCTACAAACTAAATATTCAAGGTGAAGAAAACATCCCTACAACTGGCTCTGCAATTTTGGCTGTGAATCATCAATCCTATATGGATGCTGTTTTCGTTTGTATGCCAATGTCTAAAACAAGAATCTATACAACTTACTTCTACGCAAAAATACGCAAAGTTTTACGTAGCGGATTTATCAGATATTTTGCAAAACATAGCAACGTTATCATTATGGATCACGACGATAATCTGATTGAATCCATACAAAGCCTTGTGCAGGTTTTGAAGAAAGATAATCTGCTTGTGATATTCCCAGAAGGCACACGTACCCATACAGGCGAAGTTGGTGAATTCAAACAAACATTTGCTATCCTTGCAAAAGAATTGAATTTGCCAATAATTCCAGTATCTATCAAAGGCGCGTTTGAGGCTCTTAAAAGCAGAAGCAGCTTACCAAAGTTTGGTTCAGAGATTTCTATAACTTATAAAACGCCTATCATAGCACAAGAAGGCGAAACTTACGAATCTTTGGCTACTAGAGTAAAAGAAGAAGTAGAAAACTAAAGCACTATACCAAAAAATACAGGTGCAATAAAAGCAGTTACAATTGCCGCCAAAACTAGTGTTAGTGCGGCAATTGCAGCGTGCGATTTATCTTCTTGCGTGCAGCGCGCAGTGCCTATCATATGGCTGACTGCGCCCATTGCTAGACCGTAAGACAATCCATTCTTAACACCCAATCTGCGCAAAACAAAATAGCCAAATATGTAGCCAGATAAACCTGCAATGGTTACTGCAACTATTGTCAACGCAGGCATTCCGCCTGCGATAGCAGATATTTCTATCGCAATAGGTGCTGTCACGCACTTTGGCAAAATTGAAGCAATCACGGCATCTTCAAGATTAAAAATCCTAGCCAACGCAAATCCTGAAAAAAGACTTGTAAATACTGAAGCAAAAACTCCTGACAAAATAGGTAATAAATTCTGCCTTATCAGTTTGAAAAATTCTATAAGCGGATACGCCAACGCAACAGTTGCAGGACCGAGCATATCGATGACAATTTGATTTCTTTCAACATAATCTTTTACGCTTATGCCAAAGATAATCAAAAATATCCCAGCTATAATAGATGCAAATACTACTAGCGGGAATTTTTTTATATACTTATTTTTCTTACCTAACCAAACCCCTATTAAGTATGAAGATATCGTTATCAAAATAGCAAAAAATATCTGTAAAAACTCCATCATTTTTTTGCTTTTAGTTTGATAGTTAAATCAGTTACAAATGCTGTTACAATCAGTGTTGAAATCCAACTAATTAGCACAGCAAAAAACATAGGTAATCCTTTTTCTGCAATTAAATCTTTATATAGATACACTGCCACAAAAATCGGAACAAAAAAGAATACCATATTTTTTAAAATTAATGCGCACACATTTTCCATAAGTTTTATAGGAATAATTTTTGTGCCCATACAAAAAGCCATCAAAAACATTCCCATCAATGACCCTGGAATTTTTAGATTCATTAAATTTGCCAGATAGATTCCAACAAAATTAAAAATGCAAAGAATTCCAAATCCCAATAAACACATAACGAGTTTATTTTTTAGAAGAAATTTGAAAAAACTATAAAACTTTACACTCATTTTATTTTTTTTGAATGACTCCAAATACTAATTTGAAAATTGAAAATCTATACAACTCGAACATAAAAAAACCTCTTCCGTTTTTCAAATTGATTGATAGTCGAAAGAGGCTGTAAATGTTCTGAAATAAAAAATTATCTCTTGGAGAACTGGAAGCGTTTACGCGCGCCTGGTTGACCTGACTTCTTACGTTCTTTAGCACGTGAATCGCGAGTGATCAAACCTTCTGACTTCAATGGAGAACGGAATGTAGAATCGAACTTTTCTAAAGCTCTTGCCAAACCGTGACTGATTGCGCCAGCTTGTCCTACAGGACCGCCACCTTTAACTGTGATTTGTGCATCAACAGAATTCAATTTTTCGACAGTAACCAAAGGTCTTGTTGCCAAAGAATAAAGTTGTTCAGTGTAGCAAAAATCTTTCAAATCTTTATCATTAACTGTGATATTGCCAGAGCCGTTAGACAAACGAACTCTTGCAACTGCAGCCTTACGGCGACCTACTGATACAAATACTTGTGTTTGACTCATTGCAATTAGAAATTAAATGTTTTTGGTTTTTGTGCTGTATGAGGATGCTCAGCGCCAGCATAAACGTGGAGCTTAAGAAGCATTGCACTAGCAAGTTTATTGCCAGGCATCATACCTTCAACAGCATGTTTAATCAAAAATTCAGGTTTTCTGGCACGATAGTCGGACAATTTGACATAGCGTTCACCGCCAACATAGCCCGTATAGTGCATATATTCTTTTTTGTCTTCCTTCTTGCCTGTGACACGAATCTTTTCCGCATTGATGACGATAACGTGATCGCCGTGATCCATATTGGGAACATAGGCAGCTTTATGACGGCCACGTAATACGTTGGCTATCTTTACTGCCAAACGACCCAACACTTGATCTGCCGCGTCGACGACAAACCACTCTTTTTGATCTTGTACTTTCGCAATTGTTGTTTTCATTAAACTTAAAATTAAAACAGTCGAATGTAGCAGTACAAATCGCATCGTCAACATTTTTTTACAAAATTTTCATTTTTCCTGAATTTTGATGAAAAAATCTAAATTCTTTAGTCTTGTAATCGAAAATAAAGTTCTATTAGTTTAGAGCCGAATTATGACGAATCTATATACAAGAATACTTACTATACTCAGTTTATCATTGATGCTCACGGCATGTACGACATCTCCTTACGTGAGCGACATAACGTGGACGCCTGTGTCTATCCTCGGTGTGAACGAAGATGCACAACCATACAAAACACCTTATCTAAAAATCATAAATCAATCTACAATGACAGGCTTCACTGGTAGAGCTCCATTTGAAGGTAGATTCGTAGTTCACGACGGTGGCAGAACAGACAGTGGTTATTTTTTAACTTCAGAACAAATGGCTGCACACAAAGAAAAAGATTCTTCTGAGCAATACGAACAAGCATTTCTTACAGCACTTACAAATACATCTATAGTTAGTATTCGCGATGGCGAACTTTTGATGATGACTTCAAAAGGTACTGTATTGATGCGTTTAAAACCTCTTAAATAATGAAGAGCCTTTTTGGCATTGTTATTTTAATATTTGCTACGATTTTGCTTAGCTCTTGCGAATCGACAGAGAAGCTTACAAATTCTTTAAAGAACCCAGTAATATTGTCTGAAAGAGACGCGAATCTTTTAGGTCTTTAGCCTATGCAAAAAAACGTAGCAATATTTGGTGGAAGCTTTGACCCTATTCACAAAGCACATATCAAGATTGCAGAGAGCGCTTTTACTAAGCTCAATCTAGACGAGATTATTTTTTTGCCAAACGCTTGTTCGCCGTTCAAAGACTCAAACTTTACAGACAGCGCGCACCGAATTAATATGCTTTCTTTGGCATTAGAAAATTCAGAAATTAATGCGAGAGTTTCTGATTACGAGATTCAAAAAGGTGAAAAAAGTTTTTCAATAGATAGCGTAAAATATTTTTTGTCTTTGAATCCTGAAACAAATCTTTACTGGATTATAGGCGCAGACCAATTTGAATTACTGCATTTGTGGAAAAATATAGAATCTCTTTGTTCGTTGATTACTTGGATAGTAGTGAGGCGTCCGAATCACGAATTGAAAAATAACAATCTACCAAAATCTATAAAAATAAAATTTCTCGACTTTGAAGAAACCCCGATAAGTTCTACAGAAATCAGAAATAAGATAAATCAAAATCAAGATTTAAGCTTTGACCTAGAAGATAAAATCATCTCTTATATTAAAGAGAAAAACTTATACAAAGATGGCAATACAAGACGATAAAATTACTTTAGAAATAATCAAAAAATGCTGCGAAGCTTTAGAAGATAAAAAAGCAATAGATTTAAAAGTCTTGGATATGCGTGGCAAATCGCCAATTACAAATTTCTTTATTCTCGCAACTGCGAACTCTGAACCGCACATGCGAGCTCTCTCTAATGAGCTCGATAAGACTTTGAAAGAATTAAAAATTCAATCTGTCGGACGCGACTTTACCGCAGGCTCTGGCTGGACTGTCGTTGATGCTTTTGATTTTATGGCACACATTTTCTTAGAAAATCAACGCGGATTATATTCTATTGAATCTCTCTGGAAAGACGCTCAAGAAATAAAGGTCTAATAGATCTTTTGAGAGGGCTCCTAGCTATATAAAGTTTGGCGGTGCTGGCGATTATCAACGCTAATATAGCAAGGCTACTAATCTGCACAGATATTTTAATGAATTCGATCGCCAAATTTTGTGTAGCTAGGAGCCCTCTTAAAAAATCTATGCAGGCGAGAAGCCTTGCTATATTACTGCTGATAACCGCAAACTCTATGTTGCTAGGAGTCCATTTAAATTACTGCTGATAATCGCCAACACCGCCAAACTCTATGTTGCTAGGAGCCCATTTAAAAAATTCGTCGAAGACTTTTTTAACGATGGGGCCTGCGGTTTTGCCACCAGATGCATCGCCCGGTTCTTCTCCTTCAATGACAACTGCAATTGCAATTTCAGGATTTATGGCAGGAGCAAAAGCAATCATCCAAGCAAGAGTCAAAGGCTTGCCCTCAGACATTATTTGAGCCGTACCAGACTTCGCGGCAACTTGTGCCAAATCAGTATGAACAGTTCTTGCAGTTCCGAATTCAACAGCACCAATCATACCTTCAACAATTTTGTTATACTGCTCGTCCGAAATTGGGAGCTTTTTTGCACCGTGATACTCAGCATCTGTACGACGCACAGGATTGTAAATAATACTGGGCTTTGTCTTTGTTTGTCCGCGCGCAAAACTCGCAGTAAAGCAAGCCATCTGTAAAGGGGTTTGCAAAAGATATCCTTGCCCTATTGAAGTATTGGCAGTGTCGCCATTTAGCCAAACACCTGCCTTTTTTACTTCTTGCTTATATTTTTTGTCAGGAACTATTGTTCTAGAACCTTCTTCAAAAGGAAGCTCTATGCCTGTCTTTTTATCAAGACCAAACATTCTAGCAGCCTCGCTGATTTTTTCGATAGTCGCGCTAAGACCTGTTGTATAGAAGAACACATTGCAACTACGCGCGATTGCTTCATCTAAACAAACTTCGCCGTGACCAGAGCGTTTATGACAAGGAAAATTGCGATTACCAACAAGTAAAGCCCCCTGACAATCGATAGGCTTTTCAATGTCTAGCGTGTGAGCTTCAAGCCCCGCCACCGCAGTAATTATTTTGAAAGTAGACCCTGGTGGATAAAGACCTTTTATAGCTCTATTTAACCAAGCACCCTTCTCTCTTATTTTCGCATCTACTTCGTAAGTAATAAGGGGGGTTAAGTCATTTCCGTCATACGAAGGACGCGATGCCAAAACTAAAACTTCACCGCTATTAACGTCAAGTGCTACAACCGCGCCTTTGCGCTGTGCCATTGCATCTTCTGCCGCTTTTTGAAGGCGTATATCTATGGAAGTTTTTAAGTCTTTGCCTTTGCGAGGAGCAACGTTTTCAAGAGTATCATAAGTGTAGCCATTTGGGTCGACGACCAGAATCTGCGCACCACTTTGACCACGCAAATGATCATCAAAATATTTCTCTAATCCGTCGCGACCTTTTTTATCTGCAAAATAATATGTGCGCAAATTTCCACCACTAAGATGCGTAGAATCTGTTTCAAAGTCAGACCCCACAAAGCCTAAAGCGTGCACTGCATACTCGTTAAATGGATAGTATCTGCAAGAGTCTGTGTAGATTTGAATAGGTGAATCTATAGGCAATTTTTCTGATAAAATTGCATACTGTCTCTCATCTAAATCTTTAACAATAGGCAAAGGTAAAAGTGTGCGTTGTTGGAAGTGCTTATTGAAATCGCTTTTATTTAAAGTAAAATCTTCTTTTAAAATTTCGTTGATTCTATCTACATAAGAATTCAAAACATTTTCACGTGCAGTAACAGAAAGCTTTGAAGCTACCTCTGAATTAAAAGTTTCGCCACGCGCACGCATATCTTTTTTAAGACACGCATATTCTTCTCTGAATTCTTTTCTTATATCGTTAAAGTAAACTGCCGCAGAAAATCTTGGTTTATTGCCTACTAAAAGATTATTGTTTCTATCGTAAATATTTCCGCGTGCCCCCGGTTTTATGATTCTGCGTAGCGACTGTCTTTCACCTTTTTTAGTATAATCTTCGTGCAAGATAATTTGCCTGTAAGCAGCAGAAGCAACCAGTATCAAGAAGAGCGTAGCAAAGATATAGTAAAACAAATAGATTCTACTATTTCGCTTCGTAAACTCTTCTACCTTGAAATTCATTAATATTCTTCCACCTTAAACTCAGACACCAAAAAATGACCGAAAGATTCCTGCAAAGACAAAATATATCTAGAAATATATATCAATGAAAGTGCAGATAATATAAAATCGACACCTATTCGTAAAAAATATTCAGAAAAATAAAGTTGTCCTCTTGGAAAGAACAAAATGTAGAGCACAAAAAATAAAAGATTTATAATTTGAAACATAGATATCGTTACATAAATGTCTTTTGTAACAAATCTATAACGCTGTGAGCGGAAGATTCCATAGATAAATAGCCAAATCGCAGCCAAAGTAAATCCGTTAACAGGCGTTGTGCTTGCCGACAAAACTGCGCTGATAAACACAACAACTATTCCGTTTTTCAAATTCAAATACAAAGCAGGCGCCGCGATAAAAATTACGGGAATCACTAGAGCCATTCCATAGATAGATAAAAAATCATTTATTTGTGCCAATATAAAAATGAAAATCAAATTTACAAAAAGCATCATTAAAGCTTTTATGTTTATGAATCTTTTCATTAGTTTATCTCTATGGGAATAAGAACCAAAACCTCGCGCAAATCTGATAAATCCTTGGATAAATCGACTATTCCTGTTTTGAACAAATCATCGTCATCAAAAGTAAGTTTTGAAACAGAACCGATATAAATGCCCTCTGGAAAAGTTCCTGCAAGCGAAGATGTATAAACTTTTAAAGGATTCTCTTTCGTAGCAATCAAGTTTTGTTGAACAGCAGAAACTTCTCCATAAGCACTGTGAAAGGCGCTAGACCCCCAACCCTGATAAATAACAGGATTTGGACACCCTTCTACATAAGCTGCCATTCTAAAGCCTTTGCTACTTAAAAGTTCTACTACGGATGTGTATGCATTAACTTCTGTGATTCTACCGACAACTCCGCCTGAAAAAATTACAGCGCATCCGACCTTTACTCCATCCATAGAGCCACGCCTTATAACTATTTGTTGCCACCAAGCGTTGACATCGCGTCTGATGACCCTTGCGATAATTGGGTTATAATTATCAAAAGAAGGAATTTTTAAAAGACTTTCGTAGCGACCTAATCTATCTTGCAAAAATTTATTTTCAGTAATCTTATTTTTGTAAGCTGCGTTAAGACGCGCTAAATCGCGCCCAGCCTCGATTAGAGCTCTTTTAGAATTTGAATGTAACTGCCAAAATTTTTCTAAATCTTGCAACTGCGAAGGCACAGCATCAATAGGCGCACGGAATTCGTCAAAAAGATTCTGCCCTGCTTTTCTAATTGTTTTAGGTGCAAACAAACAAAGCAATATTACCACTGCCAAAATAGCAGTATCTCGGAAAAGCTTTATTTTAGGAAGTTGCAATGCCTATAAAAATTAGTCGTTTTCTTTTAACCACTCGTCCAAGTTTTCAAGAACACCACCAGTGCCGTTTGCAACCGCACTCAAAGGATCATCTGCAACAAAGCAAGGCAAGCCAGTCTCTTCGCTAAGCAAGCGATTAAGACCACGAATCATCGCGCCACCACCTGCTAAAACAATGCCTCTATCCATCAAATCAGAGCTATGTTCTGGTGGACAGTTTTCAAGAACTTCGCGAACAACATCAATGATAGCCTTGAAAGTTTCACCCAAAGCTTCGCGAATTTCTTGCGATGTAATTGTAAGAGTCTTTGGCAATCCTGCAACAGAGTCGCGACCCTTAACTTCTAAAGTCAATTCTTCTTCCAATGGGAATGCTGACCCTATGCGAATTTTAATTTCTTCAGCAGTACGCTCACCAACCATAAGATTGTAAGCTTTTTTCATATATTGAATAATAGCATCGTCAATCTCATCGCCGCCAACTCGAACACTCTTTGAGTAGACAACGCCAGACAATGATATAACTGCAACTTCAGTTGTACCGCCACCGATATCAACAATCATAGTCGCAGCAGGCTCGCCGATTGGAAGACCAACACCTATCGCAGCAGCCAAAGGTTCTTCGACCAAATAAACTAATCTTGCGCCCGCGCGAATTGCAGATTCTTTAACAGCTCTTCTCTCAACTTCTGTGATGCCAGAGGGAACCGCAACTACAACTCTAGGAGCCACCAAACGCATTGTACTTGAAGCTTCGCTAATGAAATAACGCAACATATGTTCAGTGATTTCAAAGTCTGCAATAACGCCATCTTTCATAGGTCTGATAGCAGTGATATTTCCAGGAGTTCTACCTAGCATAGCCTTAGCTTTATTGCCTACCGCCATAATTTTCTTAGACGTATTGAAGATTGCAACAACACTAGGTTCGCTCAAAATGACGCCTCTACCTTTGGAGAAAACCAAAGTATTTGCTGTTCCTAAGTCTATGCCTATGTCGTTTGACCAAATTTTATTTAATATTCCTGCCATATAATTGTTATTGAGTGTTCATTGTCATAGTCTTAATTATTTGACCTTTTGTCAAATCCTATTAGAAGTATAGATTAAATTTTTTTGATTAAAATTATGCAAAAATTCGGCCTATTTTTTCTTATCTTATTATATTCGCTTACATTGAGTGCGAATTCTTCTGTAAAAGTTTCGCTTGAATCGGAAACTCAAGAGCAAAAGATAGGCGGTGTTTTTGTTATGTTGATGAATTTTGATATAGCTCAAAATGCCCATATATACTCTAACGAAAGCCAGAATATAGGAATTCCGACCAAAGTTGAATGGACTTTGCCAATGGGATTCCAGCTCATAGACGAAGATTGGCCTGATACTAAAGAATTTGAATTTTTTGGTGAAAAAGCAGAAGGATTCTCTGGCAACATACAAGTTAGATACACATTCAAAGCATCCAAGTATTCAGCGGGAGAATTTCACTTGGACGCAAAAGTTTCTTGGCTTGAATGCTCGAATATTTGCACGCCCGCAGAAAGCACATTACGATTCACTGGCAACGTCATTGGAACTCCGCCACCGAGAGTTACTTTATTTCACATAATACTTTTGATTCCACTTTCTTTCTTGGGCGGACTCTTGCTAAATGCTATGCCCTGCGTCTTCCCTGTGGTTGGAATTAAAATTTTATCTTTCATAAAAAGTGCAAATGAAAATAGAAAAACTACCATACTAAATGCTTTATTGTATTCTTTGGGAATCATACTTAGCTTCCTTGCTTTGGGATTGATTTTGATTTGGCTAAAAAGCATTAGTAGTAGCTACGGATGGGGATTCCAACTTCAAGAACCTTTCTTTGTTGCGCTCCTTTGTATTTTGTTTTTTAGCATAGCACTTAACTTTTCAGGATACTTTGAATTTGGAGCATCGCTCGGAAATATTTCTTTTTTGAATACAACAAAAAATCAATATCTATATTCATTTTTGTCAGGCGTACTTGCAGTGATAGCAGCAAGTCCTTGCACGGCTCCGTTTATGGGTTCTGCAATAGGAATAGCCTTGTTGGATAGTGAAAATATTATGACAGTAATTTTCACATTCACATTTTTAGGCGTAGGTATGGCAACTCCTTATGTAGTTTTGACACTCTTTCCAAAACTACTAAACAAGCTACCAAAACCTGGAAAGTGGATGAACACTCTTAAAGAATTTTTAGCATTCCCTCTTTACGCAACTGCAATTTGGCTGCTTTGGGTTTTCTCTATACAAACATCAGTGAACGCATCCGCAACTCTTTTAGTAGCACTGCTAGGAATTGCATTCGCAGCTTGGATATTCACAAAATGGGGAGTACTCACAGCATCTAAAACTCAGAGATTTTTAGTTTACGGAATTTGTCTATTTATACTAGCAGGTGTTTTGCATATCGCATTTCATAGTTCAAGAGCAAGTGATGAAGTTGTTCAAGAAAACACAATATTTGATGAAGCAGAAATTCTGCGTCTTAGAAAGTCAGGACACTATGTCTTTGTAGATTTCACAGCTGCTTGGTGTATGACTTGTCAAGCTAACGACAGAGCCGTACTAAATACGCAAAGAGTCAAAGATTTGTTCGAGCGAAATAATGTTGTGAAAATAGTAATAGATTGGACAAATAAAGATACCCATACCGCCAAAATCTTAGCAAAATTTGGACGTGCAGGAGTCCCGCTATACTTGCTTTACTCTCCTGATTTAGAAAAAAAAGTCGAGATTTTACCTGCAATACTTAGCTACAATATTCTCTCTAAGAAAATTGACAAAACCGCTCAATAATGACTTTATTTATACTCTTATGGAAACATTAAAATTCTTAACTGCTCAACAAGCTAATGAAGTAGCTGAAAAATTTTCAACGCCTTGCTATGTGTATAGCCAAGAAGCGATAGAAAATCAGTGTAAAAAAGCACACGCATTTCCAAACTCATTCGGAATTCGCGTTCGCTTTGCAATGAAATCTTGCCCAACAAAATCAATAGTGCAGTTAATAGATTCTCTTGGTATGCACATCGATGCTTCCAGTGGATATGAAGTTGAACGTGCTATAGAAATAGGAATTGCTCCAGAAAAAATTTCTCTTTCTTCACAAGAAGTTCCAAACAACTTCAAAGAACTCATTTTAAAAAATATTCATTTCAACGCCTGCTCATTGCATCAAATAGAATCTTACGGTAAACTTTTTCCTAACACATCTTTGGGAGTACGCATAAATCCAGGGCTCGGCTCTGGCGGAACAAATCGCACAAATGTTGGTGGCGAAGCTTCTTCTTTCGGAATTTGGCACGAATACATTCCGCAGATCCTCGCTCTTTGTGAAAAGTATAATCTTAAAGTTATCAGGATTCATACGCACATTGGTTCTGGCTCTGACCCAAAAGTCTGGCAGAAAGTTGCTAAGATGAGCCTTGATACAGTCCGCAAATTTAAAGACGTTACTATACTCAATATGGGTGGCGGATTCAAAGTAGGCAGAATGAGCGACGAAACCAGCACAGACTTAACCGAAATAGGCACACCTATCGCAAATGAAATAGAAAACTTTGCAAACGAAACTGGAAGAAAACTCGAATTTGAAATTGAACCTGGAACTTTCATTATGGCAAATAGCGCAAGCGTTGTAACTACGATTCGCGACATATGCGACACTGGCAAAAATGGTTACAAATTCTTGAAATTAGATTCTGGTATGAACGAAGTTTTGCGTCCATCTATCTATGGCGCACGTCATCCATTGATTGTGCTTCAAAAAGAAATTTCTGACGAAAAAGAAAATTATATAGTAGTAGGCCGTTGCTGCGAAAGCGGAGATATACTCACTCCTAAGGCAGGCGACCCAGAAGCTCTTGAGCCTCGACTCCTAGCAAAGGCTACCATAGGCGATTTGTGCGTTATAGATTCTTGCGGAGCTTATTGTTCTGCAATGGGCACAAAAAATTACAACTCATATCCCGTAGCTGCCGAAGTTCTTTTAGAAAAATCTGGCGACTTAAAATTGATTCGCCGTCGTCAAACTTTAGACCAAATCATTCAAGATGAATTATGATTAAAACTAGTTCTCAAATTCGCGTAAGGTTTGCAGAAACAGACGCTATGGGCGTTGTCTATCACGCAAATTATCTGCATTGGTTCGAAGTCGCAAGAGTTCATTTAATGGACTCAATTGGTCTTCCATATATTGATCTTGCGAATCAAGGAACACATCTGCCAGTGATAGAAGCTCACGTAAACTACAAAAGCCCTGCTAAGTTCGATGACAAAGTAGACATCCTAGCATTCATAAAAGATACTCCTTCTTTGCGAATTAAAATTCATTATGAAGTCACCTGTAAAAATAATCTTCTTTGCACAGGTCACACCACCCACGTTTTTATAAACGAAAAAGGTATGCCTATCAAACCGCCGAAACATTTCATTGATTCTCTGAAAAAACTTTTTGATGAGAAGAAAGAAAAATGAATTATAAAAAATATCTGAATTTAAAATTTCTATTCGCACTTACAATTCTTGCGACTGCGTTTTTCTATATGTTTATTCCGCGAAACGCATTGATAGAAAAGCGTCTTGCACACGCAGACGAAAGCGAACAAGCATCAACATATCTAAAGTTGAAGCTAGAAAATGAGTATAACTATAATCCACACGGACCACACGGCCCCATACTCTATTACTACACAAATTTATTTTCAGATATTTTTGACATAGAAGACACGATTGAAAATTTACGCAAAGCACTTTTCCCGATATTAATATTCTCTTGCTTAGCGTTGCTTTTGATTTCTATAAAATCTAGCTTTTTGACAGGCTCACTGGCTGTTTTGTTTTATGGATTATCCGTCATTAGTATTATCTATACAAGCTACTTTGTTCACGAATCTTTCTTTGCATTGTTTACATTTTTATTTTTACATACGCTCTACTTTTGCGTACAAAAACCTAGTTGGAAAAACTTTGTTTTGCTAGGGTTCTTTATCGGATTAATGCAAAGTACAAAAGAAACTTCTGTCATTGTCTTTTGCGCGACGCTTTTTCCATTTGTTTTGTTAGAAGTAAAATCGAAATTTTCTGTATCTAAAAATTCAAAATATATTTTTGCAACGGCTATATCTGCACTGTTAGTCTATGTTGCATTCTATTCTTCCTTCGGCAAAAATTGGAACGGAGTTATAGACGGCTTTTTATCTTACACTCATTTTGCAGAAAAATCTTCAAGCGTAGCACACACAAAAGAATTTTTTTATTACTTTAAATTATTCCTACCATTTAAACATGGAGGAATATACTTTGGCGAATTCGCACTATTTATCGCAACAATAATTGGTATCGCATTTTCTTTTATAAATAAAAATTCTTATTTTAGATTTTTATCTATATTTTGTATGTTCTATATTACGCTGCTTTCGCTCATTGACTATAAGACTCCGTGGTTGCTGTTGTCTCTAGTTTTGCCAATGTGCGCGGTAAGCGGATATGGATTAGCAAGCCTTTTTGAAAAGAAAAATTTTTGGTCTAAAATTTTGTTTTTCGTGCTCTTATTCGGAACCATATATTGGCAATCAAAACAAATCTTCCTTATCAAAAGATACGCGAACGACCCACGTAATCCATATATTTACGTACACACAGTTGGCGATTACAAAAACTTTTTACTCCGTATGGAAAAAGCACATCAAATCAAAGGTGATGATTTGAAAACTTCATTTTATATGCGCCATTCGCCTTGGCCTAGCCCTTGGTATCTGCGTCAAATAAAAGGCACAACCTATCATAATAGACCAAACAAAAAAATCAAAGATTCACACATCATTATCACAGATAACACAATGCAAGATAATCTGAATTTCGATAAATCTTTGTATCAAGAAGAGTTTTATGGATTGCGCGAAAATTTGATATTAACTGTCTACATTAAAAAAAACTTGTTTGAAGAAATAATTAAATGAAAAAATTTTTAAAAATACTTTCTGCTCTTTTTTGCTTGTCGCTTCTGACTGTAGCAGGACTCATTGCTTACGCGATTAATAGTTCTGTATTCCAGACAAATCAGGCAAATAAATATCTGCGCACCTTCGCTGTTGGAGCAAATGTAGACAAGTTAAATATTAGCTTAAACACTATAATTATAGAGGGATTGAATCTGCCTCTAACTTCTGCTGAAGTAAAAATTGAATATCTTAAAATCAAATATAATTGGAAAGCATTGCTATTTAATGAAATTATTATTTACGATTTAGATAGCGATTCAATTACTGTAAATTTGCCTGAAGCTCCTGCGCAAATTGAAGAAAAAGTTGTCGAAGAACCAGCTATTGAAGAATCTCAAAAACCTATTCAAAGAAACACCTCTTACGTTTACGCTCCATCAAAGCCTGAAACAAAAAAAGAAGAGTCTAACAATTTTTTGCAAAAATATTCTTTGCGTATAGATAAAGCTAATCTTGAAGTTCTTTTACAAAAAAAAGATGTAAAAAACACTATTAATATTAGCCTAAAAAAATATCTTTCAAAAAGTATTTTGCTCCCAACTCAAGGCGAACTTAGTTGCAATTTGAAAAGCGATTTAACATCTTCTGCAATAGATTTTATCGCGACCTTAGAAGCTAAAAACTCTCAAAATGTTTTGGAAGCTATACTAACTGAAAACACTTCAAAAATATTACAATGTTCTGCCATCTTTGACAAAGACTTTTCTAAATTCGATGCAAAAGTCAGATTAGATTTTTCAAATAAAAACTTTCAAAATTTTGTTCCATCAACTGCAAATGCTCCATTTAACGGAACGCTCTTTGCCGACTTAACCGCAGATACATCTATCGAAAATATAGATTGTAATCTCACCTTTACATTCACAAGTGGCGACTTGACTGCATTGAATCAATCTTTGTCTGGGCTAGAAAATCTCAATGCTCAAGGACAAATGGCTTTTAATAGAAAATCTAATATTGTAAATATAGATGCTTTTAAAATAGATATTTTGCAAAACTCTCATCTTGTACTCAATGCACTTATCAAAGAGAAAATTTTGATAGATTTAGAGAATCCTTTTGCAATTCCAAACGGCGAATTACTTGTTCTTAATATAGCAAAAATTCCAGAAGGGATTTTGAAATCTTATTTACCTGATTTCAGATTTTCGCCAAATAAATTTTCTACAAGTATTTCTTTATCTAAAGTAGAAAATAAAGATGCCTTTTTAATTCAGAGCATAAGACCTCTTGAATTTAATTCTATGAATATTTTCAAGAACGATTCTTTGTTTATTAAAAATCTAAATTCAAATTTTCACTTTGATATTTTAATAGAAAAAGCTTCTAAAATTTCTGCCGACTTAAAGCTAGATTTCCTTGAAGACAACGCACCAGCGTTAACTTTGAATTCTAAAATCCTGTTCGATAATGACAATATTTCTTCTGATATTGCTTTAATAGGAAATCTTAAAACTGCATTAGATTTACAAGTACAATCTTTGAATTATTCAAAATATTTTAAAGGCACAAAAATCGACTTAACTAGCAAAATTTCTCTTGTAGAAAATCTGATTAATATCGCTACTTTCGATACTAAAATTTCTGATGCAAATGATGCTATAATTCTCTCTGCTTTCACAACGGGCGCTATGAGTTATGATTTGAAAAATAAATCTTTCGATGCTAAATCTAATCAAGCAAAACTCCTTGCTAAAGATACTCCTTTTGCCATCATTTCAACATTCATTCCAAATGCCAGTGGCGAAATTCTTAATTGCGATATTACTTTAAATAACAAAGAATCTAATTTAATTATCAATGGCTTTGCTTCTATAAAAAATCTCTCTTATATCCATAATGGCGAGAGTATAGTAAAGCGTGTAACTCCTTACATAAATTTTGATGCAGTCTTAGAAAATAAATCTTTAGACTTAAATGTCTCTGAATTTATTTTGTCGCAAAATAATATTCAAGCAATCAAAGGCACCGCGCTTGCTAAATGCTCCTTTGAAGAATATTTTGTTCTACAACATGCAAAAATTGCCTTCATAACTTCGCTACCAGCGCTAATGAATTTAGAGTGCTTAAATAAATACAACAATATCTCTTCTGGACACGCTGAAGGCTTGATAATTCTAAATGAAAACAAGTGTGAAGCTTCAGGAAAAATTTCAAATTTTTCTACACGCACACGTCCTGAAAAACTTGAGGTTTTCAATTTCTCTCTTCAAGCAACAAAGAACGATGTTCTTTATGATATCCTCTCCGATATAGAGATTTTCAGCTCTCGTGGCAAAAGCCAAGCAAATGGAGATTTTAAATTGCGTGAAAATTTTGATATTAACCTTACTGTCGACAATATTGTTTTAGAAGATATAACTCTTCTTTCAAAAGCATTTTCAAAACCCACTGTAAATTATCAAAAAACAATTGCGCCAACTTCTGCATCGAATTCCGGAGTAAATAGAAACATACAAAAAGAACCCGAAAACGAGCACATAGTCACAGCTACAATTTCTACTGATAACGACGCTAAAGCTTTCTGGAATTTCGGACGCAATTTAGATTTTGTTTGTAATATAAAGTCTATACAAAACAAGGGCGAATTCCTTTTGAAAAACTTTTCTGGCAAACTAAATGCCGAAGAAAATTTGCTCTCAATAGAAAATGTAAAAGGTCTTTTATACGAGGGCAAACTTGAGATGACCGGCAAATGCATATTTGATGCAAATGCAAAAGTTCCTTATTTAATGGAAAACGCAAAAATTACAATTGATAAAATAAATCTTGAGCCTCTTACAAAAAATCAAAATGGTGAATCAATGATTTCTGGGCTCTTTGATGGAAGTGCAAATATTAAAAGTAGCGGAACAAATATCGATACTTTGTTAAACAACATCAAAGGTAATGCAGAATTTAAAAGTGCAAACAAAGGTGTTCTTTCTTTGATAAATCAAACATCTGTCACTGGCGCAACTGTTGGAACAGCAAATGCAGTTCTTGGAATAGGTGAAAAACTTCTCGGGAACAAAGTCAAAGAAGTTGGAGCAATGAGCGAGTTGTTAAGAATTTTCCAAGCTCTTGAATATTCTTCTTTATCAGCAAAAGCCTCGCGCGCAGACGATATGGATATCAAAATTGAAAAAATAGAAATGATAAGCCAAGACATTATAATTTCTGGCGCAGGAAAAATTTTGCATTCAAAAAATCTGCCAATTACAAAACAAGACTTATCTATTAATGCAGAAGTTTTTGTGTCAGAAAAAACAATTGCTCCACTCTTTAAATCAGCAGGATTACTGCGCGATGGAATGTTAATAGAAGGTTTTGCTACCGGTCCAAAATTTATTATGGGAGGCAATCTTAGCAGCCCAACAAACAATTTAACACAGATACTGCGCACTGCAAGCACAGGTACTGTAAATTCTTTACTGCAAAAATTACAAAATAATTAGAATGAAAAAAGTAAGCACAAAAAACATTTTGGATAAAAAATCCAAAGAAAAAATCGTAATGATTACAGCTTATGATGCGATATTTGCTTCTCTCGCAGACAAAGCAAATGCCGATATTCTTTTAGTTGGTGATTCTGTCGGCAACACATTTTTAGGAATGGAATCTACAATTCCTGTTACTATTGATGATATCGCTCACCACACGAAAGCCGTTGCCAGAGCCGATCCTAGCGCGATGATTATTGCAGACATTCCTTTTGCTTTACCTGCATATTCTTTTGATAAGCTTTTAAAAAAATGCATTTACCTTATGCAAGAATGCAAAGCTGACGGAGTTAAAATCGAATGTGGTAAAAACTTTGCACCTATTGTTCAAAAGCTGACAGATGCTGGAATTCCTGTCATTGCACACATTGGTTTATTGCCTCAACAATATTTAAAGCTAGGTCAATATCGTTCTTTCGGAAATGCTGAAAGCGAGGCGCAGAGTCTCATCACAGAAGCATTAGCTCTTCAAGAAGCAGGTGCTTTTTGTGTGTTGATGGAAATGGTAAATGCAAAAATTGCAAAAGAAATTACAGAAAAACTATCTATCCCTACAATAGGCATAGGCTCAGGCGCAGACTGTGATGGACAAGTTTTAGTTTGTACAGACATCTTAGGTCTCTCTCAAAAAGTTCCTCCATTTGCAAAAAAATATGCGAATCTTTCAGAGACTATTTTCGATGCTTTCGAGAATTATGCAGATGATGTGCGTTCAGAAAAATTCCCTAAATAAATGAAAAAGTACTATATTAAAAATAGCTTCATTCACGGTAGCGGAGCTTTTGCTGCAAAAAAAATCAGAAAGGGCGAACGCATTGGCGAATATGTAGGTCGCAAAATTTCTAAAAAAGAATCTGACGAAATTGGTATTGCTCAGCAAAAAAAAGCTGAGCAAACAAAGGAAGGTGCAGTTTATATTTTTGAACTCAATGACGAATTTGATTTAGATGGAAATGTTCCTGAAAATGATGCACGCCTTATCAATCACTCTTGCGACCCCAATTGCGAGGCTGTAAATGAAGACGACCATATAGTTTTTGTTGCAACAAAAACTATAGAACTAGATGCAGAAATTGTATATAATTATGGATACGAGTTTCAGCATTTTTTAGAGCATCCTTGTAAGTGTGGTTCAGCAAATTGTTGCGGATACATTATTGCTGAGCACGACAGACCAAAGCTAATGAAGCTACTTAGAAATAAGAGAAAAAAGTCTGTGAAAATTCTCTAGTAAAAATCTCATATATAACCTCTGCCCTTTTGGTTTGACTTTGATTTTCATTAAAGTGAAAATCGAATGTACTTTCACAAAAGGCATATATGATGAGATTAATAATTACTACAATTGCAGTATTTTTGTGCTCGAACATTTTCGCAGAAAAAATTGCAAAGACTCCACCTGACATTGTTCCTAATACTTCACTTGAAGGCAAATGGCTGACTGGTTATCAAGCTTGGTTCAGGACTCCTAGCGATGGAACTGGCAACTACTGGACGCACTATTCAGCTGGCAAAAATCCAACCGCCGAAGGCTTAGTTGTTGATATGTGGCCAGACACAACAGAGTTTCCTCTAGAGCTCAAAGATGCAGTTCCAGAATTTTTCCATCCAAATGGCGAGCAAGCTTATCTATACAGTTCTGTAAAACCAGAAATTATCGACACTCATTTTAGATGGATGAAAGAGTATGACATTGATGGTGTTTGGCTTCAAAGATTCGTAGTTGGTCTGCCTGGAGAAAGATTTGAAAAATCATTTCCAACATACAAAGCGATAATGGATAGCGTTGTTGAATCTGCAAAAAAGCACGGTCGAGTCTGGGGCATAAATTTTGATCCCGCAGCTTCAAACAAGGAAACTGTTTTTGATACTATTATCACAGAGTGGAAACGTATGGTCGATGAAGGACTCACAAAGCCTGAGAATAGATACATCCAACACAATGGTTTGCCAGTAGTACATCTTTGGAATATGCACAACAAAGGCGATAGATTCTCTCCAATAGATGCTGAGATTGGATTGAAATTTATGGAGTTTTTCAAACAAGAAGGCCCATATAAAGCATTCTTGATTAGCGGTGCAACTCCACACTGGGCAAATGACAATGAGCCTGAATACATAAAATTAAAAGAAAATATGCAAGCAGTAGTACCTTGGAATATTGGCAACTACGGAATGAAAGATGGAGTTCCATTCGCAGCTACAGGTCATTGGGCAAAAGAAAAAAATTTCGCGGAAGAATATGGCATGATATGGATTCCTACGATCTACCCCGGATTCTCTTGGAAGAATATGAATCGCTACCGCAAAGACGGCGAAGTTTTTATAGATAGATGCAAAGGCGAATTTTTATGGGGACAATTTGCAGCAACTCATAAAATCGATGCAAATACTCTTTTCTTGGCAATGTTTGACGAGGTTGATGAAGCCACTGCATTTTTCAAAGTCTCTCCCGAGCCTCCTACTCAAGCGCACTTCGTAGGTACTGACGGTATGCCCTCAGACTGGTGGTTGCAACTAGTAAGAGAAGCGCGTCGAATCTATCGCTCTGGCGAAGAATTCCCGAAAACTATTCCTATCAAACCTTAGTTAAAAACACATTTTGAAAAATCTCGCTCACAAAAAAAGCGAGATTTTTTACATTCATATTCACATCTAAACTTGGTCATTTTTATTTGACATCTACATCTATTAAAAAGAGAATTAACCGAACATTTACACAAAACACATTTATGATAAGATTAACCATTACAACAATCGCAATACTCCTTTGTTCTAATCTCTTCGCAGCTCCCGCGAAAAATATGGCAAAGACTCCTCCAAATATAGTTCCGAATACCTCCCTCGAAGGTAAGTGGCTGGTAGGCTATCAAGCTTGGTTCAGAACTCCTAGCGATGGCACAAATTTACATTGGCAACATTATTCAGGCGGTAGAAATCCTTCAGCAGAAGGTATGGTCGTTGACCTTTGGCCTGACACAACTGAATTTCCAGAAGAAATCAAAGACTTAGTTCCTGGATTCTTCCATCCAAATGGCGAACAAGCTTATCTGTACAGCTCAACAAAACCCGAAATTATCGATGTGCATTTAAGATGGATGAAAGAATATGATATCGATGGTCCTTGGTTGCAAAGATTCGTAGTTGGTCTTCCAGGACAAAAGCTCGAAGAAAATTATCCTATATTCAATGCAATAATGGATAACGTTGTTGCATCTGCAAAAAAACACGGTCGAGTCTGGGGCATAAATTTTGATCCTGCTGGCGGCGTTAAAGAAACTCTTTACGATGCTGTCGTAACAGAATGGAAACGTATGGTTGATGACGGCTACACAAAACCTGAAAATAGATACATTCAACATAACGGTTTACCTGTAGTTCATATCTGGTCTTTGCATAATAAGGGTGACAACTTCACACCTACGACTCCTGAAGTCGCATTGAAACTGATGCAATTTTTCAATGCAGAAGGTCCATATAAAGCATTCTTAATTAGCGGTGCAACTTGGCCTTGGGCAAGAGAAAAAGAACCTGAATATATGGAATTAAAAGCTAATATGAAAGCTGTTATCCCTTGGAATACAGGTCACGCACCTCAAGGCGCAGACGGCATTAAACGCGCAGGTACGGCTCATTGGCCAAAAGATAAAGAGTTCGCAGAAGATAATAATATTTTGTGGATTCCAGTTCTCTACCCAGGATTCACTTGGAAAAATATGAATCGCTATCGTAAAGACGCTGAAGTTTACATCGATAGACGCAAAGGCGATTTTCTGTGGGAACAATTTGTTGCAGCTCATAACGCAGGCGCAGAAACTATTATGCTAGGAATGTTCGACGAAGTTGACGAAGGTTCTGCATTTTTCAAAATTTCTCCAGAACCCCCTACTCAAGCACACTTCGTAGGTACTGATGGTATGCCTTCAGACTGGTGGTTACAACTTGTCAGAGAAGCACGTCGTATTTATCGTGCAGGTGAAGATATGCCTTCAGCTATTCCATTGAAACCTCAATCAAAATAATTTTTTAAAAGAAAGTTCTCGCTACTTAAAATAGCGAGAATTTTTTGAGATAAAACTAAAACAATTTTTCAAAATAAATTATGGATTTCTCGTCAAAAATAAATAATGCATTAAAAAGTGGATTACTTGAGTCTGCTGCAAAAAATTTGTCTGATTGGATAAATACAAATGCATTGCCTCAGTGGGCGCTGAATGCAATAGACGAGCTATTCGCAGCCAATGCTATCGAAGAATTAAACGACAGATTTTTTAAAGATATCGAATTCGGAACAGCAGGTATGCGCGGCAGAACAATAGGTAAACTTCTCACAAAAAGTGAAGAAGGCAAAATGTCCGAACAAGGTACTCCTGAATTCGCGTGCATAGGTTCTAACAACATGAACGACCTTACTGTTGCTAAAGCTACATTGGGTCTTTTCAAATATTGCAAAGAATATTGCGATAAAAATTCTATCGCAAAACCTGTATTGGTTATCGCTTATGATGTGCGCCACTTCTCAAAACACTTCTGCGATTTGAGCGCAAGCCTCTGGACAAAATGCGGTGGCGAAGTTTATATTTTTGATGGCGCTCGCTCTACACCTCAGCTCTCTTACACTGTTCGTAGAATGAAAGCTCTCGCAGGAGTTGTTATCACTGCAAGTCATAATCCTTACTTCGATAACGGCTACAAAGTTTATTTTGATGACGGCGCTCAAGCAACAAGCCCTCACGCAGAAGGCATCGTTGCAAAAGTGAAATCTTGCACACTGAAGGAAGCATCTGAATATCTTGATATAGATTTAAGCAAAGTGAAAATCATAGATAAATCTATCGAAAAAGATTACATTAATTGTATTGAAGATTGCGTGATAGATAAATCTATTATCAAAAATTTTACTCCTAAAGTTGTGTATAGCGCAATACACGGAACAGGTGCGGTGCTCTGTCCTGATGTTATGCGTCACTTTGGATTATCGCCGATTTTAGTTGAGTCGCAAATGCAGATGGATGCACGTTTTCCAACTGTCAAGCAGCCAAATCCTGAATACGCAGAAACTATGGCCCTCGGCGTAAAATGCGCAGAAGAAAATCAAGCAGATTGCCTGCTCGCAACAGACCCAGACTCTGATAGAATGGGTGCTGCAATTCCTTCAAAGAAT
>JGI994J12354_10001276_pt1 | contig 25409 bp, 32 predicted proteins | sample IntmicLarv3ML3BL_FD_12354 | JGI IMG/M metagenome (IMG submission 12354)
CGCAACAGGCCCCGTCTCCAACTGCCCGCCGCGTATCTCCTCCAGCGTTGTTTTGCTGTCCACCTTCGTCTTCCACCGCGTCGAACCGATGTACATAGCCGGATTGTCGAAATTCCGCTGAAAATAGTTCGCCGGGTCTGCGATGGCGCCGCCTATCCATGCGCCCCATACGGCCTGCATGGCCTCGAAATCGGTTTGTTGGGTTTGGGTTTGTGTTGTCCAGTCGGCGACGAATTGTGCCATTTGCTCCACAAATTGTTCTTCGTGCCCGGCGAGGAATGCTTCTTCCTGCTGCATCATGCGAGCGATAAATCTGTCGAACTCCATCTGCCATGCGGTAGAATCTAAGCCCAGTACCGAATTGATAATACCGCACAACTCCGTTACTGCACGTTCGTCATGTACATCCTCTGGGTTGATTGCGACCACGCCACCCCCTACATGCACACGCGCGAGGCTCAATTCGTAAATCTCGGCGTTTCGCGTGAGCTCCGGCGGTACTGGATTCGCAGAGGCAACACCCGTCAGTGTATACAAGCCGATGAGCCTGTTTTGCGGTCGCAAGTCTAGACGCGCCACGACACGGTCAATGCGCCCATATATCGGGTGCGGGTCTTCAAGCTGTACCTCAACATAGTCCCCGTTGATATCGGGCGTGATTATTAGGATATACCCTTCAATATTGAGGATTCCCGCCCGTGCCCGCAGTGTCACACCCGCGTCGGCTGTAACGTGCAGGTTGGTGCCGAGATTCCGAACGCCGTTTGTGATAAAGCTCCGCATATACGTAGCCCAATCGGCGGCCAAGAGCTTCCGGCGATCCTCTGCTGTTGAATCGAAATGCCCAAACCATACACGTGCCATATTACCACCTCCTCGCATGTAGCATAGAAATGCCTGTTTTACTGCATTTGTTATACCTGTATTTCGCGTTTAACATTGAAAATCCCCCTTTTTTGCAATAAAAGCATGTTGGGTAGGCATAAAGATAGGCATAAAAAAAGAATGTTCTTTGTGCCTTTCGATGTCGGTACTCTTACCGAATACCTATGGATCATACAGCACACCTCTTTTCTGCAAGCAAAAAGGACACCTTTGCAGATGTCCTCTTGTACTATATTTTGATAGCATCAGCCAATTTTAATATTGAATCCTTTTTCTTGTTCGGTAAAACATGTGTGTAAATATCCGCTGTCATCTTTATGCTTGAATGCCCAAGAAGTTCCTGCATCACTCGTAACTCAATGCCATTTTCAAGCCCTCTTGTCGCGAATGTGTGACGAAGTACATGCGGATGAATTTTATTATACCCATCTGCGTATTCTTTCTCTGCGATTTCTCGTCTATCCCTCGGTGGGTTTATTCCAGCCGCTATCGCTATTCTATCAAAATACCACCTCGCTGGATTATAGTGCATGATTTCTCCTTTTTCATTTGTAAAAACATGGTTGTGCGCTGCGGAACACAAGCGTTGCTTTTCCTTTAACATCGTCACAACATCCGGTAAAAGCGGAATGTTTCGGTAGCTCGACTGTGTTTTAGGAGGGCCTATCTCTATGCCGCGTTTAATATTTGCGCTCTGGCTTGAACCGTGGCTTATCAGTGTTTTGTTAATTGAAACATACCCTTCATCGAAATTTATATCATCCCACGTCAAGGCCTGTGCCTCACCTATTCGTGTACCTGTGGCGAGCATAAAGAGAAACATATCCCCTTGCGAATCGTTCCGGCAAGCCTCCATGAACCGCTCTTGCTCCTCAACCGTCAATACTCGCCGTTCTATGCGCTCCATTTTAGGTAGGATCACCGTTTTTGTAACATTCTTTATAATCAATTCGTTTTCTATTGCTTGGTCGAGTGCGCTTGCCAGCGTGTCGTATATACTCCCTACGGTACTCACAGCAAGGTTTTTATCCGTAAGGCTATTGATAAGCTTTTGTATCATTTCCGGACGTAAATCTTTCAACTTAACGCGCCCAAGAACAGGTTTTATATGGTAATTGATGTAGTAACATAATCCCATGTAAGTATTCGTGCGGACGCTACGCTTTTTGTACTCCTCTAACCATGTATCGAGCCATGCGGCAACCGTTATGCGTGTCGGTTCAAGATACAGGCCTTTATCCTGCTCCGCTTTAGCAGCGTTCATTTTTTCCTGCACCTCGCGTTTTGTTTTACCGTAAAACGCCTTGCGCTTCTGCTTACCGTTGTCATCATATCCGACGGTGATTCGACCGCAATACAAACCGTCTGGCCGCTTGGAAATTGTCCCTTCGCCTTGCCCTCGTTTAGCCATTGGTTGCACCGCCTTTCACGATACTTAATTTTAGCCCTGCCAACATCACGACGCATATCATGGCAGTAATGGCGAACCAGTGGTTATCGGTTGTCATGTGACCACCGTCCAGCATCATTCGTGCAAAGGTGTGTGCTTCCAATTCCTGTATGCCGTGGTCTTTCAGAGCAAAGACACCTTCATCGATATGCCCTAGAACGATGTGCCCTAACTCGTGGAGCAAGACACGGATTTTGTCTGTGTGCGGTAAAGTATCGTCTATAAATACTATCTGTGCAATCTGATGGTACACGAAACCTTTTTTCGTTTTTGCGGTATCCACGAGGTCATACCGCCGCAACTCCTCATCTCCCCACGGGATGTTAAAGTAAACAATCCCATGGCCGGTCTGCTTTATGTAGGCCACAATCGCCTCGAGAGTAACATTGCCGTTCATTGCTTTTCGTACCTTGGTAGCTTCTTTGCGAATCCGATTCACAGTCACACCGTACTCTTTTGCCATTCTATATCAACTCCTAATTATGAAATGACGGGGAGTAGCAGACGGCCAGTTCCACCCCTCCCCGGCCTGCCCAGTGTGGATAGAGAACGAGTTCAGCTACACACGCAACAGGACTTTTCGCTTTGTTTTTAGCTCTGGCTGCTCTATCGAGCCAACAAGAACGCACTTCCACGGTCGGCGCAAGAGGTTCGCACCCTCTCTCGGGGCATCGCGTCCGTAGCCCCTGCCGTTTGTTAAGTCAGCCGTTGAATTACCGCATGGCGCGTCTAAGCTTTTCCCGTTAGCCCTTAATAAGTCTTTGCTGGCCTAGCGCAGACCTAAATAGCTTATGGCGCGTTGCTTCTTACGGCGTTTGTGAGGTGCGAGTGTAGCTCCAGCTTGCAATTGTATAGCAAGGTGAGGATATACGGCTTCTTCTTCGTGACACGCCCTGTAACGCCCTTGAACTGGTCTATAGCGTGTTCTATGTCGTCATAGCCCAACGACAGCAGGGAACGCCTTACAAGCTCCCTAGGCTTGTCCTCGCCGCCAATACGGACGGTTGCGCCGTCGGTCATAAGAATGTCCAGCATGATGGCGGTAAACTCGTCTATCATGGCTATATCGTGCGGCCTTGCGGCTTGGAAGCTGTCATAACCGATGTTGTCATGGATGAGAGCCGTGTAAGCCTCTATCCGGCGCGTTGCGTCCGTCGTGTCCTGTCTGTCCACCCTTTCGGACTGGACTTGACTAGGCTTACTATTACTACATTCAAATTTACTATAGTAATTATTACTACGTTCCCGATTTTCAATATCTTGATTTTCAAGTTCTTGATTTTCTATTTCTTGAAAATCGGGAAGTAGAGAAGAAGGCGTAATATCAAGGGATTCCATCGGCACTTCGCTGACGGTACCTTCCCAATGTGAAATTCGCCGACCGCTTTCATCCCGCACGGGAATTTTGGCATAATGGCCTTGCGCTTTCAACTCCGCAAGCCCATTATAAACCGCCGCTTTACCATCCGTGGCATGGTTCACAAGGTCTTTGATGATAACCTTCCAGTTATCGGGCTTGCTAAGGAGATACGCTAATATCCCCTTAGCCTTCCACGACAAGGCTTCATTTTCCAAAAAGCCCCTGTCCATCATCACGAAGTTGTTCGGGCGTTTTTTCACCCGCAAAACCTCGTTTAGCCTTTTATCCTCACTCACCGTCATCACCTTCATACGAAAGGTAATACGCCCAAAATTCGTCGCGCGGCACGGTCATGATCTTGCCAAAACGCTTAGTTGGGCACTTGATACTACGAAGTATCTCATATGCCTTGCCTTCGCTGACTTGCATCAATTCTTGAATGTGGTGCGCCCGGAGCACGGGCGGGTAATCGCGCAGCTCCTTATACTTCTTACCCTCGCCGTGAAGCTCCGCGACAGTGGTTCTGATAAGCTGCTTGAATACGTTTTCGATGATGTTGTTCGGCATTTCCGGTGCCGTTGCTGTTGCTGACATAATACTACCTCCTTCGATTTTGCTTGCTTTTTCCGCCGGAGGAGGCTATAATGATTACATAGCCTCGCTTCGGCGTGGGTTGTGTATGATAAGCACTCGCGCTAACTTTGGACGGTTTCGTGAGTGTTTATTTTTTTATGCTACTGCCTTGAGCTGTGCCAGCTCGTTACGCCATGCTGCCATCTGTGCGAAATCGCTGTTGCTGAAACGGTCGTTCATGCTAAGCTGGAAGATGCAGCTTTCAAGCTTTGAGATTCTTTCCTCGGTCGTCATGTCCTTCTGTGCTGCTGCGTTTCGAGCTTCCATCTTCGCTACTGCCCAAGCTGTCGTCAATGCCATTGAGAAGGTGTATTCAACGTAAACCGTCTTTGTGTAGATAGTGCCTTCGACCTTAACCGACTTTGGGAACTTGCGGCCTTTGTTGGCGTTGAACTTCGTCCATGCGTTCTTCATGATTTCGGATTTGTTATACATTGTTGTGGCCTCCTCGTTTGCTTTATTAAGTGTTGTTTCGTGTCTATATTTATATTATAAACTATTTAGTTTAATTTGTCAACAAGAAATTTAAACTTCTCCATTTATTTTTTAAAATCATTTCGTCAACGTTAAATTTCCTGTTGTATTTATAAATTACTTAGTGTATACTAAATATAGAAACACAATATGGGGGTGTTCGGCATGGCCACAAGCGAGCGCATACGGATTCTACTTGTAAAGCGCAACAATATATCTGAATCAGAATTGGCGCGCCGTCTTGGTATTTCGCCGCAAAATTTACACGGTAAAATGAAGCGCGATAATTTCAGCGAAAAAGAGTTGGCCGAAATTGCTAACGCCTTGGATTGTGATTTCGATATAGCTTTTACTTTACGTGACACTGGTGAAACGGTGTAGGAGGTAAAACAATGAGCCAATACGCAAAGGTGCTGTTGTCCATCATGAGCGGAACACATGATAAAAACATAGCGTTCTCGGAGTTGCAAAACGTGTTGAACCGCCTCGGCTTTTCCTGTAGAATAAAAGGCGACCACTTCATCTATACTAAAAATGGTGTAGACGAAATCATCAACATACAGCCGCTAGGCATGAAAGCGAAACCATACCAAGTAAAACAAATACGGAACATCATACTGCGCTATCAGATGGGAGGCGACATAAATGCATAAATACGAAATCATCATGTATTGGAGCCACGACGACAACGCATATATCGCGGAAGTGCCGGAGTTGGCCGGGTGCATGGCCGACGGCGAAACCGCAAGAGAAGCCCTCCACAACGTGGAGCAAGTCATCCAAGAGTGGATTGAAACCGCCGAAGAACTTGACCGACCGATCCCGGAACCCAAGGGCCGGTTAAGCTACGCATAGAAAAATAGCGGTTTATGTTCCCAGCACAACCGCGTATAGTTCCAGTTTAAAAGGACATTCCATCACGGAGTGTCCTTCACTTTGTAACATTCTATTGATTAAGTGCAGCGCGTACCCGTTCTCGTATAAGTTCTAAGGTTATAACTTCCCAGTGATTGATGTAGATTAATTTGACCCCGTTTCTTTCACTTGCTTCTTTTTTCAGCTTATCTCGTGCTACTGTTTTTTGGAAACCTTCTTCTCCTCCGAAAAATTCAACAGGTTCAAAATGCTGTTTCCCTTGGTACTCGATTGCAACTTTCAACCCGGATATATAAATATCGTATGACATCTGACCGCCCGCATCCGTTTTCAAAAAGAACGGTCTGTGCTGGTAGATAACGACATGCTCCTTGAATAGCTTTTTGGCATAATTATAAACCATTTCTTCCGTTGTCCATTTATTAACCGAGCGTAGATATGTGCTCCATTCAAGGTCTTTGAATTCGTCTTTACACGCACGTTCGAGTATCGTGTCGGCGTATTGCCAAACATCATCCTTCTCCCGAAAATTCTTCTCTACAAAGGTATAACAGAAATGCTGTTCAAAACGTTGCTTAAAACGTTCACCTTTATGCGAAAAAACGGCATCGCGGAAACCCCGCTCGCTTCGCCCATCGGCTGACCCTATCATACTGTAATCCTTTAACCACCGACCAATCAACCCATTTATATACGAATATGGTTTCTGTGTCGTGTACGCTACTGAAAATTTAGGAACGCCTTCGCTGTTTACGAACATCATTACCACAAAATAATAATGCAGGCCTTCCCACGCCTCATACCGCTCTCTTAGACGCAGGTCAGGAAGCAAGTTGCCTATTTGTTCAACAAGCGTTTCGCGTTCCGGGCACCAGTATATTCGTGTGTACCCCTTGAATTTAGTGTAGCTAATATCTAGGCTTAAATATTGGATGCCCGTTACTACCTCCATATCGCGCAAAAAACGGCTGTGATTATATTTGAACCCAAGAGAGTTATATGTTACTTCCTCAATATAAAGTTCGTAATACTCGCCGTTGGCAACCGGCATATCCATATAAGGCGTGCCAGCAGTCCATGCGTACATCTTGTCAGCGTTTAGGCATACCGGGGAATTGCTTAAGATTTTACCAACATAGAGAACAAGACTATCCTCGATAACAAGTACTTTTTCAAAATCATCAATGCGATACGTTTCTACGGCATAACTCTCAAGGTTTTTTTCAAATTTATCCAAAATGAAGCCAACCGTTCTCAAAGGTAAATGTAACATAAAATCCCCCCTAACCGTCATACATGATTTTATCAGTTTAAGGCGGTTAGGTCAAATAACTCTTGCGTTTTCCGTCGTTTCGGTATATACTATGTGCAGATGGACACTCCGCAAGCGGAAGTGTCTTTCGTGGTTTTACGGCTCAATTTTACGGGTAGGCATAAGATAGGCATAAATTGACAAGGAAAGAGCCGCGAAATCCCTAGTTTACGGGCTTTCATGCAAATTATCAAACTACCCAAACCAGACTTTTGCCATATTATCGTACGGCCTCCCTTCTATTTACTAAACTAAAAAGGTTTGGCAAACGTTCGCCAAACCTGATTTCTGCTCTGTAGCCTGTCTGCCTTTCCCATACCTCCCGCACACCAGAGACAACGGCATCAAGCTGGATACCGTATCTTCGAACGCGCAATGTCACCTTATCGCCAAAGAAAAAGTCTCTTTCGAAAGTGAAGGTGTTCGGTAGTGTATCCGCTTCTATTGTTTGTACTGCGGCGTATCCGTTAAGTAGCTGGTTCCCGTAATACATCAGCTCCGTTATATCGCGTGCGTTTGAACAGTCTAAAAAGGTTTCAAACCGTTCGTCGCTGTCGTTATCCGCACCGAGTGTGTAGATCAGCCGATTTTCATCGCTTCCCATACCCCCGGCATAACCTGTGTTGCGGTAATTTGCGAAATCCTCACTGTACTTATATCTCCCGATGTTGTTGTGCTCTGTTTGGAACACGACACGGTCATTCTCGGACTGTCCGACGCTGCGATCCGTGCCGGCGACGATATCGAACACCCACTGGTCGGCCGATAAATCCAGATAGATTTCATACCCCACGCCTGCGTACGCGCAGATTGCCTCAATCTCGTCAGCCAGATTCGAGTACCGCGCCTGCCAAGGGAACACAATCCCCCGATGCTTGTTTTCCGCGATGACCATCCGATTGAAGTTTCTTTTCATATCCGGCGATTCCGTCATGTTCCGGCGCGCGAAGTGTTTAACCACAGTCTCTGCATCCCCACTGATTCGCTCGTAGCCATAGGCGGACGGTTGCTCCTCCTTCGTTGGCGGGATTACGATTCTCTGTCGCGTCCTGCCGTCAGGCATGTCGCCAAACACGGCCAAGTCACGCTCTCCGCGCCCCTCAGACAGCTCCACACGGCGTATGATTCCCGCTCTCCGTCCATCCTTGTTGATGACGATGACACGCCCGCGCTGGAATAGCTCTGCGCCTAATTCCGGTTCGATGTGGATTTCGAAACTACCCGTCCCGCGCAGCTCGCGGCGCAGTATGATGGACACCGCTCTGGATGTTGCACCAATCCAATTTATGTCGCGGTCGTATACCCTGATTTCTGCGTCCATTTTATACCCCCGTAAACCGTTTCCATAACGATAGACGAACGCGAATATGCGTGTTGTTATCGTCCGTATGGAAGCTCAATATGTTTTCCCCCTGCGGCAGCATGATAAAGTCGCTGTCATCTGAAAGGTACGAGTAGGCGTTCACTTTAATGGGTCGTGATTGCTCGTCCACTGTTAGCAGCGATACCTCAATCGCCTCCGGGTCTGTGTTGATAAATAGTTGTTCATGGTCTTGGATATGCTTTTCAACCTGTATAAACTGGCCTGTCGTCTCATTCAACACCTTCGGATTGATCGCGCCGCCACCTATGTATATCTTCAAGGGCAGCTCAATATCGCCGTCGTTATCGAGGATGGCTTGGTACCCAAGCGTGCCAAAGAAGCCCGGTGTCTCAATCGGGAATTCCAGTCCGCCGTCCACATAGGCGAGGGCCACTTCGTCCGGCCTTGGAGCCATTAAGAATACTTGCGGGCACTCGAAAATCACATTCAGCGTCTGTACGTTCTGAATTTTATTTTCATACGGGTTCCCGCGGCAGAATGCATCAATATGATACACGCCCGCATCGTTCTGGTATATCAGCGTCCCGACACCGTTTAGCGGGTTGCACACCCGGTTTAACTCGCGGCGCATCTGGTACATCTCGCGCACCCCGTTCGAGCCGTGGATATGCGCTGTGGCTTTTATGGTTCGCGCCTCCATTAACAAAGCATTTAGGGTGTATCCATGCTGTCCCATGGATTGCGTGTATATTGGGTTCACCGGCGGCGCTTCCAGGCCAGTGATACGCCAAAACACATAGGGCGCACGACTGTCAAAGGAAATTTCCGCACCGTGTGCGTTGATGAAGCGTAATAATTGCAATATACCACCTCCGCTATACCCGCGCCAGTTGTTCGCTCATCTGCTCTGTCGCCTTACTGATTTCTGAGTAACTCACAACGGGTGTATTGAAATTGTTCGTGATATTGTTTGTTGTCCCCGCGCCGTAAGATGCGCCTTGCCCGTCCGCGCTTGCACCTGAAACGCTCTCGGCCTCGCGGCGGAACGCTTCCGCGTACGCCGCTCCCTGCCGCCGTCCGATTTCAGCAAATTCCGCAATCGCGGCCTCAAAGCTTGACAGCACATTGCGCAGAGCCGTTTTCATGATATTTTCGGATTTATTCGCCGTTTGCTGCGTGATTTGAAGGCTTGCAGCAGCATGTTCTGCCTCAGCTTTCTCCATGCGGTCCTGGGATTCGGTGCGCTGGGTCTCTTTGATGTCCACGTCCGTCTTTTGAAGCTCATGTTCTTTTTCGATGCGTTCCTCAAAAGCTTTATACGCTTCCTCGTGAGTCTTGATAGCCGCATCGCGTTCCTTTTGCAACTCGTCAATCCGGCGGCTTGCGCCCTCACGCACGGCGGCAATCTGGTCACTGAGGGCTTGTTTCTCGTCCTCCAGAGATTGGCGGCGAAGTGTTTTTTGCCGCTCAGCGGTCAGATTGTCAATTTCTTTTTGCAACTCGTAACGGTTCCCGTCGTCTGTTTCGTATTGCAATTGCGCATTTAGCCGATTCAGTTTGTCTTGGAAATCTTCTTCCTCTTCCGCCCGGTTGAGGGATTGCATGATGTCCTCAATCTGACGGATTTTCCCTTGCAAAATCGAAATTTCGGCATCGGCGGCCTCGCGGGCGCGCTCGATTTCATAATCATACAGCTCTTTTGTGGCGGCTTTACGGTCAGACAGCATCTGCTTTTCCTTTTTAAGCAGTTCGGAACGGTATGCCTCCAACGCCTTGACACGTTCTTTCTCCGCGTCCTCTTCGGCTTTCTGGCGTTCTTTGATGAAGCGCGCGGACATTACCCTGAGTTGCTGCTCAAAGCCGCTTCGCTGTGCGAGGAGGTCATTATAGTACGCCAGCTCACTATCTGCCATTTTGGACAACTCGCCGCCAAAGGCATCCGCGAGGGACAGCATCTCCGCGTTGACGCGTTCCAGTTTTGCTTCAAGATGGGCGATTTCGTCATCCGCCGTGAAGGTGAATTTGCTTTCTTCCCCATTCGCGCCCGGCACGTGCGCGCCGCTTAGGGCGCGAAGGTATTCTGCTTCTTTGTCCAGCTCTTCCAGTGTGGCTTTGAATACTTCGCGCTGGGCGGCATTGATTTTGTCAACACGCTTCGCAAGCAGATCCGTCTGGATATCGTTAATTTCATCCAGACGCGTTTTCAATGTTATCGGATACGCGGCTAACGATTCTATTAACTCCTGTTTCTTGATATCAAGTTCCGCGATAAGAGCGCTGAAATCGACATTCTCCGACCGTATGCTTGCGCGCTCCCGCATATCGTTTAAATACGCATCAAGGTCTGTCTCGCGCTGGTTCCGCCGCAGGCTGTACATCTGCTTGTCCAGGTCAATGACAAGACCCGCATAATCCGCGTATCGTTCACGCAGCAGCGCCAGCGCCTCCAGTTCCGCTTCAACGCCCATTTCAGTGAGCGCCTTGCGGTCTTGTAACGCCCGGTATTCGATATCATACCGTTCCCGCGCGGATTCTTCGGCGGTTTTACTTGCTTTCTTTCCACCGCTTCCTTCGCCCCCTATTGGGATGTTCGCTGCTTCGGAGTTGAGGAGGTTGAGGCCGGCGAGCAGCTTTTCCTTCTCTTCCAATAATTTATTTATAGATTCATAACTCTGCGCCCGCAGAGCTTCTACATCGACTGTTGCTTTTCCCAAAAGAGAAAGCTGGTATATTTCTTCTGAGTATCCTTCTATCCTTGCGCGGGTGCTCATGATAACAACATCCGTTAAATCAATCTGGTTCTGCACCTGCTCTTTACGCGATTCCCGAGAGGCGAGTATGACGGCTTCAAGCGCGTCCACGTTATCAAAAATACCAACGCCATATTTTGCAACGGCGCTTGTCAGCTCCGGGTATGTCTGCATGAGGCTCTGCATCTCGTTGAGCGTCAATTTCTCGCCCTCACGGATTTTATCCAGTGCCTTACCCGCCGACGCGAGGCCGGATACGTAGTTGTCAACAGCCTTGTCGGTTTCGGTATACGCCTCGCCCAATTCTTTGAGGGGGGCGGCATACGCGGCTGCCTTGGCTTCCAGCTCTTCCTGCGCGGCGGCGGCGCGGGTTTGTTCATTTATGTACGGCTGCATTTTCCGGCTTAATGCGGCGTATTTACCACTAAGCCCGTCAACGATAAGTGCAAACGTTTCTGTGGTGGTCGTGGCTTTATCCGTCTCGATTCCGTACTCTTCAACAGCAGTGATGATATCGTCCCACGCTTCCAATGCGCCCTCTTGCGCGCCTAGCACAGCATCAAACGGAGTACTGTCGTCCCCCTCTTCAAAGAGGCTCTTAAGCTCCTCTGCTTTTTGGATTAAGCCATCCAAGCGGGCTGTTTCCTCTTCATAATCCATGAGGTTCCCTGCGTTTACAGTGCCGTCCAAAAGCTCCCGCACACGTTCAACACGTTCTTGAAATTCTTTCATTTTTGTTGTTGTATCAACGATTACTCCGATGACAGTGCCGAGCGCTAAGGCAATACCTGTGATGATGAGGCCGATCCCCGATGTTGATACTGCTAAATCAAAAACTTTCCATGCCGCAGCCGCTTTCTGTATCAGGGGGATAATTGTAGTGAGTATCATAAACCCACTCAATGCGATGCCCGCCGTCGTAGCCGCGACTACAAGCGCTTGATTTTCTTTTATAAAATCGGTCAACGCTCTTACCGCCTTTGTGATAAGGCCGCTGAACGCCTGCACAGCCGGTGCGACGCTTTCACCGAACGCCACGCCCAACTCCTTGCCCGCGGCGGCGGACTGCGCCAAGGAGCCACCAAGCTCATCCGCATATGTTGCGGCTTGCCCTGCAACGGCTTCCGTCTCTTGCATGAAGCCATTGTACACAGCCTGCGCCCGTTCCGCCTGTGTGAGTGCTTCCGTCGTCTTACCAAGGGACTTCGCATATTCCTCAATCATTTTTGCAAGGTTCTTCGTCACACCGACGGCGTCCGCATTGACGGAGTTCTCATTTTTAATACCCTCCGTGGTTACCCTGACAGCTTCCGAAAGCGTATAATGCGCCTGGCGGTTCGTCGTCGCGCTGTCCTTCAAACGACCCATCAGTGTGACGGTTTGCTCCATCGTCAAACCGTAGGCCGTCAGGTTTTTAATACCCTGCGCGACATCTGCGCTACCCATCAGCTTATCTGTATTCAAGTTTTCCAGCGCGGCCTGTGCCTCTGCGGCGCTTACGCCTATGGCGCGCATCCCGGAATCGAAACCCTTCATGGTGTCGTTGAATTGCACATAGGCGCTCACGCCCGCGCCAATCGCTTTTACGATTGCCGCAAACGCCGCCGTGCCCGCTGCGCCTACCTTGACATAGTTTTTTTCGAGTTCCTTGTTCTGCGCGGCAACTTCCTGCTCCTGCCGGGCGATTTCGGCGAGGCGGGTTTTCATCTGCTCCAGCCCGGAGGCGTCCACTTTGATTTTGATACCTTCGTTCACGGCGGCCATCTGCGCTTCAATCTCGGCAAGTTTAGCGCGTGCGGCCTCTTTCTCTGCATCCACCTTGATTTTGATGCCGGCCTCAAGTTCTTTCATTTTGGCTTTGAGGTCGGCGATTTTAGCCTCGGCTTTTTCAATACCCTCCGTGTCGGTGGTGACATTGATATTGCCCTCGGTGGCAGTTTTTGCTTTCCGCAGCTCCTCCAGCTCGGCGCGGAGCGCTTTAATTCCGTCCGTGTTGGCCGGTATCCGCATTTGACTTTCCAACCTGTCTTTATCTCGTTGCAGCTCGCGCAGTTGTTTCTGCATCTCCAAAAGCTCCGGCGCGGACATGCGGAGGCGGATTTCCTTCGCAAGCTTCTCCTTTTCGGCGTTTAACTCGGAAAGGGATTGTTTTGCGGCATTTACGCCCTCCGCGACGCCGCCAAACGTCATCCTAACTTTTAATACCAGTTCTTCCAGTACCATGCCGCACCTCCTATATGCCGAACATTTCCTGCGCGCTCACCTCGCGTATGCCGTTCGCTGCGGGCGGCTCATTAGCGCCCGCGCCACCGTCCGTTTTTACTTTATGAAGCTTGTTGTATTCGCGGATAACAACGGTAATCTCATCGAGATAATAATCTTCCAACAGAGCCCTCTTTGATATACCCATCGACAGCGCGCCCGCAATTAAACCTTGTAGCCAGTTTTCGTCGTCGCCCGGATTGCCGTCACGACCTGTGTCAGACGGCTCCGAAACTCCCCCAGCGCATTCACCTCGATAAAGGCTTGGATGATGTCGAGGAAACCGACCAGGCCAACACCCGGGTCATTGAGCAACGCGTCCGCATCGACTCCGGTAAGTTCGGCCACGAACGCAACCGCGTGTTCCGGCACAACGAAAAAGGCTGCTCTCGCCGCCTCCATGAGCATTGTTTTATCAAACTTCGTCAGGCCGTCCACGATTTCCTGTGTTTCTTTGCCGGGGAAAAGTTTTCCAAGGATGTCCTCTGGCAGTGTTTCAACCCGTTTCAGTGCGCGTAGGTAGGCCCCCAGCGGCATCTTTTTGATTTCATAACCGCAAACGTCTTTTGTTTTCCCAAGCGAAAGGGTGTTATTGTCCTTCTTTGCTTGGTCTTTACGGAATATCTGCATATATTAATCCTTTCTGCCGCCAGGGGCTGTTGTTATTTACGCGCCGGTGCCCGCACTCGGGACAGTGCTAAGCCATGCCACGTCCGTACCAACGTGAATTTTGCAAGGCTGGTCGTCAAATTTACGTTTTGTAAGTGTGCCTCTGACGGTGTAGGTGCAAATCTCCGTGCCATCACCCTTTGTCTGGTGTTCGCCCTCGACAACCTCGTTCACCGTGAAGCTGAACCAACAATACATGCGGTACTCATCATTGGCTTGCTTCACCGCAAACGTGAGTGCATATTCTTGGTTCTTGCCCTGCGGATTATACGCCAGCGTTTTCTCCGCGCTGTCATATTCACCGAAACCAAGCTCCGCGATGTTTTCCAGCGTCATTTCCGCGAACACAATATCCACATTGATGCCGTTCCACGATTTCATATCCAGATAGATCGCGTCATCGGCGTAAATCTTCGTCGAAGACACATCCGGCGTTTTAGTCAGGTTCTGCGCGAACGGGATATTCAATTTTGTACCGACGGCATAACCTTCCGTATCGTTCTGTGTAACAGGAAAGACGCCGAGGCGGCTCAAACCCTGTAAAGCCAATTTATCAGCCATATTATTTACCTTCCTTTCATCGTATCGTTTTGAACAACATGTTTTTTCGTCGTAATCCGCTTTCGTCGCGGAGGTCATATGCGTTCTGCCGGGAGAAACCGATTGCGCGCATCGCCTTGGCCGCCGCTGATGCCAACGCAGACGCTTCCGCGCCCGTGCGCGCCCAGATGTCCACTGTGAAGTGGATTTCGGTCATGTATTCGCCGTCATCCGCGTGGTCGTACTCGCCGTTGTGCATCTCAAAATAGCTGATGCACGGCTTTCGCGCGAAGGATTCTGGCCAGTGGAATACGACATCGTTGCAGACCGTCAACAACGCGGCTTTCACGTCAGGAGCCATATCAATCATCAGACCCCACCCCCGAACGCACGCGACACCGCATCGAGTAAACCCTTCTGCACAATCTGTACAACCTTATCCTTTTCCGCCAAAAACGCGGGCATCATATAAGGCTGGGCTGCCTGTCCATTGGTGAACTTGTAACCCAGCTTTTCCGCCACATCAGGCGGAAGCGCCCAACCCTTTTGCGCGAACGCGGAAGCGGGTAATGGGTCAATGCCCGCCGGCAAACTGCCCTGGCTGGCTGCACCCTTCGGGCCCGTGCCGAATTCCACATAGCCGGAATACGGTGCGGTGGCGCTGACCTCGGACACTACATCACTGTTTTCGACATAGGCGTCGGTTATGATGCCGTTCCGTAATGCGCCCATATCGACAGGCGCAAGACTTTTCGCCCGCGCCTGTATCAGCTTTGCACCTTTCTCTACAGCCGGTAGCGCCTCCTCCGGCGTGAGGAGGCTTTGCAACTTATCGAACACCTCGCTGCTTTGCTTCTCAAAATCATCCGCCATCGCTGCGTACCTCCTCCGCCAGAATTCGCATATGCGCTGGCCAGCGCTCAATGCTTTTGATGGTGTAAAACTTTTTGCCGTCAGCGAAGCGGTCGTTTTCACGAAAGGCAACGCTAACGGCGTTTGTGAGCAATAAAAAAGCATACCGGGGGTCAAGTCCGTATGCTTCGTGGAACCCTTGCTTATTCCCGGCCAGAGGCTGGAGATGACCCTTGAACCGCGCAGCCTTCTCCGGGTACTCCACACCTGTGCCTTCGTATGTGTCGCCCGTTGGCACGGCGGGGTATAATACAAACGGGCGTAGATCACGGTGCAATAGCCTCATCACACACCACCACCTTTGATTAGGCGATAGGCATTCAACCCGCAGGTGACGCTTTCCGGGTAGTCACGCGCGTCTGTGAATGTGGTAGTAACACCACCCTCGGAACGGCTATGCATGCCCTCCGCCCCGGCGCGGTTGTAGTCAATGACCGCAATCCGCACCGCAATCGGTTCGAACGCCGCTAACCACTGCCCTGGTGTCCGCCTTGTATATGACATAACGTAGCAGATTGCGTCATCGACATAAAAATCCGCCGATGATTTGCATTTCAAACCCGCGCGCCGCCGGAATGTTTTATACATCCAGTTCAAGTCCATGCGTACACCGCCTAACCTTTGTTTTTGGACTGTCGCTTTTGCATCTCCTCCACGGGTTCGACAACATAGCCCACCGCCGCCAGCGCATCCGCAACAGTTTTATTGCCGGTCATAAATACGCCGCCGGTGAATTGCGCCAGTAGGCGGTTTTTGTCTTTGTCCCACACGAGCGCACCGCCTTTTTGCTGTACTGTGTACATGCAACCGCCTCCTAGTTGATGTCGATGTTTGTAATGGATCCGTGCAGGAACGACGGACCATGTGCGAGGCCAATCTGGCCGTAGATTTGGATGCGGTCAGACGCGCCGATTTTGGCAAGCGGCTCCTCGAAGAGTACGCCTTTATTCGGCACGGCCTGGAACACAGGCGCAATGTGCGCCACATCGGCAACCAATATGGTATCCACCGGCATGAAACGGTTCCACACCACACCCATGTTGAAGAAGTCCGTCTCGATATTCGTGATGGACATACCGGCAATATTCCGGCTTGCAGGCTGGTTGTAGCCGATCTGTGTTTCGTACAGGTCGGTGATTCGCTGCTTCAACTCTGCATTGCAGAATAAAACCATATTCCCGAACATCGCGCCATTGTTCGCCATTTGCAAATACAACGCCTTGAGCAGCTCCTTCGACAGCTTCGCGTTGCCTGCGTTGATGCCGGAATCGCCTGACGCAACCTCGAGCATACCGCGCGTTTTGTTGGCGACGCTGACGGCGGTCGATTTTTGATACGCACCGACGAGGAACGAGTACTCCACATCGCGCGCGATCTTAATAAGCCGCTGTTGAATCTGCCACGCCTTTTCATCCGGCGGGTTCGCCGTTGCGTTGGCGGAGTTCAGCCCGGACAGCTTGCCGCTGTTGGACTGTTTGAGATAGGTTATGTCGATAACCTCCTGATGAATCTGCACGACGTTTGTCTCCTGCGTGCGTGCGATGGCCGTCGCCGCAGGTGCTGTCGCGGACGCCTGCTCCGAGATGTCCGGTTGTGCCGGGGCGGGGTAGTCAAACATCACCGCCGTGGGGAATTCATCGTTCATCGTCTGCCGCCCGCCCGTCAAGCCGCCAATCATTGAAAGAAACGGCGTTGTCGTCGGGTCAGCGGTGAAAAGTTCCCCCGCATAATTCGGGAGATTCCAAGTTGTACCTATTCCGGTTACTTGAGGCATATTACACACTCCTTTTTAGTCAAGATAGATTCCATTTGCCGCCGCCTCCTGCTTGATGGTGATGGCGGCGATGTTGTTTTGATCCGCGTGCGCCTTTGCAAGCGCCGCCAAATACCCTTCGCGCCCGGTCTTTGCCGCACCCGGCGCACCGCCCGTTTTGGGCGCAGGGGATTTAATACGTTCGTTCACCGCAGTTTCCACTGCCGAACGGAACACCGTCTCCACATTGTCGATGGCGGCTTTCACCCCTTCCGCGCTCTCGAAGGGCAGCATGTCCAGAAGCTTCGGAGACAGGCCCCGTTCTTCCAAAATGCCGTGCGCCTCCATACGCAGCTCGCGCTTATTCAGCTCCGCGAGACGGCTCTTATATGCCGTCTCCTGCTGTTCGCGCTCGTACTGTGATTTTTGTTCGGCGTTCATTTTGGCGAGCTTCTCCGCCTCCTGCTGCGCCTGTTTGAGCAGGCTCGGCACTTGCTCGGTCTTAAAGCTCTCCAGCGCCTGCGTGACGCGCCTGTCCACCTCGGATTGGAATTCCTTCTCCGTGAATGTTTTCGGCGGTTCCTGCGCCTGCGCGGCGGGTTCCTGCGTGTTTTGCGCGTTCTGCTGCCCCGTAAGGTTCTGCACCGGGTTCTGCTCGGCAGCCCCCTCGACAGCCCCTTGCGTTACATTGTTTTCTGCCATAATGTTCATTCCTTTCATGTTTTTTTATATAGAAAAAGACAGCCCGGTTTGGACTGTCTTATGGCAAACAAATATTACTCATGAACGTCGTGACCGTTATCGCACAAGCTCCTCAGCAGGGCGCCAAAGGTGCGGCAACCCCATTTCGATACAATACTGCCTATACATACTAAACTCGCCATCGCGCTTCGCACGTTCCGCTTTCGTCATTGTGGACGGCAAGGCAACATACCCACCTGCCCTTTCGGCGACTCTGTCTAGCGCGTCCATCTCATTTTCATATTCACTGTCCATCGTTACACCTCCCCGTTAAGCGTATACTTCTCCAATAACTGCGCCACTGCCTTTTCGTCGATTTCCATACGGTATGGATGCAATCATGGCCTTCCTACGCGCCAAATAGCCTTTTAACTACGCCGATAACGATGCTCGTTGTTATGCCTGCCAGAAACATCAATAGAATCTTCCCGGCTGATGGTTCTTTTTCCATGTTGTTCGCCTCCTTTTCGGCGTGAAAAAACCGCCCCGAGGGACGGTTTTTTGCAATGCAAGAAAAAGGGAACCGTTGCGAGACGGTTCCCTCGGGCATCTGGCAGGCGTGGCATTCTCCTGCATCTCTTGGGTCTCCCCTGTCAAACCATCGGCGTGTGGCTGCCACGAAATTGACCACCTCAAATGCCCTATATTACTATAACTGAATTATAGCATATTTATTCCGATTTGTAAAGAATCTTCTTCGTGCGCAGGTATCTCTGGTATCTTTTGTCCTCTACCTTCAAGAACGTAATCACAGAATTTTTGTGCTCTTGTATGTCAAACGATGTATGCAGTCTTAAAACCAACTGGAGGTGCGCACCATTTTCAGTAATCTCCTTAAGGACAATCGCAGTATTAGGCTTGCTGTCCTCTATGATGTAGTCGTCACCTCGGAAGCCATTTGTCGCGATAGCGTCATACCCCTTTTAGGGCAGATTAACAATCTATACCGTCAAACAACACTTGAAAGTGTGCTTTATCATGCATGTCAGTTAAAGTATGATACCAGTCTACGGCAAATTTTTGCAAGGGCTCCGGCAGTTCTTCGATATGGTTGATTTTTTCAAAATCGTCATACATCATTTCCATAACATAATATTCGGGGTAAAAAGCATCGCTTCTATATGGGCTAAGCCACCCTTTGGCAACCCATTCTTTTGTCACTTCAAGCAACTGTCTTCGGACACCTATAATGCCTGAAGTTTTGCCGTGGTCACAAGATTCTGACAAATACGTTTCGTAACAATATGCCGCAAAACGCCCTGAAAACCAACTGTGAACCGCGTCGCCAACATCCGGTCGTTCCATGTGCTCACTCCTTTATAATAGCCTTGGTTCGGTTTAGTATGACAATGTAGTCGTCACCGCAAAAACCATTTGTCCGTATTGCATCATACCCTTGTATGGCGGCGTAAGTCCCCATGTCCTCAATAACAGCCTCCCATGATTCGCGGTCATCGCTTTTCCAAGGCGGGGTAGCCAATGCATCCTGCCATTCCTTCCAGAGTTCTTGCGCATCTACTATTCTTGCTTCGTTGCTCAGAAGCATCTTAAACACCACGCCATCATTTGCAGCGTATGTCCTTGCCCTTCCTTCATCAAACGCGCCATATGTGCCGCGCCCATGTTTATTGTTTTCACGGCTACTGTTAACGTGCAACTCCCCGCTCCTAAACTGCTCCGCCATATCAGCCGCTTTCATATCAGCAGTCGAGGACAACCCCCGGTATATAACACGTTGCCCCTCTGCCAACTTGTCAAACTCATCTGCCGATACAACCTGTGGCAAACCGTCAAACCCTTGCGTTTTTAGAATATGGCTGAACACCTCGCCTTTACCCACACTGTAAACTTGGGGGCTGTTTTCAAGCTCATAAGCAATTCGTTTGGCTTTGTCTATCACTTCTTCGGCGGTCAATATAGGTGCTTTCATTATACCGCTTTCCGCTTCCTCTTTCAAGAACCTTTTCTCCCACTCCCGGTACGTCATCCCCGGCGGCACAATCTCGTTCTTGCCCGTCTCCGGGTCGCGCGCCCGCCGCTCCATGCTGTCCAGCGTTTCATCATCAAAATGCGCCACGGTCGTCGAGCGGCACCACGGATGTGCGGGCGGATAGTTTACGCCCGGCTTTGCGTCGGCGACATTGAACGTCTTACCGTCCAAGTCCCGGCATGTCTCCGAGGTGCGCTTGTCAAGCGTTGCGAGATAGCGGTATCGGTCAACGCCACAACGGTCATACGCCTGTATCTCGCCTTGCCCCGCGAAGTAGTTGGTTTCCGTGCGGATAAGCCGCTCTGCTTTCCAAAGGTCAACCTGTTGCAAATCGGAAAGCTCCTGTGACATGGTGCGGATGTTCACGCCCGCGAGGGATGCTTTCGCGATAATTCCCTTTGCCTGCACGGCGACATCTGCGGTGTTCCATCCGACGGAATCCTTGAAATTCCGTCCTTCCCATTGGCTGTTTAGTATGCTGTTGAGCATCTGTTGGTTCGGCCTGCGCACTGTGAAACCAATGCCGGCCGCCTGTTGGACACTGTATGTGCTGCGCCCGAAGCTCTCTGTCACAATACCGCCAAAGAAATCACCCATCAGGCGGATGTCCTGCCCGCCAACGCGGATGAAGGTGTTGTCGATATGCTGCTTCAAGGCTTCCAGTTGCTGCTTGCGGTAAAGATAGTTCGCGCCGTCACCGCTGTGCTTCTCCATATTGCGGACGACAGAGGCCAATTCCCGGCGGATGTCGTCATGCGCCCTGTTGTGTATGACGGAGATCTCACGGTAGAACGCGTCTGATAGCTCTTGGAAGTACGCCTCGTCTGCGACAGCGCGGTCGTTCCAATACGCGGCGCTGCTTTTTCTGACACTGTTCGGCATGGCTTACCGCCCCATTTCAGTCTGCATCCTAGCGTTAAGCGAATTCAATTGGTTCTGCACCTGCCCCGCGCGCTCCGCTTGTGCCTTCACAACCTCGTCTGCCGCGTCTTTGACAAACGGCACCTGCGTCAAGAGCGTTTCGTTTGACACAATCCCCACGAGTGTTGCGACCGTCTGCGCCATCTCCAGCTCATTGTTCGGCAGCGTGCGATTAAAGATGATATTCACCTCATCCGGTGCGATGCCGATCTGGTTCTTTAAGCTTGCGACGGCGTACAGAATACGTAGGCGGTTCCGAAGCCCCGCCGTAAAGAATCGCTCCTTTACCTTGGCAAGGTATTCCAGAGACAGCACCTTGAATCGCATGGCGACGCCGCTGACATTGCCGGAAAACTGCTCATCTGTAAAATCCGGTGTGTGACTGAATTTGTGAATATCCATCGCGAGGGCTTTTTTCAGCACCTCCGTCTCCGTTTCATTCAACGTCTTCGATAAATACGCCGCATCCGCCGCGTGTGTGCCTTCACCCGGCAGCTCTAAAATGCCGCCGCGGAGCATCAACTCAATCGCCTCTGGGTCATCGCCCAGCGTGGCGTTTTTTATGACGAGTATGGCGTTTACAAAGCGCTCCTTGTCGTTCACACGGTCGGAGCCAAGCACATCATAGGCGTCTATCAGCGTCAGGACATCCTCAAAATCGCCGCGCCCGTCCTCGTTGTTGATGTACTGCACCATCGGCAGGACACCGAACGGGTTGGTCTCTTCAGATAAAAGGATTGGCTCATCACCAATCTGCCCAATCGCATAAACGCGGTGTGCGTGCGGCGTGAATACATTCACGATGCTTCCCGCCGTGTTCCCAACTGCGTCCCGCTTCTCCACAAGGTACACGCCGAACATAGGATTCTGCATGATATCATCGTCATAAACGATGAACGCCTGTTTCGGGTCAAGCAGCGCAGCATGCACCGTCGCCGCATTCGTATAATCCGGGATGTACAACAGCTCATATGCCACGCCGAAGATACTCAAATCCTTGCCGAGTTCCGCATCATGTGAGGCTGCTCCCATCGCTTCCAGCGCATTGGTGAGGCCGCTTGCGTCCGCGCGTTCGTTCTTGGGCTGGTATTGTATGGGATTGCCGAACATGTATCCAGTGGCCGTGTTCGTGATATAGCGCGGGAACGGATGCACCAGTTTATTATTCGGTGCGTGTTCCAGCGTTTTCCGCCGCAGAATGTCATGCTCGCCAAGGTAATACCCTTCGAGGCGCGTGTACCGCGCCAGCCGCTGCTGGTGTTCATTGATACAGCTCCGCAGCAGCGCTGTTGTAATCTCTGCACCGCGCGGGCGGATGATTTTGCGTAATGCCATTTATACCAGCCCCTTAAATCGTGATTTGTCGCGGACTTTAACCGTCGTCCGCCTGCGCATATCCTCGACGGCGTATCGCAGCGCCGCCATGGCGTCGTCGAAAAAGCTGACCGGCTCATCCAGATAAATGCCCCGTTTGTCGTCAAACTGCCATTTCCATTGCTGTATCTCTTTAAGTGTGTTCCGGCAACGCGGGTGAATGACGATTCGCGTCTGTTTTAAAAAGTCGATTTGTGCGTGTACACAGTTCGGCTCCTTTTTGACCCCATGCGCGTTATACCCTGCGCGCCGCCACATTAAAATCCGGTCAGGCTCCGCGCTATCGCACCACATTTTTGTACGTTTGTTGAATCCTTTTTGCCCTGCCAGCGCAATCAGCTCGTTTGTCTCTTTCTCGTATTCGTACAGCTCATCTCGTACATAAAGGCAGCCGTCCTTGAACCCAATATCAAGAATAACATTGGCATGGTTGAAACCGAAGTCCTGCGCAAATACGATTGAATCAAACCGGCTGTCATCTGTATCAAATTCGTCCATGCGCCAGTTACTTAAAATCAAGCCGCCGACCTCGCCCCACTCACCCAATCCGTAAACGCGGTAACCTTCCGGGTCAAGTTCCTTCCTTCGCATCATACGGCGGCTGTACGCCTCGTCAATGAAGCGGTTGTCCAGATACGTCGAGTGATGCGTTAGGACATCCGCGTCGGCTCTGTCGAAATACGCCGCCTTAATCCAATGCGTCGCCGATACTGGGTTAAACGTCAGCTTCATCTGGTAAAAAAGCCCCGGTGGCAACTCCCCGCGTAGGCGGTCGTCTATAATTTCTACATCCGCTTGCGACAGCTCCGTCGCTTCCTCAATCCATACATCCGTGAGCTTCCCCGTCTTGAACGTAATAGATTTCAACTTTTCACGCTCACGCTCATGATTTACGCCGCGGAAAATGATTTCGTTCCCATTAGGGACGCATCGGAGCTGCAACGGATTCGTCGTCACCTGCCAAAAGTGCGCGAATCCAAGCCGGTTTACCGCGCCTACAAGCTCCGCAAATGTCGAATCCCTGTTGGTCACTTCTGCTTTTCGCACGCACAACAGATTTCTACCCTTGTCGGCCAGCAACCGCAGTATATACTGCTGCGCCGTATCCACGCTTTTCCCGCTGCCCGCGCTGCCCTTCATAACAACGTATCGGTGGCGGGATACATGGATAGGTTGGAATATTTTATTTGTAGCAGGCTTAATCGTCACCGAAACCATCCCCGTAATCAAACTGCACTTTGATCTCCATATCTGCATTCACGTTCAGTTTTTCACTAAATATCCCGAACCGCTTGCCCAGCAGTTCAGCGGCTTTCAAGCGCTCTTTTTCGTCGGGGGCCTTCTCCATGCGCCGCGCCTTCGAACCCATGTTGTCGCCGACACTCTCCACCACAACGATTTCGGCGCGGGATTCGCCGCGGAGGACGGATGAAAGATACTCCATGACCTCTTGCGCATCGGCGGTTTTGGCTGTGCGGATGGCTTCAAGGCGGGCTTCTATGGCGTTTTTTACCTCGGGTTTTCTCAGGTTTTCATTCCCAATGCTATACGCCGCACGTTTGCTATACCCGGCTCGGATGGCGGCTTGCGTTGCATTGGAGTCAATCAGGTATTCATCTACAAACCGTTGCTGCTTTTCTGTCAACCCTGCCACACTCGCCGCCTCCTCTCATCCATCATTCAACCTACACCGCGCCCGCTTCCTCGAAGGCCTTTGCCAGCTTTGGGAACTGCGCCGCGATCCAATCGACAACTTCCTTATCTGTTGCCCAACTGCTCCCGCGTAGACCGCTCTCGGATAAAAACGCATGAATCAACTCGTGCCGTAATACTACTTTCTTGCAAGTCGCTAAGTCAGCATTGTTCAGCACATCCGGGCGCGGCACTTCTACGACGCACAGTTTGATTGTGTTGTCGCAGTATCCGTCGCACTGCTCAAGCTTCGGGTCTTCCGCCGCAGTTGATTCCTTGATTGTGTAAGGCGTTCCTAATACATTTACCTGCATATGAATCCTCCCCAATAAAAAACCGCCCACTTGGACGGCAAAATAACTGTGAATATTTGCATAAAACCTATTGACAGTCACGCATATGCGTGATATACTTAATACATAGAAAGGAGGTGAACAACATGGCACTGGATGTAATAGTCAAAGTCCTCCAAGGATTAGCCGCACTGTCGATGGGAATCTACTGGACGCGGAAAAACTTGAAGGACAAAGAACTTCGGTAAGGATGGGGCGCAAGCCCCTTCCTTACCCTCCAGTGTACCATGGATTGCCATGAAAAACAAGTATGCAACCCATTTTCTATGTCTTGCAGCATGTGCCTTGGCGTTTCTCAATGTGGACTACGCCGGTATAAGCGCGCTTGACATCTGCGTCATGGTTGTCTCCGCATTGGCGGCCACAATGGTAATTGCCAACATCGTTCTGGAAAGGCGGCGCAAAAAATGAATCTAAAAGCATTCCGTGCAGCCAAAGGGTTGACGCAACAACAGCTTGCTGATGTGACACAAGTACCAAAGCGCACCATCGAAGACATTGAGGCGCGCGGTGATTGTCGTGTATCTACCGCCATCAAGCTGGCTGACGCACTGGGCGTGTCGCTCGATGAGCTGTGCCGGGAATCGAAAGAGGGCGAATAGCCCTTTTTCTTTTGCAAAGCAAACAGCACAAGCCGATACCGTCTGGGAGGACGATGTAAGCTTGTGCCATTACTTCACGATATCATTTTACCACAGAAAAAACGCACAAAACGCACAACTTTTACTTTTTTACCGCTTATGCAACTTTACTCATGACGTAACCGTTGAGTATCAAACCTTTAATTTGTTGATAATCTAACCCCATTTCTTTCAACACTGCCATCTGGCTTTGCGCTTTGGAAATTTTTTCGATTTCCTCAGATGTCATATAATCAATGGCTACCGCTTTTTTACTCGCATTGCGTTCCTTGCGGATTTGCGCAGCCGTTTTACCGACGACCGCCTTATACGCGAGGTCGGTGTACTGTTTATATGCCCATTTGTTATCGGGTTCTTTCTCTTGAATTACATCTGTCAGCTCTCGACGGATAGGTTTCAACTGCTCACGATTAACTTGGCGTTTCAACAGCTCTGTGCGCATTAGATAAAATTGTTTGACGAGTTCAGTTTTGAAAGCGACAACAGCAGGTGTATTC
>JGI994J12354_10001277_pt1 | contig 25398 bp, 20 predicted proteins | sample IntmicLarv3ML3BL_FD_12354 | JGI IMG/M metagenome (IMG submission 12354)
TAAATTGTTAAGAAATTGGGAACTCTATTGTAGTGATTGAGGACTGTTGATATAATAGAAAAGGTTAATCACAAATAATGCACAATTTTTTGGAATTTTTGAAAATGTACGTGCAAAGAACAAAGGAGAGAGAAAAGTGAACAAATTTTTCGGATTAGAAAAGGCGGGCACTAATGTCCGGACAGAGCTTATTGCAGGTATCACTACATTCTTCACAATGGCATATATTATCGTGGTAAATCCATCGATGTTATCGCTAGCGGGAATGGAATGGGGAGCGGTATTTTTAGCAACCATTATTTCGGCAGTAATTGGTACAGTAATCATGGGTCTTGTAGCAAACGTACCATATGCTCAAGCACCAGGGATGGGGCTTAATGCATTCTTTGTATTTACAGTAGTATTTACATTAGGATTCACATGGCAACAGGCGTTATCAATGGTATTCATCTGTGGTCTTCTTAACATCGTAATTACAGTAACTAAGGTACGTAAATCTATTATCAAATCTATCCCAGAAAGCTTACAAAACGCTATCGGTGGTGGTATTGGTATGTTTATTGCATATATTGGAATCAAAAATGCAGGATTCTTGAAATTTACGGCTGACCCAGGGCATTGGATAATGTTAGGTGATGATGTAGAGACAGCAACAGCAGTTACAGATGCATCAGCAGTGCCAGCATTAGTAAGTTTTGACAACCCAGGCGTAATTATAGCAATAGTTGGTTTAGCAATTATCGTTGTACTATTAGTTTTGAAAGTTAAAGCAGCACTTTTAATCGGAATTATTGCAACTACATTGATTGGTATTCCTTTTGGCATAACAGCAATGGGCGATTCAATTAATTTTGGAGAATGTTTAGCAGCACTACCATCAACTTTCGGTGTTATCTTCACAAGCGAAGGTATTCCATCATTGTTTAGCGATGCAGCTAAATTACCACTAGCATTAATTACAATCTTCTCGTTCAGTCTTTCTGATACATTTGATACAATCGGAACATTCATTGGAACTGGTCGTAAAGCAGGCATCTTTGATGAAGAAGATGAAAAAGCTTTAGAAGAAGGCAAAGGGTTTAACAGCCGTATGGATAAAGCACTTTTTGCAGATGCAACAGCGACTTCGATTGGAGCTATTTTTGGAACATCTAACACAACTACTTACGTAGAGTCAGCAGCAGGTATTGGTGTTGGTGGACGTACTGGTCTTACTAGTATGGTAACAGCACTTTGCTTTATCGCTAGTGCATTCTTAGCAAGTTTTGTTAGTGCAATTCCTGGAGTAGCAACAGCACCAGTACTAATTATCGTTGGTGTTATGATGATGAGTTCATTTACACACATCAAATGGGGCGATTTAGAAGAAGCAGTTCCTTGTTTCTTTGCAAGTGCATTCATGGCTTACTTCTACTCAATTTCTTATGGTATTGCATTTGGATTCGTATTCCATTGCCTAATCAAAATTGTGACAGGTAAAGCTAAAGAAGTACACCCAATCCTTTATGGAGCGACAGCATTATTCTTGATTAACTTCGCTTTGTTGGCAGTAAACGGATTATCGTAATAATAGAACAGTTATATGAATCTCCACCCTTTGAATATCTATTCGAAGGATGGAGATTTTTTTGCCCTTTATCAAGTTTCAAATGACAAAAAAGTGTAAATTGTACACATTTATCAAACAAAAATACACATAATGAGAAGAGGCTTCAAAACTGTGAAGAAATTGCAAATATTCAAGGTGTTTGTGCATTGTTTTGAGCATATTAACCTTATATAATGGCGGTGAGGAAACAAATAAAAGTCTGCGTGCAGACTCGCCTAGGAGGTAGAGAGTGATGAAGAAAATGAAAAAGATTTTAAGTCTAGTTCTAGTTCTAATGTTGACAACAGCAATGGTTGCTTGTGGACAAACAAAGTCAGAGCCAGAACCAGAAAAAGAAGCAGAAGCGCCAGCAGTTGAGGCAGAAGCGGAAGCACCGGAAGCAGAAGCGGAAGCACCAGAAGCAGAGGCGGCAGAAGAAGGTGGAACACGTACATTTGCAATCGTATATCCAATTATCCATCCATTCTTTGAAGGAACTACACGTGGAGCAGAAGACACGGCAAAAGAATTAGGTGTTGAGGTTATCGTAAAAGCACCAGATATCTTCGATGTTCAACAACAAATCGAAATCGTAGAAAATCTTATAGCAATGGGCGTTGATGGGATTGGCATTGGGCCAACAGATTCAACAGCACTAAAGCCACTGATTGATAAAGCAATGGATCAAGGAATCAAGGTAGTTACATTTGATACAGATTCAGCAGATAGTAAACGTTTAGGATTAATCGGAACAGACAATGTTAATGCCGGCAAACACATGGGCGAAGTGCTCGGAGAATTGTTAAACGGTCAAGGAAATGTTCTCGTATCTATGGGCGTACCAACACAAGAGAATCTAAAAAAAAAAAAAAAAAAATATCCAGACATTAAGATAATTGATGAACAATCAGGACAAGGTGACCCAGCAAAGACTCTTGCTAATATCGAAGATATGGTTAATGCACACCCAGATTTTGATGCATTGATAGGAATTGACGCGGCAGCAGGTCCAGCGGCGGTTACAGCATGGAAAGCAAAAGGCCTAGAGCAAGTGGTTATCACTTTTGATGATACCGAAGATATCATTCAAGGGGTAAGAGATGGACAGATAACAGTAACAATCGCGCAAGCGCAATATGACTGGGGTGTAAATATCATCGAGCAATTAAATGATGCTGTTGATGGTAAATCTATTGCAGAATTTACAGATACAGGAACAAGAGAAGTGAACGCAGAAAACGTTGATGAGTTATATCCACAATAATACTTACAGTTACAGGGCATCGAATCAAAGATGCCCTTTGTAATACCATTTAATCGAAGATGAGGAAAATCAAATATGAATGAAAAAACATACAACAATACACTGCAAAGGCTTCTAAAGAGCAGAGAAATAGGACTGTTAATTATACTTTTTATCATAACAATCATTCTATCGTTTACAACAAAGACGTTTTTTAATGTAGAAAATTTACTTAATATTATTAAGCAAGTAACATTAGTAACGATTGTAGCAGCAGGGCAGACATTTGTTATAACATCGGGAGGAATTGATTTATCAGTAGGGTCGGTACTGGGAATATCGAGCATCATTATGTCGTTTTTCATCACCATGGGTGTGCCAGTAGGATTTGCTATCGTGATATGTTTACTATGCGGGACATTCTTTGGATTCCTTAATGGTATTCTTATTACCAAATTGTTCCTTCCGCCGTTTATCGTGACATTGGGGATGATGAGTATCGCAAGAGGACTAATTAATGTTATCACAAAAGGCTATCCAATTATGATTGATAGTCCTCTTATCATGGGACTTGGGCAAGGAAACTGGGGCGTTATACCAATTATGGCGATTTTCATGCCAATCGTTATTGTTATTATGCACTGGTTGTTTAACTATACAGTATTTGGAAACCACGTAAGAGCAATAGGTAGCAATGAAATGGCAACAAGACTATCAGGAATAAATGTTAAAAGGGTGAAAATTATTGTTTTCTCTTTGTGCGGTTTGTTAAGCGGTTTAGCAGGGTTATTGATGACCGGTAGACTTAATAGTGGTAATCCAAATGCAGGGCTTAACTTTGACATGGATTCAATCGCAGCAGTTATAGTCGGCGGAACATTGCTTTCAGGAGGTTCGGGTACCGTTGTAGGAACGATGCTAGGAGCTTTACTGTTAGGGGTTATACGAAACGGCCTAGTCTTACTTAATGTCAACATGTATTGGCAAACAGTAGCAACAGGCGCCATCATTATTCTCGTATGTGCGATTGAAAGCCTATCCAAGGAAAGAGGTAAAAAGCATGAATAATACTGTCTTGAAAATGTCGGGGATTAGCAAATCTTTTGCCGGTGTCAAGGCTCTTACCAACATGTCTTTTGATTTAAAAAAGGGAGAAGTCCACGCACTTGTCGGAGAAAACGGAGCAGGCAAATCAACCCTTATGAAAGTATTAGGTGGGGTATATAAACCAGACCAAGGAGAAATATTTGTTGATGAAAAGCCAGTGGTGATTATGACGCCAGCCGATTCACTTTCCATGGGAGTGAGTATTATCTATCAAGAATTCAACTTAGTGGCGACACTTTCGGTGGCGGAAAACATTTATTTAGGCAAAGAATTGCGAAAAGGCAACAAATCTGTACGACTTGATAGAAATACTATGTTTAAGGGGGCACATGAAGTTATGTGTCGCTTAGGAATGGAAGATTTGGATGTTAAGCAACTGGTAGCGAAATTATCGGTTGCGCAAAGACAATTAGTTGAAATAGGCAAAGCCTTGCTTAACGATACCCGTATACTGGTAATGGATGAGCCAACAGCAGTGCTTACTGAACGGGAAACACAAGCTTTGTTTGAGGTGGTTGAAACGCTTAAAAGTCAGGGGATTTCAATTATCTATATTTCGCATCGACTTGAAGAAATACAAAAAATAGCCGACCGCATAACGGTACTTAGGGATGGACAACTAATTACCACCCTTGATAATAGTGACCGCATGATCGAAAAAGATGAAATAGTAAAACATATGGTCGGGCGCGATCTCAATGATTATTACCCTGAGGGAAATGCTACTATCGAAGATGAAGTGGTTTTTCGAACAGAAAACTTATCGAAAGAGGGAATGTTTAAAGACATTAATCTTTCATTATATAAAGGCGAAATACTAGGACTTTCTGGACTTGTTGGTGCGGGTAGGACGGAATTGGCCAAAACAATCTTTGGTGACTACCATGCGGATAGTGGGCAGATGTGGCTCGCAGGAAAAGAATTTGTCAGTAGCAGTATCGCTGATTCAATCAAAAGTGGCATTATGCTCGTTCCAGAGGATCGTGCCCAAGAAGGACTTGTTCTAGGGATGAGTGTTGCAGACAATATCTGTTTGCCTAATGCTGGTTTGGTTTCAAAAGTAGGAGTATTCAACAAGAAGAAAAAGATGACATTGGTACAGCGTCTAGTTAGTGATGTAGCGATACGTCCAGAACTCCCCCTACGAAAGGCTTCTGACTTTTCAGGAGGCAACCAACAAAAGGCAGTAATTGCCAAATGGCTTGCAACAAATCCGCGAGTATTGTTGTTAGATGAACCAACTCGTGGCGTAGATGTCGGAGCAAAAGCGGAGATTTACACATTGATGCGCCAGCTAACAGAACAAGGTGTGAGTATTTTGTTTATTTCTAGTGAGATGCTTGAACTACTAGGTATGTGCGATAGGTTGTTAGTTATGCATGAGGGAGCAATCACGGGCGAATTTGTAAAGGACAAGATGGATCAGCAAGCGATTATGCGAGCAGCAACGGGGATAGATAAGGAGGAAGTGTGTGATGCCACTATATAAAAACGATTGGGACAAAGCAAAGCAGAATTTATTGGCATTTTGGAAAGGAGAGGACATCGGGCGTCCTTGTATGTTGGTGTATGCACCGCGCGAAGGATGCAATATCGTCTTTCCAGAACTTCATAATGGACCATGGACATGGGGAACTGAATCATTAGAAGATGCCGAGGATATCAAGCAGTGGTGGGTGGACCCACTACAAAACTATCAACGGATGGTGTACTGGTTTGAAAATACATATTTTGGAGGCGAAGCGGTACCAGCAACGTATACTAATTGGGGAGCAAGTGCGGCGGCGGCATTCTTTGGAAGCGAGCCTAAATTCAACAAGACGAGTGTATGGTATAGTGAGGTCATCAGTGATTGGGAACAGTGGCAATGGCAATTTGACAAAGACAGCAATGAATGGTGGCAAGCAATTTATGAAATCATTGATTATCTGAATAAGCGTGCAGAAGGAAAATATTTTGTCGGCATGCCTGAATTTGGCAATGCAATGGACAATTTATCACTGATGCGTGGGATGGATAAACTTGCGCTTGATTGCATGGAAGAACCTGAAGCAATCCAAGCAGGAATAGCCTTTATGGATAAATACTGGTGTGAATTACATGAAGAGTTGTTCAATCTTACAAAAGAGACAAATGACGGAGGTGGTGTTTTACCTTGGATGGGTCTATGGGCACCGGGACGGATAGACCAACTGGCTTGTGATTTCTCGACAATTCTATCACCAACGATGTTCAAGGAAGTGTGTGTGCCAGATATTGAACAGATGGGGGCTTGGACGGAGTACGGAATGTATCATCTGGATGGACCAGCCTGCATGCATAATCATTTGGATAGCTTACTTGAAATAGAGTGTATTAAGGCGATTGAATTTACACCAGGAGCGGGTTCTCCACCAACACTTTCACCAGAATATATTCCGCTTTATAAGAAAGTGCTTGAAAGTGGTAAGAAGCTGTATCTATTGGCTGAGCCAGAGGAAGTACAACCACTTTGTGAAGCATTACCATCGACGGGGTTGATGTTATGTACACGGGCAGACAGTCAAAGACAAGCCGATGAGATGATAGAAAATACATACAACTGGAGCAAAAAATAATAGACATAAAATTGAAACTTTATAAAGAATGGACTATACTAATAGCAAGAACAAAAAATTGAAACCAAGGAGGGGATATGAAAGCTGGATTACGAAGTAAGCTTACCGTATTATATGTTTTCCTAGCGATTATCCCCGCCGTTACTGTGGGCATTTTATCATATCGTATTAGCTATAATGCACTATGGAATAATACTGTCCATTCGACTATGCAGATTGCAGATCAATTAAATAATTCAATAGAAACGTTGTTTGCGGACACGGAACGTTTTATGGAAATTGGTAAATCTGAGTATGTAGTAAACTATATCTCAGGCAAAGGCGATTCCTACAACGATGCAAAAGAAATTCTTTCACTTTTTAGAGTTTATCGCAGTAATTTTCCTTTCAAAGACAGCATCAAAAGTATTTATATCATTGGCGCCAATGGCAAATCAATAAGTGAACGAGGCGGTGTATTGCTACTTGATGATTTCTCGGAAAAAGCGAATGATTTGATGAAAGAATTAGGCAATACCGGACAGACGCAGATTATAACGGGTAATATTAGCGAGGGGACAGACGACACTACTTCGCATATATATGTTGGACAGACGCAATCCCTACCATCACTTAGGGATCCTTTTTGTACAGTGATTGTTGAACTTGATAGTACGGCTATTGAGGAATTTTGTAACAGTGTGGATATTGCGGGAACAGGATATTTTACGATATTCGATGTTTCTGGAGAAGTTATTTTCGGTTCCAAATACCAATCGAAGATGGACCAACAACGCATATTCGAGAATATCAAAGCAGATACAAGCGGTAATTTCATCGATACGCTAAATGGCGAAGATGCCTTTTTCTTATTTAACACATCAACACAAACAAACTGGAAGATAGTTGGACAGGTGGCAATCGCTGACCTTATGAAAGAATCTACGAGCATCGCTAGGACTACTTTCACGGCATTGTTGCTGATACTGGCACTGGCGGTTATTCTCTACATATATTTCTCTAATAAATTGATAAACCCGCTCAAAAAGTTAAATGTGACCATGCGCATTGCGGCACTTGGCGATATGGATGTTCGTTATAATGCCAAGACAAGCGATGAAATCAATGATCTTGGCGAAAGCTTTAATCAGATGATACAACGACTTGATGCGCTGGCGAAACAAAATATGCGTGAGCAAGCAAGTTTACGGCGGTCAGAATTAAAGCTTTTGCAAGCCCAGATTAACCCGCACTTTCTGTACAACACCTTGGATACGATTCTTTGGCAAGCTCAAGCAGGCTACAATGAAGATGTAGTTGAGATGGTTGATGCGTTATCGCGCTTCTTTAGAACAACATTATCTAAAGGGCGTGATTGGATTGATGTTGAAACAGAGATTAACCTAGTCAAAGACTATTTGTGTATTCAAAAGAAGCGATATGGTGAGATATTGAACTACGAAATACAAGTAGATAAGGCGATATATAACTACCCAATATTGAAGCTCACCTTACAACCACTTGTTGAAAACGCGCTTTACCATGGGCTCAAGAACAAAAGAGGCGGTGGTACCATAACCGTTAGGGGATGGGAGCAGGAGGGCAACTTGTTGTTCGATATTGAAGATGATGGAATTGGAATGTCACTTGAAAAGATAAGAGAGCTTTCCAATGAGTTAAACAGCCATCCCAATATTATTGAGGCGGCAGGCGATGGTGGCTTTGGATTAAAGAATGTAAATAGTCGAATCAAACTTTATTATGGCGATGGGTTTGGCATTTGTATTAAGCAGAGGGAAAAAGGTGGTACTATTATACATATGTGCTTGAGGAGGTAAACATGTATAAGGTTTTTTTGGTCGAAGATGAGACACCGATGTGCCAGTTGATTCGTGATACGATTGACTGGAATAAGGAGGGGTTTGAATTTTGTGGAGATGCACCTGACGGAGAGAGTGCATTGCCTCTTTTATTGGAAAAAAGGCCGGACATTATCATAACCGATATTCGAATGCCCTTTATGGATGGATTCGAACTTGTGCGCATCATCAACAAAGAACTACCTGAGGCGATTGTGATTATACTAAGTGGACATGATGAATTCACCTATGCCCAAAGGGCGATAAGTCTTGGTATCAGTGATTACATTTTGAAACCAGTTACACCGACAAGGCTGATTCGTTCATTGGTAGATGCGGTAAAAAAGAAAGAGGACAAACAAGACGAAGTGCGCAAGCAGGTAACGATTGAACGTAGTCGGCAAAGCAAGGCACTTGCGCTTGATGAAGAAGAAAAGGCAAAAGGTGGATTTCGACTATTTATGGTCGAACGTAATGAAATAGAGGATTTATTGCGATTCGGTGGAGTGACAGATGTTGAAGCGTATGCAGCCAAGACAGCTTATCGCTGCTACAAAGAATCTGGTGGCTCTACGATAAGTATTATCTATTGTATCTTAGATGTTTTAGTTACAGCTCACAATATCGCTAGCGACATGGGGATTAATCTGCCACAAATAGAATCTTTTGAACGAATTGCCAATGAGGTAAATACAGAAGAAAGATTTTCGCAATATATCAAAACGGTATTTTTGCAAATTATTGATATTCGTTACAGTATGGCAGATAAGACAATTCAGCTTATTCATAGTGCCAAGAACTATGTGAATGCCAATTATGAAGATTGCAACCTTTCGCTAAATGTAACAGCAGAAAATATCGGGGTTAGCGCAAATTATCTAAGTACTATTTTCAGCAAAGAATCGGGGGAAACATTTATTGAATATCTGAACAACATCCGTATCAAAAGTGCGATGGCAATGTTAAAGTCAACGAATCTGCGAGTGGCAGAGATATCCGATAAGGTAGGGTACAACGACCCGCGTTACTTCTCTAAAATATTTAAAAAGGTCATTGGTCTTTCACCGCAAGAGTACAAGAAGATGTAAAAGTAGTAGGGTAGTTCAAGACGAATATAAGAGCGAGATGCACATATGCATCTCGTTTTTGTTTGCATGAAAATAATATCTCATAAAAAAATTACTGATTTTACAGAACTCAAAATGTACAATTATACCAAAAATAAGAAGATGATACCATTGCATATTGACTTCGCTTGCAACGGTGATTTATAATGATGTCATGACAACGTGACAGCGAGTCAAATAAGAAAAGGAGAGTGGAATGACAAAGAGAGAAAGAGTAATAAACAGTATTCACCACAAAGAATCAGATGTGACTCCATGGAATTTTGAACTGACAGAGCAGGCATTCGCCAAGATACAAGAGTACGGAAAATGCGAAGATGCCAACGCCTTCATGGAAAATCATATGCTGCGCGTGAAGTACAAACAGAATGAAAAACTCGAAAACGGATATGAGAGGGATATCTTTGGAGTACTGTGGCAGAAGTCAAAAGATGGGGGTGATGTAGGTAATATTGTGGACCATCCGATGAAAGAGGATGAGATGGGAAGCTATAAGTTTCCTGAAATTAGAAAAGGGTTTGCCGAAGATATTTGTGACCAATTAGAAGCGAATCCGAGAGATGTATTTACAATGTTTAGTATAACCATGGGATATTTCGAAAGAACATGGAGTCTTAGAGGCATGGAGAACATTTTGATGGATATGTGCCTAAATGAAGAATTTACAGAGACTCTGTTTGCGGGAATATTAGAACATCATATGGAACTTTTAGATTGCATTCTCGACCGCAATTTTGATGCAGTATACATAGGTGATGACTGGGGGCAACAAAANGGATCTATCATGGGACCGAATTTGTGGCGTAAATTCATCAAACCAGGTATGACTAAGATGTTTGAAAAGATTAAAAACAAAGGTAAATACATAGTCTTACATAGTTGTGGAGATATAAGAGAAATGTTGCCAGACTTAATTGACATGGGCTTGGATGTATATAATACAGTACAGCCTGAAATTTATGACTTGCAAGAATTAAAGAACGAATTCGGAAAAGATTTGACATTTTATGGTGGTATTAGTACTCAACAATTTTTACCTTATGCTTCAGAGGAAGAAGTGAAGGAAATGACAAAAAAAGTGTTGGATATTATGCATCAAGGTGGTGGCTATATATTATCACCAACCCATGCAGCAACACCGGATATTCCGGTAGAGAATTTATTGGCAATGATTGAAGTAGCCAAAAACTATTAGTTGAAATTAAAAAGCGGAGGATTGAAGTATGAATTTAAAGAAAATTAGCTCTATTTTATTAGCACTATTATTAGTCGTATCAATGATAGGATGTGCATCTAAAGAAGGTCCTGGTTCAAGTGAAAAAGCGGAAGAAGCACCTGCAGCAACAGAAGCAGAAGCGCCTAAAGAAGCAGAAGCGGCACCTGAGGAGGGTGACAAGCAGATTAAGATTGGTATGGCTACATTTATGATGGCACAAGAATGGTATCAAAATATCGTAGCTGGTGGACAAGTTAAGGCAGATGAATTAGGTGTAGAATTGATTGTTGCGGATGCTAACAACGATTCGGCTAAACAAGTAGAAATGATTGAAAACTTAATCAGTCAAAACGTAGATGCAATTATTATCTCACCAGTGGATGCTAAAGCACTAGTGGGAGTTGTTAAAAAGGCACAAGATGCAGGCATTAAAGTTATCTGCGAATCAAACATGGTTGAAGGTGCTGATACCAGAGTAGGTGTTTCAGATAGAGAATCTGGAATTATCTGTGGTGAATGGTATGCAGAGTATGCAAAAGCAAATAATATTGACCCTAAAATATTAATTTTGGGATATCAATCTTTAGAAAACTGCCAAAATCGTTCTGAAGGATTCAAGGAAGGAATGGACAATGCAGGATTGGAGTATGAAGTTGTAATAGAAGTAGATGGTGGATTTAGAGAAGAATCAATGAATGCAGCAACAGATGCATTTACTGCTCATCCAGACATCAATACTGTTTTTGGAATCAATGACGATTCAACTCTAGGGGCGATGTCAGCAATCAAACAAGCAGGTCTTGAGGACAAAGGGATTACAACGATTCTTTATGGATTAGAAGGAGTAGCTGGTAGAGGCGCCCTTAAAAATGATGAGTTAGCAACAGCGGGTCTTTCTACTTTCGCAGAGTACGTGGGAAATACATGTATTAAAGCGGCGATGGACGCGATAGCAGGAGAAGAGCTTCCAGAAGAATATATTTCTCCAAGTGTAGTTTTGGACAAAACTAATTTCGACGAATATTTCACAGAAAATGGTGATACTTTTGATGTGAACTTTGCAGCCGTAGACAAATTGGTAGAGCAATAATCGGGAGGGATATTTTGTTTAGTAAATTCGTTAAAAGAAGTTTGAAATCTGAACAGATGACACTGCTTTTGGTGCTGATTTGTATGTGTATCATTGCGACTGTGACATCGCCAGTGTTTTTGAGCGTCAACAATTTGATGAATGTGCTTAGAACGGCATCATTAACAGCAACGTGTGCAATGGGGTTAGTTCTAGTGGTACTTCTTGGCGAAATGGATTTAAGCGTAGGGTCGATTCAAGCTATTATCGGAATTACTGGCGTGCTAGTACTTAATGCCTCAAGAAGCATTCTCTTGGCGCTAGTTGTGTCACTTGTTGCGGGCGCAGTAATCGGAATCATCAATGGAGGCTTAGTTACACGAGCAAAAATCGACTCGCTAATAGCGACGCTTGGAACTATGGCAATCTTGCGCGGAGTCTCGTATGTAATTACTAATGGGGTTTCGTTGCAGACTAAGGTAGATACATTTGATATGTTAGGCACAGGGTATTTGGGACCATTTCCCATTCCGCTTGTTATCGCGGTGGTACTCTTTATCACACTGAATTATGTCCTAACGAGTACTATTTTTGGGAGGAATATTTATGCGGTAGGTGGCAACGCCTCCTCGGCACAACTTTGTGGTATTGCTGTTGATAAGATCAAGATGCAAGCATACATCATCTGTGGTGTGCTAACCGCGTTGTCAGGATTTATCTTGGCATCTAGGCTAGATTCAGCTCAACCAAATGCGGGAACGGGTTTTGAGTTTCAAGTAATATCAGCGGTCGTATTAGGTGGAGTAAGCCTATCAGGAGGAAAGGGAAGCATTGCGGGTGCTATTATCGGAGTGCTTATCCTAAGCGTACTATCTAATATTTTGGTGTTATTAGGAGTATCTTCTTTCTATCAAGAAATAGCCAGAGGCGTAGTAATCTTGTTGGCTGTCTACATGGATTCTAGAAATAAGAGACTGGCAGCATCAAAAGCGGTACTTGCTCGTGAATGAAAGGGGGATTTGTGATATGGCAAAAGAAAAGAGAAAAGCACTACTTGAGCTATCTAATATTCACAAAATCTTCCCAGGCGTTCACGCGCTAGACGGGGTATCGCTTGATGTATATCCGGGTGAAGTACATGCTTTGATGGGTGAAAATGGAGCTGGCAAATCAACATTAATTAAAGTGGTTTCGGGAGTACATGAGCCAGATGAAGGCGAGATGTACTTGCGGGGTGAGAAAAAGCAGTTTCAAAGCCCCAAAGAGGCTATTGCAAGTGGCATTCGTGTTATCTACCAAGAACTTAGTTTGGCTGCTAATTTGTCTGTGGCAGAGAACATCTTTCTTGGCAATCTACCAGTCAACAAGCAAGGGAAAGTTGATTTTAAACAGCTATATAGCCGAGCGGAGCAGGTCCTTAGAGACTTGAATTTGGACATTGATGTCAAAACCAAAGTAGAGTATTTGACGATTGCCAAGCAACAGTTAGTGGAGATAGCAAAAGCAATCGCCTATGATCCAGATATCATTATCATGGACGAACCGACATCAGCACTTAGCGCCCAAGAAATAGAAAGCCTCTTTGCGATTGTCAAAATGTTAAAAGCAAGAGGCAAAGCAATAGTTTATGTCTCTCACAAACTAGACGAAATATTTGCTATCACGGACAAAATAACTATTTTAAGAGATGGTGAATACATTTGTACAGAAAATACCAGTGATGTGACAGAAGAGCTGTTAATACAACAGATGGTGGGTAGAGAGCTAAAAGATTTGTTTGTGAAAGAAAAAACTACTTTGGGTGATGTTGCGCTCAAAGTGGAGCACTTAGAAACGGACTTTGTTAAGGACATTTCTTTTGCAGTACGAGCAGGTGAGATTGTGGGATTTTCTGGCTTAATGGGGTCAGGACGAACAGAATTATGTCGCGCCTTGATGGGGGTTGACCGGCGAAAGAGTGGGAGTATTTATGTAGACCAAGAACTTTTGCCAGCAAATGCGACTAGCAAGGCGGTGGCAAGTGGTATTGGGATGGTTCCTGAGAATCGCAAAGATGACGGCATCTTCCCAAACTTAGATGTTAAACGCAACATGACCATGGCAGTACTTAGGAAGTTCAGAAAGGGAATGTCAGTAAACAAGAAAAGTGAAGCAGGACAAGTACAGGAAATGATTGAAAGTATCCGCATCAAAACACCTTCGAGTAGCCAGAAAATCATCAACCTTAGTGGTGGAAACCAACAAAAGGTAATAGTAGCTAGGTGGTTGTTGAACAAAAAGCTTAAAGTGTTAATCGTAGATGAGCCGACTAGAGGTATCGATGTGGGTGCCAAATCAGAGATTTATTCGCTGCTAAATGACATGGCCAAGCAAGGGTTAGCGATAGTGGTGGTCTCTTCAGAAATGTCCGAAATTATCGGGATTGCAGACCGCATCTACGTGATGAAAGGTGGCAGAATCAAAGGAGACTTTACGAGAGACGAAGTGACACAGGAAAAAATCCTGTCAGCAGCGACGTAAGGAAAATCTACCGTCTTGATTAGTAGTAATAAAATTGCTATAATCAGTGCATATTAAGATAAGCGGGAGGTTCGATTGTGATTCGGTTTAAAAATAGTATAGACAAAACTTCGCCCATGCCACTTTATTCGCAACTCAAGCAAGTGTTGAAAGAAGAAATTGATAGTGGGAAGCTGAAGCCAGGTGACGTGATTCCGACAGAATTTGAGATGATTGAACGTTTCGAATTAAGCAGAACCACTGTGAGACAGGCGATTTCTGAATTAGTAGCGGAAAATGTGCTGTATCGTAAAAAAGGCGTAGGAACGTATGTCGCCAAAAAGAAGATTGATTTACAGTATATGGGCAATATTGTAAGCTATGATACACAGGTCGAACGGGCCGGATTGAAACCTCAGACGAAGGTGATTTCGTTTGAAACTATCGAAGCTGACAAAACTTTGGCAAGCGAATTAGATTTGCCGACGGGAAGCAAAGTTATTGAATTGATTAGAGTACGCTATGCCGAAGGTGAAGCCAATGTATTCGTCAAATCGTATTTACCATATGATATATGCTCGTTTATCCTAGGGTTTGACATGGAAAAAGAATCGCTTTATAGAGTGATGAGCCAAAATGAGAAAACTAATGTGGTGAAAGTGCGAAGAGACGTTGAAGCACAGATATGCACGAGAGAAGATATGAAGTACATGAATCTTCAAAAGGGATTTCCGATTCAAAGCTTTATATCAAAGGCTTATAGCGAGGAAGGCACAATGGTCGAGTATAGTATTGCTCATTATCGTGGCGACCGCAATAAGTTTTGTGTCGAAATAGTAACACGATGTTAAAAAGAGAGAAATGTACAAAACGCTTGGGTTGTACATTTCTTTTCTTAAATAGAGAATTACAGCTAAATAGTAGGAGATTAGGCATGGAAAAAATATTAAGTTATGGTGCCATCTTATGGGATGTCTTTGAAAACGAAAAGTATCTAGGAGGTGCGCCACTCAATCTGGCAGCACATCTTGGCAGACTGGGTCAAGAGGCATATATATATTCAGCCGTTGGANAAGACGGGTATGGCGACGAAGCAGTGAAGTTAATAAAAGAAATTGGTGTTAGAACTGATTATATACAACATGATGACACACACCCGACAGGGTATGCCAAAGTGATATTGAATGAAAACAAAGCAGCACAGTATGAATTTTGTGAAAACGGAACTGATAGGTTTATCACGGTTACTAAAGAGATTTGCGAGCAGATTACCAAAGAACGTTTCGGAGTCTTTTGTTATGGAACATACTGCCAGCAAGGCGCAGTGTCACGAGCAACACTCAAAGAAATAGTAAATAGATGTCAGTTTGATATAATCTTTTGTGATATCAATATTAGAGACTATGAGTGCGAACTTTCGATGCTAACAGATTCACTTTCTTATTGCGATGTATTGAAACTCAATGATGAAGAAGTGGAGTTCTTGGCACAAAGGATTTATGGCAGTAAACAAAGTGAGCGAGAAGTGGTTGAATTGCTACAAGATGATTATAATATTAAAATTGTCTGCGTTACTAAAGGCGCAAAGGGGTGTTCGATTTATACCGGCAAAGAGGCAGCGGTAGATGTCTGTGGCGAGGTAGTGGAGGCGATAGATACCTTAGGGGCTGGTGATGCTTTTAGTGCGGGATTCTTGTATGGTTTGTTGCAAGGCGAGAGTCTTAGTAGATGCGGCGAATTAGGTAACATCTTAGGTGGCTACGTTGCTTCACAAAGAGGCGGAATACCTAAATATAGTGAGCGAATCACAAAACAGATGAGGTGATATGATGAGTGATTTATTTGGTAAAGAGATAAAAAGAGAAGATATTACTAAGCGAGTAGGTTCGCTGTCACAGATAGCAGATGCGCGAATGATGGCTTTTGAAGAGGGCAAAGCGAGAGGAATGAGATGCGTCGAGGTGAAGACGGGGTCAGGACTTACGTTTACAGTACTACCAGAGAGAGGGTTAGATATTTGCTGGGCCGAGTTCAAAGGTAATCCATTTTCATATATTTCAAAATCAGAAGTGTGTACTCCCCAGTTTTTTCAAGAAAATGGTGATAAGGGTTTTTTGGATAATTTCTTTGGTGGGTTATTGACTACAGCAGGGCTATCTAACGTCGGGGCTGCCAACGAAGATGAAGGAGTTAAGTATGGCTTGCATGGAACGATAAGCAATATTCCGGCAAACGATGTGGCGATAGAGAAAGTATGGGTGGACGATGAATACCACATCACCATCAAAGGAACGGTGCGACAAAGTCGTTTTTATGGGGAGGATTTAGTTCTTCGAAGAAAAATATCTACCAAAATGGGTAGCAATGAAATAGTGATAGAGGATGAGATTGAGAATCAAGGTTTTGTAGAACAACCAGTGATGATTTTGTATCATCTCAATTTCGGATTTCCTTTTGTTAGTGCAAATTCCAAACTATACATGAACGATAGCGAAGTTGTTGAGCGGACTCCAGAAGCTAAAGTAGGTCTTGAAAATTGGCAGCAGATATTAGAGCCGATACATGGGTATCAAGAACAATGCTTCTATCACGACTTTGTTACTAGCGAAGACGGGGAAGTAAGGGCGGAAATTTTCAACCCTAAGATTGCAGGTGAAGGGTTAGGAGTGTATATCAAATATCAAAAGGATGAATTACCGCGATTCTGTCAGTGGAAGCAAATGGGTGAACAAGAGTATGTGATGGGGTTGATTCCTGCTAATGCTTTTGCAGAAGGAAGACATGAAGAGAAACAAAATGGTAGGCTAGAGATATTAAAGCCCAAAGAAGTAAAGAAGATTAAGTTGACGATAGGGATAAGAGAAGGGATGGATGCGTAAGCATTCACCCCTTTTTTATATATTAGGAAAGTACGTTTTATTTAGTGTTGCGGCGTTTAGCTCTACGAGCTTTTAGGCGCGAAGGTGCCAGTGCAGTCCAACAGACTATGCGAACAACCATGATACCAAAGAAGATACCGACGCCATCAATCATGACATCTTGTTTGGAGCCGACCCTTCCAGTAACGAAAGATTGGCGGTACTCATCTAGACCAGCGACGGCCAGACAGATAGCACCGGCGACAAGCAATAGCCAAAAGCCCCGTAGTCTATATACATATAGGGGGAATGAAACGGCCACGGCCAAGAAGAAATATTGGGCCATATGTGCTGCTTTACGAACTGGCAAATGTATCCTTTCGATGTAGTGTTCTACTTGTTCATCGCTTAAATCTTTATCTAAAAGTTTGGCCCCAACAGTTACAACAGTGCGACTAACTTTATGACTTAAAGCACCAGAATCAACACCGCTATGTCCCGAAAATGTGAAAATCACATATAAAATAGCAATGGCTGGTAAAAAAGATAATGGCTTTAGTAATACCATAAAAAAACGTTTCATAATTTCCTCACTTCCAATGGTAAAGCACTTTGATAATTTTTCGGAGTGACAAGTATAGCATGCAATAGAAGAATTTGTCAAAAACGCATCGTGTCTCAACTAAAATGCACTGGTGTTTATCGAAAAAAAATGGTATGATAACATCAGTATAAGTTCGATTTGAAGACGAATTATTTATTAAATAAGGAGAAGGAATTATATGAGCGTAGCAGACAAAATTTTTATCAATATGTGCAGTGATATTATTGAAAATGGTTGTAGCACGGAAGGCGAGAAAGTTCGTCCAAAGTGGGAAGACGGTACGGCAGCTTACACCATCAAACGATTCGGGGTAGTTAATCGTTATGATTTAAGCAAAGAATTCCCAGCCTTGACATTAAGGAAAACAGCACTTAAAAGTGCTCTTGATGAAATTTTATGGATTTGGCAGAAAAAGTCCAACAATATTAACGACCTAAACAGCAATATTTGGGATAGTTGGGCGGATGATAGTGGTTCGATTGGAAAAGCATATGGCTATCAGCTACAAGTTGAACACAAGTATAGCGAAGGGATGATGAATCAAGTTGATAGAGTTATCTACGACTTGAAGAACAATCCGTATAGTCGCCGTATTATGACTAATATTTATGTTCATCAGGATTTGAGTGAGATGAACCTTTATCCTTGTGCATATTCGATGACGTTTAATGTTACCAAAGAAAAGGGTAGCGATAAGTTGACGCTAAACGCAATTTTGAACCAGCGCTCAAATGATGTTTTAGCAGCAAATAACTGGAATGTATGCCAGTATTCACTTTTAGTTATGATGCTAGCGCAAGTTTGTGATATGAAAGTTGGCGAATTTGTGCATGTGATTGCGGATGCCCATATTTACGACCGTCATGTTGACTTGGTTAAAGAGTTAATCAAAAGAGAGACGTTTGACGCTCCTAAGGTGAGTCTTAATCCTAACGTCAAAGATTTTTATGATTTTACGGTGGATGATTTGATTGTTGAAGACTATCAAACAGGACCACAGATTAAGGGGATACCGATTGCTATTTAAAGTTGTACGAAAGGACTATAGAAGATGAATTTAATAGTTGCAGTAGATAAGAATTGGGCCATTGGCAAAGAAAATAAATTGTTAGTAAGCATTCCGGCAGACATGAAATTCTTTCGTGAGGAAACGACCGGTAATGTAGTAGTGATGGGGCGGAAAACACTTGAAAGCTTTCCGAACGGACAGCCACTTAGAGATAGAACGAATATAGTGTTGACTAAAGATAAGAATTATCAAGTCGAGGGAGCCATTATAGTCAATAGTGAAAGCGAATTGCTTGAAAAACTAAAAGACTATCAACAAGAAGAAATTTTTGTTATTGGTGGAGGCAGTGTTTACGAGATGCTATTACCATATTGTGATACGGCCCACGTGACCAAGATTGATTTTGCTTATGAAGCAGATACTTATTTTCCAAATCTGGACGAAACATCTGAATGGCAGATAGGGGCAACTAGTGAAGAACAGACATATTTTGACTTGGAGTACTATTTTGTGAAATACGTACGAAAAAACTAAGGAGCAAATAGCATGAGCAATGGCAACAACAATGGCTGGAATGATATCGGCAAACAAATCCGCGATACCGTCCAAGGTGCTATCGACAGCCATGATTTTAAAGAACTAAATCAAACAATTAGCCAAGTCGTTAATGTGGCACTTAAAAATGTTAAAGATGGTGTAGAAGCAACAGCAGCCCAAAGTGCGACCAAGCGAAAGCAACAAGTAGTAAGACCGAAAAAAAGCGTTGTAGCAGTGCAAGACGTGGGCAGTTCGGTTCTTTATGCAAAGCGACCAAGAGGTTCAATAGCAGGGATTGCAGCGGCAATAGCAGGCTTTACGGTGACAGGTATCTTCACGCCGTTTTCTTTGAGCTTTTTAGCAGGAGGAATTGTGGCGAATGGGGCTATGCGAGTTGGATCTCTCATGGCGATGGGATTCACAGCCGCTTTTAGTTTGGCAGGACTTGTCGTTGGGATTAAAGGTATAAGTAATCTACAAAGAGTAAAACGCTTTCGAAGGTATGTGGCGATTATCGGACAACATGAGTATTATGCTATTGCTGATTTGGCTAGCGCAACAGGCAAGACTAGTGCTTACGTTGCGAAAGATTTAAGAGAGATGATTAATCAAGGGATGTTCTTAAATGGACGCATAGATGAGCAAAGGACCCACCTTATCACTAGCAATGAAGCCTATGAACAGTACTTATTAATGCAAAAGTCAATCGCCGACAAGCAAGCACTGCTAAGAGCGGATGAGCAGGCGGCGAAGGATAACAATATCTCAAGCGAGTGTCAACAAATCATCTCGGAAGGAAAAGCGTATATCGCCCATGTTAGACAATGCAACGACGATATTCCTGACAAAGATTTCTCAGATAAGCTTGACCGTTTAGAAGATATTATGAGGCGAATATTTGCACAGGTAGAAAAGCAGCCGCAAAATGCGTCTGAACTACACAAGTTTATGAATTATTACTTACCAACAACAACAAAGCTAATCGATGCATATCGCGATATTGATGGACATCCAGAGACTGGCGAGAACATCGTCAACACAAAGCGAGAGATTGAAGATACGCTAGATACGATTAATGATGCATTTGAGAAACTTTTAGACCGCTTTTTCCAGGACACAGCATGGGATATTTCTTCAGATATTTCGGTGATGAAGACGATGCTCGAACAAGAGGGTCTAACAGATAGCGAGTTAAAGATGACAAGTAAGAGTCAATAAAATAACAACGAAGCCAAATTGCTTTGAGAAAGAAGGATATGATGAGTCAAGAATTTAAAGAATTTGAGGCAACACCAATGCTTAATTTTGATGAGGCTAATACGGACAATGAAATTAGCGTGGTGACTTCAGCAGAAGAAAAAGCACCAGCAATGGATGAGACAATTCTAACCCCGGAAGAAAAGCAAATGGTAGATGATTTCGCAGAGAAGATAGACCTTTATAATAGCAACGCCATCTTGGGATACGGTGCTGGCACACAAAAGAAAATGGCAGACTTTTCGGAGACAGCACTTAGCAATGTTAAGACGAAGGACCTTGGTGAGATAGGCGATATGCTTTCAGGCGTAGTTACAGAGCTTAAAAGCTTTGATGCCGTAGAAGAGGAAAAGGGATTCTTAGGCATTTTCAAAAAGGCCTCAAATAGAATCACAGCGATAAAGGCTAAATACGATAAGGCAGAAGTTAATGTCAATAAAATCTGCGAAGTTTTAGATGGACATCAAAGACAGTTACTAAAAGATGTAGCTATTTTAGATAAAATGTACCAGATGAATTTGACATACTTTAAAGAATTGTCAATGTACATCTTGGCTGGTAAGAAAAAGCTAGCACAGGTACGGGATGAAGATCTGCCAACATTACTAGAAAAGGCACATGCTAGTGGTTTACCAGAGGATGCACAGGCAGCTAAGGATTTAGAAGGGTTATGTAATCGTTTCGAAAAGAAAATCCATGACCTTGATTTGACTAGAATGATTTCGGTTCAAACAGCACCACAGATAAGACTTGTGCAAGGTAGTGACACGATGATGATTGAAAAGATACAGTCAACATTAGTTAATACAGTGCCACTTTGGAAAAGCCAGATGGTTATCGCCTTAGGTGTGGCTAATGCGACACAGGCGGCAAAAGCGCAACAAGAAGTGACAGATATGACCAATGAGTTGCTACGCAAGAATGCTAGTACATTAAAGACGGCGACAATCGAAAGTGCCAAAGCCTCAGAGCGAGGAATTGTTGATATTGAGACGCTCAAGAATACGAACGAATCACTGATTACNACTTTAGATGAAGTGATGAAAGTACAAACTGAAGGGCGAGCAAAACGAGTTGCGGCGGAGACTGAACTAAGAATGATGGAAGAGCAACTTAGAGGGAAATTACTAGAGATTAAAAAGTAAGTTCCAATAGAGGTGAGCGATGTATCTAAGAGACAAAACCAAAATAGTACAAATCGGAAATCGTTTTATTGGTGGTGGCAACGCCATTTTGATTCAGTCAATGACTAATACCAAGACTGAGGATATCAAAGCGACGGTGACTCAGATTCAGGAATTGACGGAAGTTGGGTGTGAGATTATTCGCGTTGCGGTACCGACGATGGAAGCCGCCAAAGCTATTAGCAAGATAAAAGAACAGATTACGATTCCGTTAGTTGCAGATATTCATTTTGATTACAAGTTAGCCATCGCAGCGATAGAAAATGGTGCAGACAAGATTCGCATTAATCCTGGCAATATTGGCAACGAGAAGCACCTGCGGGAAATTATAGAAGCAGCTAAAAGCCATAGTATACCGATTAGAGTTGGTGTTAATAGTGGTTCACTAGAGCGCGAATACATTGAGAAATATGAAGGCGTTACGGCACAAGGATTGGCTGAAAGTGCGATAAAGCAAGTAAGTGTTATAAGAGAGATGGATTTTGATAATATCGTAGTAAGCATTAAGTCATCAGATGTGATGATGTGTGCAAAGGCTCATGAATTGGTGGCAAATAGACTAGATTGTCCTTTACATGTGGGAATCACCGAGGCAGGAACAGTTTATTCGGGCAACATCAAGTCAGCAGTTGGGCTAGGTGTGATTCTATCAAAAGGGATAGGTGACACTATTCGCGTTTCGCTTAGTGGTGACCCAGTTGAAGAAATAAAGTCAGCCAAGCAGATATTGCGGACGCTAGGGCTTCGAAGGGAAGGCATCGAAGTGGTATCATGTCCGACTTGTGGACGTACGGAAATTGATTTGATTAAGTTAGCTGAAGAGACTGAAGATATGGTGCAAGACATCAAATTAAACATCAAAGTGGCCGTTATGGGCTGTGTTGTTAATGGTCCTGGCGAAGCACGTGAGGCTGATATCGGAATAGCTGGCGGTAAGCAAGAAGGATTACTAATTAAAAAAGGTGAAATAATTAAAAAAGTTCCAGAAGAAGAGTTGTTGTCATGCCTTCGCGAGGAGCTATTGAATTGGAAAGCTTAAAATGGAAAAGAAGTTTTTGGACGTATTCCCAGGACTAATTGTCAACGATGATGTTCGGGATTTTATAGAAAATAGCAAAGTCACGAAGGTTGCCGTCGATAAAATGAAGACGGCTGTTCGTATTTATATGATCAGTGAGCAATGGATTCCAAAGAAACATATCTATGCCCTTGAAGAGGCTATCAAAAGGCAAATCTTTAGAGGCGTCAAGATGAATGTCAAAATCATCGAAAAGTTCAACCTATCACAACAGTACACAGCGCAGAATTTCATGGAAGCATACGAAGAAAGTATTCGATTGGAACTAAAGAATTATAGTGCCATAGTATACAATATTTTCGCGACGGCTAAAAAGTCTTTTTCGGCGTCGGATACATTTGAGATGACTTTAGCCGATACAGTTATCGCTAAGGAGCGAGGCGAGGAACTAATAGAAATATTAGAAAAGATTTTTGGCGAAAGATGCAACTTGGATTTTAAAGTTATTGCTAATTATCAAGAGGCAAAGGTTAGTAAAGCCCGCAAGAACAGCGAATATCAAATTAAAAAAACAGCAGAAGAAATAGCAAGTAGAAGTATTGGCGACAAAGCATCAAAAGATAAAGTGGATAATAGCACTGGCAAGAAGAAATCAAGTGGCAACCAGCGTCGACAAACGAGAAGATCTAACAACCCAGATGTTTTGTATGGTCGTGACTTTGACGAAGAGGCGATGTTATTAGAAGAACTGACAGACGCCGTTGGTGAAGTCGTTATTCGTGGCAAAGTATTTGCTATGCAAGAAATCAAAATCAGAAATGAAAAAACAATTTTGATTTTTAGTGTCACTGATTTCACGGATTCAATCGTTGTCAAAATATTCATTGATAATAGTGATGTTGAGGAGCTTCTTGCAGACATCAAAAAGGGCGGTTCATTTATCAAAGTCAAAGGTATTGCTCTTAATGATAAGTTTGATAACGAATTAAGTATTAGCTCGGTGGTGGGGATTAAGAAGATTCCAAACTTTGTCAGTGTTCGCACGGACACAAGTATGGAAAAAAGAGTGGAACTTCATTGTCATACTAAGATGAGTGACATGGATGGTGTGACTGATGCAGCGACACTAGTTAATCGAGCATATGAGTGGGGACATAAAGCCATTGCCATTACAGACCACGGCGTAGTGCAGGCTTTTCCTGATGCGAATCATGCGGTCGAGAGTATCGACAAAGAATATCGTGCCCAATATAAAAATGAACACCCAGAAGTAGATAAAGAAGAATTGAAAAAAATAGAAAGCCCATTTAAGGTCATTTATGGAGCGGAAGGATATATAGTAGATGACTTAAAGGGAATGGTAGAAAATAGCAAAGGGCAAAGCTTAGAAGAGGAGTTCGTTGTCTTTGATATTGAGACGACGGGATTTAGCCCGTATAAAGATAAGATTATTGAAATTGGTGCTGTTAGAGTAACGAAAGGTGAGGTTGTTGACCATTTTTCGTCATTTGTTAATCCGCAGATACCCATCCCCTTTAAAATAGAAAATTTGACAGGAATCAATGATGCGATGGTGATAGATGCTGAAACTATTGACGTGGTATTGCCGAAATTTCTTGAATTTTGTGAGGGAACAATATTGGTAGCACATAATGCCAGTTTTGATACGAGTTTCATTAAGAAGAATTGCATGGACTTGCAGATGGATTATAAGTTTACATCATTAGATACAGTTGGTATGGCGCGTTTTTTGATGCCTGAATTAAATCGTTTCAAGTTGGACACCGTAGCCAAGGCACTAAAAGTGGCTTTGCGTAGCCATCACAGAGCGCTTGACGATGCGGAATGTACCGCGGATATTTTCGTCAAATTTATTAAAATGTTAAAAGAGCGAGAGATAGCTACATTGACACAACTAAATGAACAGGGTAAAGTATCTGCCAATACAATCAAAAAGCAAAATACTAATCATGCCATTATTCTAGCGACGAATGAAATCGGGCGCGTTAATCTCTACACGTTGATTTCACTTTCGCACTTAGAGTACTACAATCGCAGACCGCGTATCCCTAAGAGTGTTTATGAAAAGTATAGCGAAGGTCTAATCATCGGTGCGGCATGTGAGTTGGGTGAATTATATCAAGCCATATTAGGTGGTGCAGACGATGAAGAGATAGCTCGAATAGTAGAATTTTATGATTATCTAGAAATCCAACCACTAGGTAATAACGAGTTTTTGATTAGAGAAGAACGCAGCGATATTACTGGCGAAGATGACTTGATTGATATCAACAAGAAGATAGTTAGGCTTGGTGAGAAGTTCAACAAACCAGTTGTAGCGACGTGTGATGTTCACTTTATTGATCCACAAGATGAGATATACCGCAGAATCATTATGTCAGGAAAAGGGTTTACCGATGCAGATAAGCAGCCGCCGCTGTACTTTAGAACGACGGAAGAGATGCTCAAAGAATTTTCTTATTTGGGAGCAGAGAAGGCTGAAGAAGTGGTTATTACAAACCCTAATTTAATTGCAGATAGATGTGAGAAGATTTCGCCTATTAGAGCGGGCAAATTCCCACCAATTATTGATAACTCGGATACATCGTTAAGAGAAATATGCTATGAAAAGGCTCATGAAATATAT
>JGI994J12354_10001278_pt1 | contig 25393 bp, 28 predicted proteins | sample IntmicLarv3ML3BL_FD_12354 | JGI IMG/M metagenome (IMG submission 12354)
GATTTCGCCAAATAAAATTTTATTTGTAAGTGTATTTTCGATAGCAAAGTCTGGAGAAACGCCCCACTTTGTCTTTTCTAAAGAAATTAGTGGGTTGTAAATCTGCTCAATCACCTCATCGGATAACTGAACTTTGGCATAAAGATTTTTCAAATGTTTGGGTTTTTCGTGTAACTTGTACGGAGTCCCCTTAAAATGTTTCTCGAAAGCAGCATATAAATCTTGTTCTGCTTTAGAGGCCTTTGTTCCCCCTTCTTCTTGCCAATTTGCTCTTTTGCGAAGCGCCTTTTTACCCATAATAGTTCTCCTTACAATCCTTTAAATAACTCTTCTAATGTCATTCCGAATCCAGTTGCAATTTTTGCTATATTATTAATAGAGATATTTCTTTTCCCGCTCTCAACAGAAGCGTAATATGTCCTATCCATGCTAATTGACAACGCAAACTTTTCTTGACTTACATCAAGAGACTCTCTTAAACTTCTTATTCGTAATCCAAAATCTTTCATAATCATATTTAATATACCTCCACTTTATTAGACTACATTAATTCAGACTATAAGGCAACGGACTATAAGCAACAATGACGTTGACTTTTTTTTGATTTTGATATAACATTATAAAAGGATTTCAAAAGTGAGGGAAGTAAAATATGACAAATAACAAAGAGACAACAGCATACTCGTTATACAATACACAGGCAAAAAAGCGAACAAAAGTAAATCCGCTGGAAGATATCTATCCTTGTCTTCCAGATAAAAAATACCAAGTGATTTATGCTGACCCACCATGGGACTATGGTGGCAAGATGCAGTACGATAAAACTACAATTAAAGAAGAAAATGCAGGTTTCGAAAAGAAAATTTTCATTAGCTCAGCTACGTTCAAATATCCAACGCTAAAATTAAAGCAACTAAAAGAACTTAACGTAAAGGATATTGCAGCAGATGACTGTATTTTGTTTATGTGGACAACGGGTCCGCAGTTTGCAAATGCTATTCAGTTAGGAGAGTCTTGGGGGTTTCAATACAAAACAGTAGCTTTTGTATGGGATAAGATGATACATAACCCAGGCAGATACACACTATCACAAACCGAATTTGTATTAGCATTTAAAAAAGGGAAGTTCCCGACACCTAGAGGAGCAAGAAACATTAGGCAAATGATAGCATCACGTCGAGGTAAGCATAGTGAAAAGCCCCTCGTTGCAATAGAAGGAATCACTAAGATGTTTCCAGAGCAAGATAAGATAGAATTATTTGCACGCAACAATTTTGTAGGATGGGATAACTGGGGACTTGAAATTCCAGAATCCGAAATAGAAATAGCTACAGGGATTAATTAAAAATTTGCCCAAAAGGCTATAGAGTGTCATCGCGCTTGCCCATAGCCATCTCAAAAATTCAGACTTTTATATTTTGGCGCACGTGCGACTCAATCCAGCGGACAACGCCGTCATCATTATTTTCGTCAATAATGACATCAGCGACAGCCTTTAATTCATCACGAGCATTGGCAACCGCACAGCAAAAGTCACAAGCCTCAAACAAGGGCAAGTCATTAAGATTATCACCAAAACCAACCATAGTTTCAACATCAAGCTGCTCTTTCAAGTAAAGAGCGGCTGTTTTTTTAGATGCCTTGGCACTAAAAATCTCCAAATACCAAAGCGTATCACTATAGATGTCTAAATACATTTCCATCCGCAAGCCGTCGATGTCTTTAAGTGCTTCGTATACTGGCAAGAGATTTTCCCGCGTATCAAGCAGAGTGAAATATATCGTGTCGTCAAGTGTGATATCATCAAAACAAACTTCACAGAAATCTTTTTGATAACGTTTTTGACGTTCTGCGATGAAAATACCCAAATGTTCATTTCTTGATGATTCAAAATACGTCATTTGCTGGTCGTTTTGAATTTTGTATAGCATGGCAGTTGAGTTTGCGCTTTTTAAGGCGACCAAAACTTTGGCAACTATTTCACTAGGAATAGTGCACTTTCTAATATAAGAGCTAGATTCAAAGTCATACACCAAAACCCCATTCATCAGTATCACTGGCAGATGCAGTTTAACATCGCCAAGAATATGCGCAACAGTGGCGATGGTTCTAGCCGTTGCCACCGAAAAGTTCACGCCGTCTGCGATTAACTTATTTAGTTTTTGGATGGAAAAAGCTGAAAGTTCAGCATTTGAGTCAAGTAAAGTACCGTCAAGGTCAGAAAGATAGAGTGTTTTAATCATGATGTGGTCACCCTTTCGCATTCATTTATGAAGTAATTATAGCAAAGAAAGTGACTGCGGTAAATAAACGAGGCATTTTAAACAGTAAAGGCAAGATAAGTCGTTGCAATTTATATTTGTTAAGGGGTATAATGTAGGGAAGGAAAACCGCCATAAAGAGAGGCGAATATATTTATGACAAATGTAATATTTTTTGATTACAAAGGATAGGTGCGAAAAACCCCATTATTCAGTATTATTATAAGTGAAGCATTATAATAAATGTTTATATTAAAGGAGGAATTATCAATGAAAAGAAGAGTATTAAGCGTTTTATTGTGCGCTGTTATGAGCATTGCTATGCTTAGTGCTTGTGGAAGCAAGCCAGCAGACGATGCAAAAGAAACAGAAGCACCAGCAGAAGAAGCAGAAGCGCCAGCAGAAGAAGCAGAGGCAGAAGCACCTGCAGCAGAAGAAGCAGAAGCAGAAGCGCCTGCAGAAGGACAAGCACGTAAAATCGGATTCACTACTATGGACAACTCAAATCCTTTCTTCGTTACAATCGAATCGAAAGTAAAAGAATTAGTAGAAGCAAAGGGAGACGAATTACTTTCAGTTGACCCTGCTAATGATGTAACACTTCAAATCACACAAATCGAAGATTTGATTGCACAAGGGATTGACGCTATGTTGCTAAACCCAGCTGAAGCTGAAGGAATCCTTCCAGCACTTGATCAGTTGAAAGAAGCAGGCATCCCTATCATCGGATTTGATACAGAAGTTGCAGATATGGAATTCTTAGTATCTTATGCAGGATCTGATAACTACAACGCTGGTAAAGTGTGTGGTGAAGACCTTGTTGCAAAAGCTCCAGAAGGTGGCAAAATCATCATCCTTGATTCTCCACTTATGAATTCAGTTGTAGATCGTACAAACGGATTTGAAGATGCAATCGAAGGAAAAGGCTTTGAAATCGTAGCACAACAAGATGCTAGAGGAAATCTAGAAATCGCTATGGGACTTGCAGAAGACCTTTTACAAGCAAACAGTGATGTAGTTGCTATCTTTGGTGGTAACGATCCAACAGCACTTGGTGCTTTAGCAGCAGCAAATGCAGCAGGACTTACAGACGTAATGATCTACGGCGTAGATGGTTCTCCAGACATCAAGAGTGAACTAGCTTCTGGCGATACACTTATCGAAGGAAGTGGAGCACAATCTCCAATGACAATCGCTGAAACAGCAGTAGAAGTTATGTACAAACACCTTGACGGCGAACAAGTTGATGAAAGATACCCAGTTAAAACTTTCTTAATTACAGCAGACAATGTTGAAGAGTTTGGCGTTGATGGATGGCAATAATATTTAGTATTTAGTCAATTAAGCGCTATTCTCATTTTTAGAGAATAGCGCTTTTTATGAAAAAAGAGAAAGAGGTGTTTCGATGAGTGAACAAGTGTTACTTGAAATGAAGAACATCACGAAAGTCTTTCCAGGAGTAAAGGCACTACAAGATGTGAACTTTACTTTGCATGCGGGGGAAATACATGCTCTTTTAGGAGAGAATGGTGCAGGGAAATCAACTTTGATTAAGGTTCTCGGCGGAATCTATATTCCAGAAGAGGGAGAGATATTCATTGAAGGTAAAAAGGTGAATATCGATGGTGTTAAAGCGGCACAAGATGCGGGGATTGCTATTATCCATCAGGAACTTGTACTCGTACCGCACATGACGGTTGCGGAGAATATCTTCTTAGGAAGAGAACTTGGGAACCGAATCTTTTCACATGAAGAAAAGATGCAAAACAAAGCGCAAGAGCTTTTAGATGCGTACGGCATGAATATCAAAGCAGATGCGTTGGTAAAAGACTTGAGTATTGCACAACAACAGATGATAGAGATTATCAAAGCTGTTTCTTATGATTCTAAGATTTTGGTTATGGATGAACCGACTTCTTCTATCTCAGATAAAGAAGTTGAGTTTTTGTTTGCGATGATGCGAACACTTGTGGAGAAAGGTGTTGGAATTATATATATCTCCCACAAGATGAGTGAGTTAAACGAGATTTGTGATCGTGTAACGGTTATGAGAGATGGGGCTTATATCGGAACAGAAGTCGTTGCCGAGACCACGAAGGACCACCTGATTAAGATGATGGTTGGACGTGAGTTGGCAAATTACTATACGAGAGATTTCCTTCCAGCGGGTGAAGTGATTCTTTCATGTGAAGACCTAAATGACGGAGAAATGGTAAAAGATGTCAGCTTTGAAATCAAAAAAGGCGAAATCGTAGGGTTTGCGGGGCTTGTAGGTGCAGGACGAAGCGAAGTTATGAAATGTCTTTTTGGTTTAACCAAAGATTACACTGGCATAGTAAAAATAGATGGCGAGAAAGTCAACATCACCTCAGCGATAGATGCGATGAAGTATGGCATGGCACTAGTTCCAGAGGATAGAAAGCTGGAAGGACTATATAAAGTCCAAAGCGTGCAATACAATTCAACGATTGAGGTTTTAAAAGACTTTATCCGTGGCATTTTTGTAAATGCAAAAAAAGAAGAAGAAATTACGAACAAATATATTGAAATGATGGATACCAAGACACCTTCTGTTGACCAGGCAATAGGTAAACTATCTGGCGGTAACCAACAAAAGGTTATGATTGGCAGATGGCTAGCGACAAACCCACGAATTCTTATCATGGATGAGCCAACTCGTGGAGTTGATGTAGGAGCCAAATCAGAGATATATTCTATTATGAACGAACTTGTCAAAGAGGGAGTGTCTATTATTATGATTTCCTCAGAATTACCAGAAATATTGAATATGAGTGATCGTATTTATGTTATGTGCCATGGCAAAATAGCAGGATGCTTTAGGCATGATGAAGCTGTAACACAAGAGCAAATTATGAAATTAGCTGCTGAATAAAGGAGGCGTAAAAATGGTTAGAGTTCAAAAGAAAGTAAAACAGTATTTTGGAAGCAATATAGGAATTATCGTAGCCTTATTGTTTCTATGTATCTTTTTGGCAGTGTTCCCAAGAACAAGTTCATCATTCCTAACAAGCAAGAATACCTTTAACGTATTGAGACAAATATCATCTAACTTATTCCTAGCATGTGGAATGACGATGGTTATCATCTTAGGTGGAATCGACTTATCGGTAGGTTCCGTTATCGCACTTTCAGGGTGTTTGGCAGCGGGTGGAGTTGCACGCTACGACCTTCCTATTCCAGTGGCGATTATGATGGGTATCGCAGTCGGAGTTGTCGTTGGAGCGTTTAATGGATTCGTAATTGCGAAGACAACAATCCCTGCATTTATTGTTACCCTAGCAACTATGAATATAGCCAAAGGTTTGGCTTATGTATATACCGGCGGTTCTCCTGTTAGAGTAGTAAGCAAGGAATGGCAATTCCTTGGTGCAGGTTATATCGGATTCATGCCGACCCCGGTAGTTTTGTTGATTTTCGTCTTGATAATCACGGCAATACTGATGAACAATACCAAGTTCGGGCGCCATATCTATGCCGTAGGGGGCAACGCCCAAGCGGCGGAATTCTCAGGAATTAGTACAGCCCGCGTCAAATTCTTAGTGCATGTATATGCAGGTTTGATGGCAGGTCTTGCTGGTGTTGTTTTGGCGTCAAGGATGTATTCAGGACAGCCAACAGCTGGTGACGGAGCTGAGATGGATGCTATCGCTGCCGTTGTAGTAGGTGGAACTTCCATGTCGGGTGGTTCTGGTAAGATAGGCGGAACGATTATCGGTGGACTTATTATCGGAGTCCTAAACAACGGACTAAACCTTATGAATGTCAACTCGTTTTGGCAATACGTAGTAAAAGGAGTAGTAATCCTTCTAGCGGTATTTATTGACTATCTACGCAATAGAAACGGATGATAATAGCGGAGAAATCATGAAGAAAAATCTTGTCCTGGTTATAACACTATGTATGGCAGTAATTGTGTGCATGGGAGTGTTTGCTTACTTATTAAAGGAAAATACATCAAAGCGAGGCAGTGCAGAGCCACGATTATTTGGGGCGACTTATATGACTCGCAACAACCCCTTTTTTGAGGAATTACATGAGGGAATCAAAGAGGTCGTTGAAGAAAATGGCGACATATTGATTGCGAGAGACCCACAGCAAAATCAGGAAAGACAAAATCAACAAATCTTGGACATGCTAGATGAAGGGATTGAAGTGTTGTTCCTAAATCCCGTAGATTGGGAGAGCGTATTCCCGGCGTTAGAAGCGTGTAAAGCAGCCAACGTTCCCGTGATTAACGTAGACACTGTGGTAAAGGACACAGAATATGTGGTGTCAATTATCGAAACAGATAACTATCAAGCAGGTGTAGAGTGCGCGAAAGACTTAATTAATCGACTTCCCAACCGCAGAGATAGTCATCATTGATAGCCCGATTCAGACTTCCATAACTAACAGGATGCAAGGATTTAAAGATACCATCAAAGGGCGTAGTGAATACAAAATCGTGGAAGAACGAAAAGGAGCAGGCGAGATAGAAGTCTCTGCAGAAGTAATGGGAGATATTCTCAAAGAAAATATAGAATTTGATGTTGTAGTAGGCGGAAATGACCCAACAGCGTTAGGGGTCCTTTCTGCGTTGCAGCAACATCGTGAAGACGAAGGTGTCCTAATATATGGAATTGATGGTTCTCCAGATGTTAAGGCGATGATTGAATTGGGCTATGTGACAGGAACAAGTTCGCAAAGTCCTTTTTCGATAGGACGAGTGGCGGCACAGACGGCATATGAGCATATGAGTGGAGTGGCGGTGGAGAAACACATCAAACTACCAAGCAACATTATCACCAAGGAAAACTTAGGTGAATATGAAGTAAATGGGTGGCAGTAAAAGTTATGAACAAACGGATTCGGAATTTTCAAATTGGACTTTTGATACTAAACTTCATAATAATTACTTCTATCTGTGGTTTTATGTACTATACGACAGAGTATATTAAGCGTAGTTATAATGCGCGCTTTTTTCTAGAACAAGTTACGTCCGTTGCACAAAATCCACTAATATTATGTATAGTGGTCATGCTACTTTTCGCCGGAATGGTAACCACATTTATGCTGCGAGAGAGAGTTTTCCAGCAGCAACAGCAGATGATAATTGTTACTTTAGCGAGCGATTTTGTTTTGTCGCTCTTTATCGTTTTTCTACTTAATTTTAATTATAGTGGGATAATTTTATTCGTGTTTGCCAACTTATTGGCACATCTTAAAAGAGGAAAGACAAGAATGATTTTTATGGTGGTAGCCATTTTAACCTATTTCTTGTCTGATTTTGAGTTAATAGCTATCAACTATCAACTTTTTTCCATCCAAGACTATATCAGGTTCTATTCACCGATAGCCCAGCAATATTTATTAGGCGTCTACAATGTTCTCATTTCGTTAAATGTAATTTCTTTTATCGCATACTGTATTCAGTTGGCGATTGTACAATCGAGCCGAGCTGATGAGACACATGAACTATATGAAGAATTACAAGAGGCCAATGCCCAGCTCAAAGAATATGCCGTAGTGGTGGAAAAGACGGCCCAGACCAAAGAGCGCAACAGATTAGCACGCGAGATTCATGACACCTTAGGACATACCCTTACAGGAATATCCGTAGGGCTAGACGCATGTGTGACGATGACTGAGACAGCCCCAACAGAAGTTAAGAAGCAATTAGAGCTTTTAGGAAGCGTAACGCGAAAAGGAATCAAAGAGACGAGACGTTCTGTCCGTGAGTTACGCCCAGATAGCATCGAAAGATTTGACTTAGAAAATGAAATCAATGCGATGGTAGAGGCGATGAGCAAGATGACCGATTCACATATCAACTTCATCTGCGACGCCGAACATTTGAATTTTGATGAAGATGAAGGTAACACCATTTACCGTGTTGTCCAAGAGGGAATTACCAACGCGATACGCCATGGGCGTGCCAGCAAGATAGATATCCACATAACGAAAAAGGCTTCGGAAGTCCGCATCTTGATAAGGGATAATGGTGTCGGATGTAAGACGAATGAAAGAAGGCTTTGGAACTAAACATATGAAAGAGCGAATTCACATGCTCGGAGGAACCGTGGCATTTGACGGTAGTGACGGATTCACAATAGACGCTAGAATACCAATTCGATGGGGTAAATGATATGATTAAAGTATTAATTGCAGATGATCAAGAGTTGATACGCCAAAGCTTACAGATTGTACTTGATACCAAGGAAAAGATTCAGGTAACAGACACCGTTGCAGACGGCAACGAAGTGATTCGTAGTATTCGCAAAGATAAGCCCGATGTGGTACTAATGGACGTGCGAATGCCAAAGATGGACGGAATTCAATGCACGAAGATTATCAAAGAAAATTATTCGGACGTTAAGATTATCATACTGACGACATTTGATGATGACGAGTATGTATATAATGCCTTAAAGTATGGCGCCAGTGGATATCTTCTAAAGGGAGTTTCGATGGAAGAGCTTATCAATGCCATCGAGACAGTCCATAGCGGTGGTGCGATGATTAACCCTGATATCGCAACAAAGGTGATAAATATATTTTCGCGAGTGGCTCAAGCAGACTTCAGCATCTCGGTTAAAAAGGAAAACGTCAACACACTAACGAAGACCGAATGGCGCATCATCGAACAAGTAGAAAGAGGACTTAGCAATCGCGAAATCGCCGATGAGCTTGCTCTTTCAGAGGGAACAGTAAGAAATTATCTAAGCACCATCCTAAACAAATTGGATTTACGTGACCGCACACAGCTTGCAATATGGGCAGTGCAAGTCACGCTAGGAGCTGAGAAACGTCCTATTAAGGAGAGCTAATGCGTAAGAAGGTATTTATCGTAAGCGTGATTACAATTTTAGTAGTTACCATTTCCGTAATTGCATATCAAAACATGAAACCGCAAAAGACAATCTTGCGCTTTGGCATGTTCACAGGCAGCAACTGGAACGTCGCAAGCGCGGATAGCTTCAAAATAATCGACAAAGCAATCGAACAATTTGAAGCCAAACATCCCGATGTTGAAGTGGTATATGAAGGCGGAATCTCCAAGGAAGATTATTCGGAGTGGCTGTCGGCGCGGCTATTAGAAGGAACTATGCCTGATGTCTTTATGATTAAAAGCACAGACTTTGACAAGTTTTCTTCCCTGCATGCGATGAAGAACTTAGATTCACTGATTGCTCATGACCCCGAATTTTCCAGAGAAGCATTTTTCTCCACTGCATTAAATGCCGGGAATTATGCCGAAAGCCAATACGCCCTCCCATACGAAGTAGTTCCAACGCTTCTCTTTGTAAATAAAACCCTCTTAAAAAGCGAAGAGATAGAGATGCCAAAGGAAAACTGGACGTGGGAAGACATGTATGAAATTTGCGAAAAAGTAACAAAAGATACAGACGGTGATGGTTCCATCGACCAATTCGGAACATACAATTATAACTGGCTAAACGCCGTACATTCAAACGGCGGAGACTTAGTGGATAAGACCAGTGGCAAATGGAACTTTACCACAGAGAATACCCTAGCGGCTATCTCCTATGTCAAGAGGCTACAGGTGCTAAATGAAGGATACAAAGTCACTCAAGAAGATTTCAACCAAGGCAAAGTAGCTTTCATGCCACTTACCTTTGCAGAGTATCGAACATACAAGACATATCCTTATAGAGTCAAGAAGTATACATCGTTTCAATGGGACTGCATAACTTTCCCAGCGGGAACGACAGGGGAGAACACTTCGGAAGTAGATGCTCTCTTGATGGGCATTAGCAACAACACCAAGCAAGAAAAACTCGCTTGGGAATTCTTAAAGATGTTGACCTACACCGAAGAGACCCAGATGGACATCTTCCAAGATTCACAAGGAGTATCAGTCCTCAGAAATGTAATGCAATCAGAGGAGGCAAAAGACATCATCAAAGAAAATATGGATGACAATGAACAAGTTATCAACACAACACTTTTAGGAAATATCATTGAAAAAGGAGTCAATTCTCCTAAGACGCAAGAATACGAACAAGTGATTCGCCTTGCAGATAGTGAGATTATGCGTATAATAGAAGAGGGAAAGAACATTGAAAGTTCAATGAAAATCTTCCAGCGCAATATTGAGTCAACCCACTTTTTAGAGCAAATGGAATAGTGGGACGAATTTCAAACGCAATACAACGGCAAAAGACAAAGAGTCACGAGAGGAGTTTTACATGTTAATTAGTTTGGAACAGATTTTAGGAATAGCAGAGGCGAGGAAGATAGCAGTAGGATCGTTTAATATAACTTCGCTAGAGGTAGCACAGTCAGTACTAAGGGCAGCCGAAGAGTTAAACCAACCAGTTATCTTGCAATCAGCACCAGGACACAGCAACCTTATAGCGGTCAATGAAATAGGGCCAATCTTAGTTTTGATGGCAGAAAAGTCGCATGTGCCAGTATGTGTGCACTTAGACCACGGCGAAACACTTGAAGATGTTCATCAAGCGTTGGAGATGGGATTTACTTCAGTTATGTATGATGGCTCAGCACTATCTTTTGAAGAAAATGTGGCCAATACAAGAGCAGCAGTTGAGATGGCTTGGGATTATGGCGCATCTGTAGAAGCAGAAATGGGATTTATGGGAAGAGAAGAGTTCGCAAGTGCAGGTGAAGAAGTTGAAGGAGAAGCATTTTCAGGGGTATACACGGATCCAGAACAAGCTAAAGAATTCGTTGAGGCGACACAGATAGATGCACTAGCGTGTTCGTTTGGAACAGTTCACGGCATCTACATGCAAGAACCTTGCTTGGACTTTGACAGAATCAAAGCTATTAAAGATAAGATTAATAAGCCGATTGTAATGCACGGCGGTTCAGGGGTATCGGATGAGGACTTCAAAAAGTGCATCGCTAACGGCGTTCGCAAGATTAACTACTATACCTATCTTGCTAAAGAAGCTGGAGAAGTTGTCCGCGACAAATGTGCCAAAGCAAAAGAAAATCTCTTCTATCATGACATCATGCTATGGGGGATGGAAGCAATGAAGAAAAATGCTAAACATGCAATTTCAGTATTTTCTAATTTGCAATAACAAAAGCATTAGTTATATAACACAAAGGGGTGTCTGCCAGTGGCAGATACCCTTTTATATGTTGACTCAAAGGGTAAATCGGTGAAGAGAATACAACAAGCACCAAAATAGAAAAATATTACGAAAAATAGTAAAGTACTGTATTTTTCGGTGTCAATTTGCTATAATAGGCTCATTAGTGGCAAAGCGAGACTAAGCATGTCAAGCAGAGCTATTTGTGCAGGTATAAGGCAGAAGGACAGATGAAGAGGGAGAAGAGAATATGTTAGAAAGCATTGGAATTGCAGGGTTTATGATGTGTGTTGTATTTGCTGTACTTTTGGGCATTTACTTATGCATGAAGATATTTTCATTTATTACAGCGAAGATAGAAGATAAAATTAATAAGTAGAATTTAGATACTGATATGTATATTCATTGAGGAGGGAAAGATGTTTGTAGATGCGCTTAGAGGATTATGGGAGTCATCGGGTTTTTATGCCCTGACGTGGCAGCATGGCGTTATGATTGTAGTTGCTTGTGTATTGATTTATTTGGCGATTGTTAGAGAGTTTGAACCGTTATTGTTATTGCCAATAGCATTCGGGGTATTACTTGTCAATTTACCATTGAACGGACTTATGAATAGTCCGACTGATGCAGAGGTAGGAGGCTTGTTATATTATCTATACCAAGGAGTTAAGCTTGGGATATACCCGTCGATTATATTCATGGGAATTGGAGCGATGACGGACTTTGGACCGCTTATTGCAAGACCGAGTAACTTCTTTATGGGTGCTGGTGCTCAGTTTGGGATTGCGGTAGCGTTTGTTGTTGCTATAGCATTAGGATTTGACCCCAAAGAGGCAGGTTCAATCGCGATTATCGGCGGTGCTGATGGACCAACAGCGATATTTTTAACATCAAAGCTAGCGCCACATCTTTTGCCAGCGATAGCTATCGCAGCGTATTCGTATATGGCGTTGATTCCGATTATTCAACCGCCAATCATGCGGGCGATGACGAGCAAGAAGGAACGAGAACTAAAGATGAAACAACTTCGTCCAGTGTCAAAGCTTGAGAAGGTCTGTTTTCCAATCATCGTGACGATACTTTGCGTTTTGTTACTTCCACCAGTGGCGCCATTGATAGGAATGTTTATGCTAGGCAATTTGTTTAAAGAATCAGGAGTTGTTGAGCGTCTTTCGGAGACAGCACAGAACAACCTTATCAATATCGTGACTATCTTTTTAGGATTAACGGTTGGAGCGACAGCTAGTGCCGAGACATTCTTAAAGGCTGAGACACTTAAAGTAATCGTATTAGGATTGGCAGCTTTTATGTTCAGCACAATAGGAGGCTTGGTGATTGGGAAATTTATGTGCGTCGTGACCAAAGGAAAAGTCAATCCACTGATTGGCTCAGCGGGAGTATCGGCAGTTCCGATGGCGGCTCGTATCTCACACTTAGAGGGACAAAAGGCGAACCCAACTAACTGGCTTTTGATGCATGCGATAGGACCAAACGTATCTGGAGTAATTGGTTCTGCAGTAGCAGCAGGGATATTGTTATCACTATTTGGATAATAAAGACTTACAGAATAAAAGGACTCAGATCAAGGAGGTAGACAAGAAGATGTATTACAAACAATATGGTAACACCGATATGAAAGTATCTGCAATCGGATTTGGAGCGATGCGTTATAATGATGACGACATCCGCGCAGGAGAGTTCGAGAAATGTGCCGAGGTGGCACTATACGCCAATTCAAAGGGGATTAATTATTTTGACACGGCACCTTTTTATTGCCATGACAAAAGCGAGATTGTTACGGGTATCGCTTTGTCGCAGATGAAGCGTTCAGAAGTGTATGTTACTTCAAAGACCAATCTTAACACTTTGAGTGGTGATACAAGCAGAGATGCCTTTAGAAGAAAGCTGGAAGTATCACTTGATAGACTAAAGACGGACTACATCGACTTTTATCACATGTGGTGTATGCTGAATCTTGAGTCTTGGGAAGAACATATGGAGACGATATATAGCTTCTTTGAAGAAGCCAAAAGCGAAGGTTTGATTCGCAACATCGTGTTCTCTTCACACATGCAAGGAAACGATATCGAACAAGTAATCAAGACCAACAAATTTAAAGGAATGTTACTTGGATATAACGCTTTGAACTATCGTTTTAGACAAAGCGGTATCAAGCTAGCGCACCAAAATGGTATGGGCGTTGTCGTTATGAATCCATTGGGTGGCGGGATGATCCCAGAGAATCCTGAGACATTTTCCTATTTGACAGAGGGGACAGACCTAACGGTGCCACAAGCAGCACTTAGATTTGTAGCTTCACACAAAGAAATTACGGTTACTCTAGCAGGATGTGAGACTAGAGAGCATATTGATGATGCCGTGAAGGCAGTTGAGAATCTTCAAGAAAAGTCAGCCGAAGAGATAGTCAGAGAATATGAGGATAAAGGACTTGCGCTTAACAATCTTTGTACAGGTTGTGGATATTGTGAAGAATGTCCGGAAGACATCGCAATTCCTAAATTCATGGATGTCTATAACATCAAGTTGTTAAATGGCGACGATGATGGATGTAGAGAGAGAATGAAGATGCATTGGAACATCAAAGCTGAAGAAGCGGCGAAGTGTATCAAATGTGGTCAGTGCGAAGGATTATGCACGCAACATTTACCAATTATGGATAGACTAGAAGAGATATCAGCGATGTAACAGAGAAATCATCGTCTAGATTATTAATTTGAAATAAATTAAAGCGGCGACTCATTTTAAGTGAGACGTCGCTTTTTTCGTAGACTAACGATATTTTTTAAGAAAGGCTAAGGCAGTGAGTAGTGCTTGGCGTGCCTCACGAGTTGCTAGGTCTAACTCGAACTCATGATAGACTTTCTTCTCGTAATCATCAAAGATTAAAGCAATGTTGGCGACACCCAAACGATCAAGCGCCGCTGCTAAATCACGCCCGTGCTTAGGAAATGTGAAAGTGTTGCCGTCAGCTATAAATGATGGCGGAAAGTCTGCGGTTATGTGTGGGACGATGTCTACTTCATCTAAGGCATCAAGACGAGATACTCGACGTTTGCCAAAGTATGCCCAGGCAGTCTGCCAGAACAAGAATTTGAGTGACTTTTTGGGTGAGGTCTGTATTTCCTTGAGCGAAAACGGTCCACAGTACAAAAGCAATCCTCGTAGGACGTCTAAAGAGATAACTGGTGGAAGAACGGCTTCGGTATGAATTTTTTTAAAATCACTAAGATATTGCTGATTGGTTTGTAACAGGGCAAATTGCGCCACAATCTGGGCTCCCGCCGAGTCACCAGCCAAAAAAAGTTTAGTAGTGTCAACGAATTTCATATTTTCATAGTTGCTTGAAGTTAAAAAGGTATATGCCTTTCCTACTTGCAAAAGCGGTACTGGGTAGTGGGCTTCAGGAGCAAGAGAATAGTCAAAGGTAGCGACGGCATAGCCGTAATGAGCTAGGACGCGAGCAAAGAAAAGCAAATAGTTTTTGTCGCCAGCAACATAGGCACCACCGTGTGCCCAAAGAATGAGTGGGCAAGGCCCTTTAGGATTGCTTGGGAGATGTAAGTCCATCAATTCGGTAGTGTCAGCACCATACTGCAGGTTGGAGATGGACTTTACACTGTCGGTATATATGAATTCTTTTGGTGGAATTTTGAATTGGCGTTCAAAGACAAGTCGAACCAAACGTGAAAAGAATTTGGGACTGATGAGAAACGCAATTACTAATATAGGAAAGAACAGGACAATAAAAGGCAATAAAAGTTTGCCAAGTACTTTAAGTAATTTGATTTTTGAAGTCTTTTTATTGTTCATTTGACATCGGCTCCCAGTCCTTATGATTAATTAGAATATACCTTTTTTAGAGGAAAATTGCAATCATAACCAAAACGAATTCATTATTACTTTTTCATCTAAGCGTTATATGGTATAATTTAGCAGGAGAAATTCTCACCTATATAATAGGAAGAAAGTAAAACAAAGACGAGTATAATGAGGAGGATATGATGGTTGGACTAGGAACGATAATTAATGCTGCTACGGTGATAGTGGGAGGATTAATTGGCTTGACATTAAAAAAAGGACTTAAACCACGGTTTCAGGAGACCATTGTACAGGCGCTTGGCCTGTCGGTTATATTTGTTGGGATATCGGGAACGCTAAAGGAAATATTTAAGATTGACGGAAGCGGACTTTCGACAAATGGTATTATGATGATGGTTATATGCTTAACCGTAGGAGCTATTGTCGGGGAATGGATTAACATAGAAAAGTATACAGAAAAATTTGGCGAATTCCTGAGGAAAAAGGCAAAAAGCGAAGGCGACACACGTTTTGTTGACGGATTTGTTAGTGCGTCACTTACTATTTGTATTGGAGCAATGGCTATTGTTGGGGCATTACAAGATGGGCTGACAGGAGATTACTCGATGCTTGTCACCAAAGCCATCTTGGATGGAGTTATCTTGGTGGTATTAGCAGCTAGTTATGGTGTTGGACCGATTTTCGCAGTAATTCCGCTGATTATTTTGCAAGGCGGAGTGACAGCTTTTGCAACAGTGATAGAACCGTTCATGACGGAGCAAGCAATATCAGATATGTCACTGGTTGGTTCGATGATGATCTTCTGTATTGGGATAAATTTGATGTTTAAAAAGAAAATACGAGTAGCAAACATGTTACCGGCACTGATATTTGTCTTGATTTGGGGTGCATTTTTTTAAGAAATCCCCCACTTTTTTGTTAAAAATAGCCAAAAATAGGGCGGAGATAACAAATTGGAAAAAATTGGAAAAATTAAATCGATACAACAAGGATTTGTATAGAGTAAAAATAAAATAACAAGATGTTGTGAAAAATAGCAAAAATAATACAAAAAGGAAACGAAATATTACATAAATGTTACGAAATATTAAGAAATACCTTTTACTTTTCGCATTGCTATGTTATAATGCCTAGACATGAAGAAAATTATGAGGTGTTTTAAAATGAAAAGCAAAAGAGTGTTAAGTATGATTTTAATCTGTGTGCTCATTGTAGTGGGAACTATTCCGACATATGCAGCGACGACACAAGAGAAAATTGACAACGCACGTGCAGCAAGAAACAAAATGCGAACCAGTCTTGATGAGACCAAAAATAAAATAGAGAACCTTGAATCAAAAAAGGGAGAATCAGAGCTATACCTGTCAGAACTCAATACTCAGTTGGAAGACTTAAAGAATAGTCTTATCCAATTACAAGAGGATGAAGAGAAAAAGCAGGCAGAATTAGAAGTGGTTCAAGAAGAACTTGATGCAGCACGAGCAGAAGAGGAAAGACAGTACGAGGATATGAAACTGAGAATTCAGTTTATGTACGAAAAGTCGAGCAGTAACTATTTGGTTATGTTGTTCTCGGCGTCTGACTTCACTGACTTTTTAAATCGAGCAGACAATATTTCACAAATTTCTGAATATGATAGAAATATGTTGAAAAATTATCAAGAAACAAAAGATTTGATTAAAGAAAAAGAAGAGCAAGTGCAAGAAGAAAAAGAGGCTATTGCTGTTCTCAAAGATGAAAGTGCGCAAAAGCAAGTAGAAGTAGAGTTGGTGATGGACAGTACCAACGAACAAATTGACGAGTATAAAGCGGATATCGAGAATGCTGAATCAGAAGAAGTAGCACTTCTTAACAAGATTAGCAATCAAGAAAGTGCGATAAACGGCTTGATAGCGCAAGCTAAGGCCGAAGAAGAGGCAGCAGCTAAAGCAAGAGCAGAAGCAGCGGCGGCAAAGGCGGCAGCAGCGCAACAGCAAGCCAGTGCTTCTCAAAGTTCAAGTAGCGGCGGAGAAGCAGCGTCATCAAGTAAGCCAGCCAAGAAACAATCGGCAGAAGTGACCAGTACACCAGAAGCAACTAGCACGCCAGAGGCAACGAGTGCTCCAGCGGAATCGTCAGGACAAGGGACTTACTTAGGTAACTTTAGATTGACGGCATATTGTAGTTGTTCAAGATGTTGTGGTAAATGGTCGGGTGGACCGACGGCTAGTGGTGTGATGCCTTCAGCAGGAAGAACTGTTGCGATGGGCGGAGTACCATTTGGAACAAAACTTCGTATTAATGGAACTGTTTATACAGTCGAAGATAGAGGAACAGGCTACGGTCATGTAGATATTTTCTTTAGTAGCCATTCAGCAGCATTGAGTTTTGGTAGTCAATCAGCAGATGTATACCAAGTAAATTAAAAGATTAAGGACTATGGGAGACCATAGTCCTTTCAACTATTGACAAAGGAGAAAGCGTTCGCATCGTGAGAATACTAGGATTTCAAAAACTAACTTTATTAGACTATCCAGGGAAAGTTGCTTGCACTATTTTTGTTGGTGGTTGCAATTTTAGATGTCCATTTTGTCACAATGCGGATTTGGTCATCAACCCACATCAGCAAGAGGATATTTCGCAAGAAACAGTTTTAAAGACACTTAAAAAGCGTCAAGGTATATTAGAAGGAGTCTGTGTGACCGGAGGCGAGCCGACACTTGCTCCAGATTTAAAGGATTTTCTAAGAGAAATAAAAGAGTTGGGTTATCCCATCAAACTAGATACTAACGGATATCGTCCAGAGATATTGCAAGAGTTAGTTGAAGAAGGGCTAGTGGACTACGTAGCTGTAGACATCAAAAATAGTCCTTTGAAATATGCCCAGACCGTTGATATAGGAGAACTTAATATCACCAAGATTCAAGAGACCATTGATTTTCTGCGAAAGGACACGGTGGACTATGAGTTTAGGACTACAGTAGTTCGTGAATTGCATACAAGTGAAGATATGAAGAAGATTGGTCGATGGATTCGAGGTAGCAAGCGATATTTTCTGCAGGGATATCAAGAGTCAGAGCGAGTTATCAAACCTATTTTCACAAGTTATACCAAGGAAGAGATGATGGCACTACGCGATGATTTGAAAGAATACGTTGAGACCGTGGAGATAAGAGGATTGTAGATGAATAAGCATGACAAATATATGAAGGAAGCAATTCGTCAAGCTAAGAAGGCATACGCATTAAATGAAGTGCCGATTGGCTGCGTGATAGTATACGAAGACAAAATTATCGCACGAGGATATAATCGCCGTAACGTAGACCGCAACACCCTTTCTCATGCGGAACTTAATGCCATTAAAAAGGCTAGTAAGTATTTAGGTGACTGGCGCCTAGAAGGATGTACGATGTACATAACGTTAGAGCCGTGCCAGATGTGTGCAGGGGCTATCGTGCAAGCACGCGTAAGCAAAGTAGTACTGGGAAGTATGAATGCTAAAGCGGGATGTGCGGGTTCGGTTCTAAACATCTTGAATATGAAAGAATTTAACCACCAAGTAGATGTTACGTATGGTGTGCTAGAAGAAGAATGTAGCACGATGTTGAGTGAATTTTTTAGGGAGTTGCGGGAACAGAAAAAGTGATGTATACTTTCTAGTATAAAAGTGAATAGTTAAGAGTGTTGGTGCGTGTTAATTTGCACACGATAACAGAGAATCAGGTTAAAATCCTGAGCAGTCCTGCTGCCGTATTGATGGAGCGTTTCTTTAGTTTTAAACAGCCACTGAAAGTAATTTTGGGAAGGCAAGAAACAGCGATGAAATCTAAGCCGGAAGACCTACCACACTTGAAGGCATTTGCCGAACTTATGATGACTTCACAGCGATGGGGTGCATAGGACTTGTGTGTTAGCGATTACGTTACTAACACGCCCAGTTATGCAATTCCTGTTTGAGAAGGAATTGCTTTTTTATTTTCAATAACAGATAAGAGGAGAGACAAGGATGAAGAAGAGATTATTATTAGGATTAACAATTATTATTGCGATGTGCATGATTAGCGCATGTGGTAGCAAGAAAGAGACGGAAGAGGCAACAACATCGGAAGCGGCGGCGATTACAACTGACCGTGCAGGGAATGAAATCAAATTGCCAGAAAGCATTGAGAAAATCATGATTGCAGGACCCTCCAATGCTGAAATTTTGAGCGGTCTTGGCATGGCAGATAAGATTATCGCAGCGGATAACTACAGTCAAGGTGTTGAAGGATTAGCAAGCGATGTTACCTACTTCGATATGGCAACACCAGATGTAGAGCAAATGTTGGCGTTAAAAGCAGACATCTTCTTAGTTACTGGCATGGTGCAAGCAGGGGATGACAATGTTTACCAACAACTAATAGATGCGGGCGTATGTGTTATCTTTATTCCTTCAAGCAATAGCCTCAAAGGGATAGAAGAGGATATTCAGTATATCGCAGATGTGATGGGTGTATCAGACAAGGGTGCTGAGATAGTTACTAATATGCAGACTAAGATAGAAGAAGTACGTAAGATTGGTGAGGGCATCACCGATAAGAAGAGTGTATACTTTGAATTGGCAGCAGCACCAGCGATGTATAGCTTTGGTAATGGTGTTTTCTTGAATGAAATGATTGAGATTATTGGCGCTACTAATATTTTTGTGGATCAAGAGTCATGGATATCAGTGACCGATGAAGGAGTTCTTGAAGCAAATCCAGATGTAATCTTAACAAGTGTTAATTACATCGACAATCCGATTGATGAAATCATGGGACGTTCGGGATGGGATGTAGTAACAGCCGTTAAGGACCAAGCAGTTTATTCTATTGATACAAATGCGAGTAATAACCCAAGTCAAAATATTGTAAAGGCGTTAGAGGAGATGGCAAAGGCCGTTTATCCAGACCAGTATAAATAAAATGAAAAAGAAAATCGTATTATCTATCAGTGTTAGTATTATAATTGTATTATTTGCAGTCGCTATCGGGAGTGTTTATATTGCGCCAATGGACATCGTAAGAGTAATTGGACATAAACTTTTTGGACAAGAGCTTCCGATTGACTTTGACACGACCCAAGTAGCTATTATTTGGAGTTTACGCTTGCCGCGTGCGTTTTTGGCATTTATTGTGGGAGCGATGTTGTCAGTTAGTGGCGCGATTATGCAATCAGTACTTAAAAATTCCCTGGCATCTTCCTACACGTTGGGAGTGTCCTCAGGGGCATCACTTGGTGCGGGCATAGTCTTTTTGTTTGGTGTGACGATTCCTTTTCTAGGGATTTTCTCGCTACCAATCATGGGCTTTTTGTTTGGGCTTGGCACTATCGTGCTAGTAATTAGTTTTGCCTTGAAGATAGGTGGAGGATTAGAGAATAATACTATTATCCTAAGCGGTATGGTTATTTCGCTTTTTGCTAATGCACTGGTTACCCTTATGTCGGCTATATCGCGAGAACAGATTCAGCGATTGATTTTCTGGCAGATGGGCAGCTTTGCCTCAAAGGACTGGCTGACAGTGGGAATTCTCCTAGTGCTTGCTGTTGTAGGAGTTATCTATATGGCGCACTACCATCAAGAGATGGATATGTTGACATTCGGCGAAGAGCAAGCGCAGGCGATGGGAGTTAATACGAAGAGTGTAAAGTGGATTTTGTTGATTACGGCAGCGGCGATGACAGGCAGTGCTATTTCATTCGTTGGCGTAATCGGTTTTGTTGATTTAGTAGCACCTCATATAGTTAGAAAAGTATTTGGCTCGGCACATCGCTATGTGATACCGATGTCTGCCGTTTGGGGTGGTTCATTTATGGTGGTTTGTGATTTAGTGGCGAGGACCGTTGTTCCCCAACAAGAGATTCCAGTTGGTGCAGTAACAGCGTTAATCGGCGCACCGTTCTTTGCATATATTTATTTTAGTAAGAGAGCCAGGGTAAGATAATGTTAGAAGTAAGAGACGTCACAACAGGATATGGAAAGGTCGATGTCGTCAAAGACGTCTCCTTTAGTGTGAAGCGAAACGAGAATGTTTGCATCATCGGACCTAATGGTTGTGGTAAGTCTACACTATTAAAAGCGATTGCGAATATCTTGCCGTTTCGCGGTACGATAGAATTTGATAATCAGCCGATTGGAAATCTAAAAAGCAGTGAAGTGTCAAAGCGAATAGCAATTATGGCGCAAACGTCAACTATTTATTTTCCTTATAGTGTTTATGAAACGGTTATGATGGGCAGATACCTTCATATGAAGGATGGATTGTTTAAGACTCCAGCGGCAAAAGACAAGGAAAAGGTAATGGAGTGCTTGGAAGCCGTAGGACTAGTTGATGTTAAGGATTCATCGATAACACAGCTATCGGGCGGACAGGTGCAGCGAGTATTCCTGGCAAGGGCGTTGGCGCAAGAGCCAGAGATGATTCTGCTAGACGAGCCAACTAATCATTTGGATTTGAAGTACCAAGTAGACTTGATTGATTATCTCCTTGAATGGTCGCAAAAAGAAAACCACTCGGTAGTGGGAGTGTTACATGACTTTAACCTAGCGATGAGACTGTCTGACAATCTACTATTGATGAAGGAAGGTAGTATCGTCGCTCAAGGCGGAGCAGAAGAGGTTATGACTAGTGAAATCTTAATGGAAGTTTACGGACTTGATGTTGCCAGATACTTTCGACAAGCGTTAAATTATTGGAATACCAAAGGGCCTAATTTGTAAGAAGGGCCCTTTTGTGTTAAAATATATATCGTTAATTAGGATATTTGGGAGGATACAATTATGAGATGTCCATTTTGCAATCAAGACAATACGAGAGTGGTAGATTCAAGGCCAGTGGAAGGAAGTAGTGCTATTCGTCGTCGCCGTATGTGTGATGAATGTAAGAAGCGTTTTACTACCTATGAAAAGTTGGAAACAATTCCGTTGATTGTCATCAAAAAAGACCAAAACCGGGAGCAGTATGATCGCTCCAAGATTGAGGCGGGAGTTTTTAGAGCATGTCACAAACGTCCGATTCCGGCAGAACAAATTACAGAGTTAATCGATTCTGTTGAAACTGAGATTTTTAACATGGAAGCGAAAGAGATTCCTAGTACCACCATCGGTGAAGTTGTGATGGATAGACTCAAAGATTTAGAGGCGGTTGCATATGTGCGTTTTGCCTCTGTATACCGAGAATTCAAGGATGTTAATACATTCATGGATGAGCTCAAAAAGATGTTAAAATAAAATTTGCTATTTTTTTATTGTTGTGATATAATTTCCAACATAGCAAATTGACGCTTCAACGTGTTAAAGCGAAAAAGGCAGACAATATCAGCAAGAGAGGACGATGTATTATGAAGAGAACGACAGTAAAAAGATTTTTAGCAGTTTCACTAGCAGGTATTATGGCAATAGGAATGTTAGCAGGATGTGGTTCTAGTTCGCCAGGGAAGACACCTGACGAACCAGAAGTAACAGACGCTCCAGCAGCAGAAGCAGGAGATGACACAACGACAGCAGAAGCAACGGAGAATGAAGTAGTATATAACATCGGAGTACTACAGTTAGTTCAACATGATGCATTGGATGCATCTAATGAAGGATTCTTTAAAGCGTTAGAAGATAAAGGTATCAAATACAAAGCAGACCAACAAAACGCTGCTGGCGAAGCATCAACATGTCAGACGATTGCGCAGACATTGGTAGACAATAAAAGTGATTTGATTTTTAGTATTGCAACACCAGCAGCACAGGCAGTAGCGGGAATCACAAAAGATATCCCAATCGTTGTTACAGCGGTTACTGACCCAGCAGCATCAGAACTTTGTGAATCAAATGAAAAGCCAGGTGGAAATGTGACGGGAACGTCGGATTTGACACCAATTAAAGAGCAAATGGACCTTTTAAAAGAAATTTTGCCAGAAGCTAAGACAGTTGGCATCTTGTACTGCTCGGCTGAGTCAAACTCAGAAATCCAAGCGGCTATGGCAAGAGAGGCACTAGATGCACTTGGAATCGCGCACAAAGATTATGTGGTATCTTCATCAAATGAAATTCAAACAGTAGTAGAATCAGCGATTGGTCAAGTTGATGCACTATATGCACCAACGGACAACGTAATCGCGGCAGCTATGGCAACAGTTAGTATGGTTGCGACAGAGAACAAGATTCCAGTTATCTGTGGTGAAGAAGGTATGACTAATGCCGGCGGATTAGCTACATACGGAATTGACTATTTTGAATTAGGCTACAAAGCGGGTGAGATGGCAGCAGACATCCTAGTTGATGGAGCTAATCCAGCAGATATGCCAATCGGATATCTAAATGCAGATGAGTGTAAGCTAACCTACAACGAAGATATAGCCAAAGAATTAGGAATTGATTTGTCAAAGCTAGAAGACAAATAATTGATAGATAAAATTGAAAATGATATTAGTGTAAGATAAAAGACCAAGGAAGTTTCTTAGTAGAGCTTCCTTGGATTTGTGATATTGGGAGGGGAATCCATGAGCGGTTTGTTACTATCGATGCAAGGAGCGGTTTCACAAGGTGTCCTTTGGGGAATTATGGTTCTTGGCGTATATATTACGTACAAAATTTTAAATATTGCCGACCTAACGGTGGACGGGAGCTTTGCCCTTGGAGGGTGTGTTGGTGCGACCTTGATTGCGGGCTTTGGCTGGGATCCAGTCTTAGCGATTGTCGCGGCATCTCTGGCAGGAGTAGTAGCAGGTGCTATTACGGGGTTCTTACATACGATATTTGAAATACCGGCGATCTTAGCAGGTATTCTAACGCAAATAGCGTTGTGGTCCATCAACTTACGAATAATGGGTGGCAAAAGTAATATTCCATTGCTTAACTCCAAGACTATTTTCACAGGACTGATTGATATGACAGGGTTCTTACAAGCACAAATCGGACTGTTTGTTGGAATACTCATCGCGGCATTGGTTATCGCGGTGTTATACTGGTTCTTTGGAACTGAAAAAGGCGCAGCACTTCGCGCAACAGGCAATAACGAAGACATGGTTAGAGCACTAGGGATAAACACCAACAGAACTAAGATGTTGGGATTGATGCTTAGTAATGGATTAGTGGCGCTTTCAGGAGCACTTGTTTGCCAAAGTCAGAAGTATGCGGACATCAATATGGGAACGGGTGCTATTGTTATCGGCTTAGCTTCCATTGTAATTGGTGGTGTTTTGATGGGACGATTACTATCTTTTGGAAGCAAGTTAGCATCAGCAGTAATTGGAGCTATTGTTTACTTCTTGATCAGAGCGATTGTGTTAAGAATGGGAATGGATGCCAACGATATGAAATTATTGTCAGCGATTATTGTTGCGTTAGCGTTGTGGCTTCCAGTGGCATCAAAGAAGTGGGCGACGAAGAAAGCTTATACACAAGGAGGTGACTCATAAATGTTAAAGATAGTAAATGTAGAAAAAACATTTAATAAAGGGACAATTAATGAGAAAAAAGCCTTAAATGGCATCAACCTCCATATTAAAGAAGGTGAATTTGTAACGGTTATCGGGGGCAATGGCGCTGGGAAATCAACTATTTTGAATATGGTTGCAGGTGTTTATCCGATTGATGCGGGACAAATTATTTTAGATGGTGAAGATATTTCGCGTAAGCCAGAGTTCGCCAGAGCAAAATTCCTAGGCAGAGTGTTTCAAGACCCGATGAAGGGGACAGCCGCCGGAATGGAGATTCAAGAAAATCTAGCATTGGCATATCGCCGAGGCAAAAAGCGAACTTTAAAATGGTCGATTACAAAGGAAGAAAAGAAACGCTACAAGGAAGAATTGAAGATTTTGGACTTAGGCTTAGAAGAACGTCTAACATCAAAGGTAGGATTACTCTCAGGTGGGCAACGTCAAGCGTTGACACTTTTGATGGCATCACTGCAAAAGCCAAAGCTATTACTTTTGGATGAGCACACAGCAGCACTTGACCCTAAGACGGCAGCCAAGGTGTTGGAATTAACTAAGACAATCATCGAAGAACATAAGTTGACGGCAATGATGGTAACGCATAACATGAAAGACGCTATCAGAAATGGTAATCGTTTGATTATGATGCATGAGGGGCAGATTATCTACGATGTAAAGGGAGAAGAGAAACAAAATCTCAAAGTGCAAGATTTGCTAGAGAAGTTTGAGCAAGCTAGTGGAGGAGAATTCGCCAACGACAGAATGATGCTTGCATAAACCTAG
>JGI994J12354_10001279_pt1 | contig 25387 bp, 20 predicted proteins | sample IntmicLarv3ML3BL_FD_12354 | JGI IMG/M metagenome (IMG submission 12354)
CTCCTGCTGAAAAATAACTATAAGAGCCAGGACACCGACCCCTATAACCTGCCCCATTATGGTGCTCAGCAGCTCCATATTAAGTGCTTTAGATATAAGCCATATAAAGTAAAACAGAATGATTCCCAAAAAAATAGTAAGAGCGGACGTCCCTTTCAAAGACTTATATCCCTGATAGATTAGAAAGGCAACTATTACGATATCTATTATATCGATCAGTTCTATTTTAATAAAATCCAACATATCTAAAAATATTCACAAACTTAGTCATTCTACTCGACATAAGCTAATGTAGCAATATTCAGCACAGTTCCCGGAACCGAGAGAATCGCTTTTCCACAGGCCGACACCGTAGCCCCTGTCGTTAGAACATCATCCACAAGCAATATCTCTCTCCCCTCAATCTCTTTTCTATTCAGGAAGAACGCCTTACTTACACTAACTTCGCGTTCTTCTCTATCTTTTATTGTCTGAGAGGTTGTGTTTTTTCTGCGTTTTAATATCTTTTCATTCACTTCAATCCCTCCGAGAGACCTCCCAAGTTCTTCCGCAATGACGGCAGCCTGATTAAAGCCTCTTTTCCATCTTTTAAATGGATGTAGCGGAACTGGAACGATCAGATCTACAGACTTAAACAATCCTGCCTCAACGATTTTTTTGCCCAGCATAGCAGAAAGATAGCATCCCAACGGCTTATCTTTTCCATATTTAAAATTGTGGATTAAACTCTTCCAATGACTCTCTTCTCTGTATATAAAAAGCGATACAACTCTCTCCACATCAAATTTCCCGTTAAGCATAACCTCTGCCGGATTATACCTCCATTCCCAAAAATAGGAGTACGGCAGATCCGACAGGCACCTCAGGCAAATATGTCTCTCTCCTCCCACCAAAACCCTATCACATACCGGACATACCTCCGGAAAGAAAAGCGATCTCATATTTTAGAGTACATAATTCTCTTCTATCGCTTTCAAAAGCTGTTTATCGTTTCTTAACATGCTTTCTATACTTCCTCTCAGGAAGTAGTAGCGCGTACATATCTCCTCTTCAAGCGCTGCCTTTATCTCATCTCTGTTCGCCATCAGTACCGCAGCTTTATCCATCTTAACCTTTCTCTCCATAGCATCGAACTCCTCTTTAAGATTATCATACAGCGACTCGCTCTTTGCTATTGAAACAAGTCTGTCGAACTCCACTTCCGATGCAGTTCTAGAGTCGAACTCTTTGACGGCAGCCCATTTTACAAACTCCTCATACTCCTTGTCGCTCAAAGCAAATGTTGAAGGAGGCGCAATGGAAAGATGTTCCTTAAAGTAGTTTACCGAATAGTCATAGAGTATTTCGTTGTATATTAGTGATACTAAAACCCTGTCATAGCTCTCCGAAGCAATTCTCACATCAGGAGTAACTCCACCACCATCATAAACGGTTCTACCTTTCGCCGTTTTAAAGGCTTTAATAAGCGAGTCCGGTATATGCCCCACGCTGCCATCTTCATTTCTGTTTGAGTAATCTATCGCCTGAACGCAGCGGCCGCTCGGAGTGTAGTATTTGGCAGATGTTACCTTCAGGGTATTATCATATCCGACATCTCTTATCGATTGAACCAACCCTTTCCCATAGGTTCTGGACCCCATAATAACAGCTCTGTCAAGATCTTGCAACGCTCCGGCCACTATCTCGGAGGAGGATGCCGAACCCGAATTCACCATAACAATCAACGGCATATCCAGATCTACCGGCTCGCTTTCGGTATAGTAGTCCATGTCGGCTGCTGCTAATTTGCCCTTTGAACTCATCACCTTTGTTCCTCTTGGCACAAATAGCGAGACAATTCCTATGGCCTCGTCCAGAACACCACCTCCGTTACCCCTCAGATCGATAATCAATTTCTTTATCCCATGGTTGTTTTTCAGATTGATAAAATCTCTCCTTACATCCTTCGAGCCATCTATGGTAAAACCGGAAACCCTTATATATCCTATAGTATCGGCAATAACTCCGCTATATGAAACATCCGATGTATGTACTTTCTCCCTTACTAAATTCATAGTCTCAATCGCCCCTCCTCGGAGCCTCTTGACCAGGAACGAAACATCCGTTCCGGGGAGACCCTTCATTTTTGCACTCGCTTCATCTACACTAAGACCCTCTGTAAGCGATGAGTCTACCTTAAGGATAATATCTCCCGAAACTAACCCCGCTTTGGCAGCCGGTGAATTTTCGTACGGCTCAACAACCATAATGCCATCTTCAAACGCCCTTATAATAGCACCTACTCCTCCATATGAGCCCGTCCTCATAAGCTCCACACTTTCACTCTGTTCTGCAGGGATAAGTGTAGTATAAGGGTCTAACGACGCCAACATTGCATTAACTCCCGTTTTAACAAGTTTCTCAACATTTACACTATCTACATAGAGCATCGATAACTCTCTAAGCACATTAAACTGCACCTCGATACTCCTGCCTGTCTTAAAATCGACAGATTGTGCCGAAATCCTTCCTGTCGCCAATATAACGACCGCTATAATCAGCAATAGTATCGGCTTAATAAATCTATTCATCTCTTTATTCCTTATTTATCAGATACAAAAATAAAGTTTTACTACCTTTGCGCAAATATATTTGCACAATATTGGGAGGCATTTTCACTATATTTTGAATAATCTTGCTTTTATGGAAATAATCTTTGCAACCGCAAATCCCAACAAAATCAAAGAGGCTACTCAAATTTTAGGCCAATCTTTTTCCATTGCTACCCCTAAAGATTTAGGGATTTTCGGAGACATTCCGGAAGATGCCGCAACGATTCGTGAAAATGCATTGATGAAAGCCGAATTCATCTACAAAATTTCCAATAGTATCTGCTTTGCAGACGATACGGGACTTGAGGTGGCAGCCCTTGATGGAGCACCAGGTGTTCACTCCGCAAGGTACGCTTCGGAAAAATGCGATCCTCATGCGAATATCCGTAAATTACTCTTTGAACTTCGCGATATGGCAAACAGACGAGCCCGATTTGTTACCGTCATTGCCCTTATCACAGACACCGGTGTTCACCTGTTCGAAGGAGTTCTTAACGGTAAAATAATAACCGCTCCGATAGGAGAAGAAGGGTTTGGATACGATCCGGTCTTTGTTCCGGACGGATATGATAAGACCCTGGCCCAACTGCCTCCTGAAGAGAAGAATCGCATCTCCCACAGAGGGATTGCAATGAGAAAACTTGCACAGTTTTTAAAAGAGACTATATGCTCAGCAACATCCACATTATAGTACTCCATACCATAAAGTACAAAGAATCGGGAGTCATTCTGCAAGGTTACTCCGACAGGAACGGCAGAGAGAGTTTTTTCCTTAATCGGAGCAAAAACAGCAAACGAAGTTCTCTCCTTTCACAACTCCACCCTTTGAGTATCATAGAGGCAACCCCGTCAAGTCTCTCATTCGGAGATATGACCACCATCAAGGAGTTCTCTCTCCCCTACAAGCTCGAATCAATAAGGAGTAACATATTTAAGTCTTCTATAGCAATATTCATAAGTGAACTCCTATATAAAACCATAAAGGAAGAGGAGTGTAACCACAAGATGTATCTCTTTCTTACCGACGCAATTTTAAGGCTTGAAGCCATAAACAACGGCATCGCCAATTTCCACGCCTATTTTACCGTTATGCTCTGCGAACATCTCGGATATCTTCCCAAGATAAAAAATACTCCCGAAGAACCCTTCTTCGACATCCCCTCTGCATCTTATGCCGTATCGGAGAGCAATCTCTCCTTTAATGCAAAAAACTCAGCCACACTTGTCCAACTTGCATCATCGGAGTATAACAATCTCTCCGACATAAAGCTGACCGGAGCAGCAAGAGGAGAATTCATAAAGGAGATGCTCCGCTATCTCAGTTTCCATTCCGGCTATGGCATAGAAGTTGAGTCACTTGATGTTTTACATGAAGTATTCGAATAAATATCGAAAAGTTATGTCTTTGACCACTAGAATATTTTCGTATACCTCCAGAAACCGTTTGTCAATGTTGGAGGCCATCAGGGAGAATCCCTATACATTCCAAAAACAGTGGTTCGAAGAGCTTATATTATCGGGTGCCAAGACTGCTTTCTTCCGCGAACATGGATTGACTTCAAAAACAGACTTGAAACAGTTCCAAAGCCTCGTACCTCTAAGAGACTACGACCAGATAGAACCGTTTATAGAGCGTGTTCGCAAAGGAGAAAAAAATGTGCTCACAACTGCTCCCGTCAGATGGTTCGCTAAGTCAAGCGGAACGAGCAGCAACAAGAGTAAATTTATTCCCGTAACGGCAGATTCACTCAAATATTGCCACATGGCAGGGATGAAGTGCTTACTCTCGACATATGTGAATCTCTATCCGAAATCTCGCATCTTTGACGGCGACGCCCTCACTTTAGGCGGCAGCATAACTATTGACGAACTCGGCAATGGGAACAGCAAATATGGAGACCTTTCGGCCATTTTGCTGAAGAACTCCCCGCGATGGGTAGAACTTAGGCGCGTCCCAAAAAGGGAGATCGCCCTTATATCCGATTTTGAGAAGAAACTGGAGGTAATCTGTCGGGAAGCCCCGAGATATCGTGTAACAAATTTTTCGGGCGTACCTTCGTGGAATCTGGTTCTAATGCGCGCTATCTTGCAATATACGGGCAAAAACAACCTGCTCGAGTTATGGCCTGACCTTGAACTATTTATGCACGGAGGTATAAACTTCGATCCCTACAGAGAAGAGTATCGCTCTCTGATCCCCGGCGACAAGATGCACTATATGGAGAGCTATAACGCCTCCGAAGGATATTTTGCCTTTCAGGATAACCCTGATGACAACTCTCTGCTACTCCTGACAGATAACGGAGTGTTCTATGAGTTCATTCCCGTGGATAAGTTAGACGCTGCATTAAGGGGTAAGTTCACTGAGTTCAACACCATCGAAAATGTTCATACAGGTATAAACTACGCCCTTGTTCTCTCTACAAACGGCGGGCTTTGGCGCTATCTGATAGGTGATGTCGTCCAATTTACTTCGCTTAAACCGCATAAACTGGTTATAACGGGCAGAACCCAACTCTTCATAAATGCATTTGGAGAGGAGTTGATGATAAGTAATGTCGAAAAGGCGATAGCCTCCGCATCTGAAAAACATAAAGCTATTGTCGAGAACTATACCGTTGCCCCTATATTCATGACAGGTAATACAAAGGGATCACATCAATGGCTGATCGAATTTTCGGTAATGCCAAACGATATCGACGAGTTTACCAAAAGTCTGGATGCTAAACTCTCTGGACTTAACTCCGATTACGAAGCCAAAAGACGTAACGATACTACAATGATATTACCAACTATAACTATTCTGAAACCCGGCATTTTTTACGAATGGATGAAGCAGCACGGCAAACTTGGCGGTCAGAATAAAGTGCCCCGCCTCCACCCGAACAGAACATACGCCGAAGAGTTGATTGCTTTGAACAATGGGTAGACATATGGTAGACATCGCTTCTATAAGACAAGATATCTTCAATGTAAAAGATGAAGCCCATTTCAGGAGAGTGGCACTTGAGATATTCCGTATGCAGAGCAGGATGTGCGCTCCGTATGCAGAGTATCTATCTATCCTTGAAATAGAACCTGACGCCGTTACAGACTTGAGCTCCATCCCGTTTCTTCCGATACGTTACTTTAAGAGCAGAGATGTCGTCTGCAGAGAGGAGTTGTCGGCCGGTAACGATAAAACCGTCAATATAGGTATTGAAAAGATTTTTACCAGCAGCGCAACAACGGGAATGGTTCCTGCAAGACACCCTGTAAAAGATATCTCTATCTATGAGGAGAGCTTTCTGCGCACCTTCTCCATCTTCTTCGGCAATCCCGACAAGTACACGATATTGGCTCTTCTACCCTCATATCTTGAACGGGAGGGTTCTTCGCTCGTATATATGGCCGATAAGTTGATAGGATTGACCGGTAAAAAGGATTCGGGATTCTATCTCTACAACTTTGAGGAGTTACACAATACACTCACAAAACTACGGAACAGCAGTGAGAAGACCATCCTTTTGGGTGTCAGCTTCGCTCTGCTCGACTTTATTGAAAAATACAAGATCGATTTCCCCGCCTTAACTATTATGGAGACCGGTGGGATGAAAGGTAGGGGGGCAGATATCTCCCGTGATAAACTTCATATACTGCTTGCAAACGGATTCGGCGTTGAAAAGATTGCATCCGAATATGGGATGGCCGAGCTATTGTCACAGGCGTACTCCTATGGAGACGGCCTCTTCCGAACTCCACCATGGATGCGGATATTGATTCGCGATCTGAACAACCCTTTTAAAATTTTTGATTTCGAAAATGGAGAAGAGGATATAACGAACAGAACAGGGGGGATTAATATTATAGACCTGGCAAATATAAATTCCTGCTCGTTTATTGAGACCGAAGATATGGGGATGAAAAGGCCCGGAAATCTGTTTACTATTTCCGGGCGTATCTCAAATTCGGAACGAAGGGGTTGTAATATGCTTCTCGAATAGAGTCTGACTCTCCGATACCCCTCCTATTTATTGTTCATCTTCTCCTACTATAATGTAGTATAATTCGTCGTATTTCTCCTGAATCTCAGTGGCTTTATCATCCAATCCACAGGATTTAAAAATGCCGTACAAATCGGATATAAAATTCATATTATCCATGAGACCTCTCTCCGACATATATCCCCCTCGGAATGGGGTGGCAAAGAACTTGGTCCCCACAACAACCTCCTCCAGATAGGCATCTGCCAAGTCAATAGCCTTTTTTTCCTCCCCCGCCATCAGATATATGTTTACAGCGTTCAGCAGATAGTAGTCGTTATACGCCCCAAACATTGTAAAGTTCAACGGGAATTGTGACGGAATCACAACCTCTTGCATCCTGTCAAGAAGCTCTACCGCTCTGGTGCTGTCCTGCGCCTGCATCAATATCCCTGCCGTCCGGCAAAACATTGCCCTCAAAGGCAATACCCCCATAAATGTATATATGTTCTGATAGTCGATATTGACCTTAGGATCATTCATATTCCCCCATCGGTAAACATTCATAAGATTATGGTACATCTTATCTGCATCATGCTTTGTGTATATATCCGATGATCCGCCCTCGTTACGTACCGGCACTAACTTATATGTAAATCCATCATATCTCAGATAGTCTTCGATCCCTATATTCAAATCGCCCCCTCTCGCATTAAAATAGATAGCCCTATCCCATTGATAATTTGCCAAAAGATCTAATATAGCAAAGTCCGGCTTTAATATTGCTATCCTATTTTCCGGAATTTCAAGCATAATAGTATCGGGAACTTCAGGCAACTCTCCTTCAGAAATTATTCCACTCTTTAAGGCATTCTCCTTATTTACCGGAATAAGGTACTTCCGTGCCGGCAATATACTAATCTTGGCGTTTGTAACGGAACTGGTCCCCAAGGCTGTAGGTCCTTTGATAAATTCAATGGCCTCCTTAAGCGGAATCGGATTCTTTATAAGCTCTTCTACATATACAACATCATTCACGCCTAATATGTAATCTTTCCTCTCCAATGACATCGGTAGTGGGTCCGCGTCATATATCTTATACTTCTGTTGCTCTATATACCAATCTGTACCTAAAAGTGAAGTGTTTACAATCCGCACATCTTTACGAACTCCCTCTACCTCCTGTATATACCATAGTGGAAATGTATCGTTATCGCCAATAGTAACCAATATCGAATTCTCTCCTGCAGGAGCAAGGTAGTTATAGGCAATATCTCTTGCCGTATATCTGCCGCTTCTGTCGTGGTCATCCCAGTTCTGACAAGCCATCTGAACAGGGACTAAAAGAACCGCAACAGAGATTACTATCGCAGAATAACGCTCTGGCAACCACTTTCTTAAGAGATCATTTATGGCCATAACGGCTAAACCCGTCCATATCGCAAATACATAAAATGAGCCCGCATAGGCGTAATCCCTCTCCCTTACCTGAAACGGGGGCTGGTTAAGATATACGATTATAGCTATCCCCGTTAGAAGAAATAACATCATCGTTACCCACCAATTGCGCTTATCTCTGTTCAGTTGATAAAATAGGCCTATAAGTCCAAGCAGCAAAGGGATCATATAGTAGTGATTTTTCCCCTTGTTTTCGGATAGATAAGCCGGCGCTTCGCGCTGATCGCCCAACCTCATCCTATCTACAAATCCGATTCCTGTCTCCCAGTTCCCTTTTAAATTATCCGGTGCATCGGCATGAAAATCGTTCTGCCGTCCGGCAAAGTTCCACATAAAGTAACGGAAATACATCCAATTCACCTGATAGTCAAAAAAGTAAGCCAAATTATCCTTCATCAGCGGCATCTTATAGTCGCTTCCGGGAACAACCTTTCCCCTTCCTTCGGTATAATGTTCATAAAACTCAACGTTTTTACTTCCCGTGCTCCACATTCTCGGAAAGAGCATCTTATCGTTGGTTACCTCGGCTATCGTCACAAATTTCTCGTATCTGTCTCCCATCTTTGCCCAAAAGGTGGAACGTTCTGCGTTCATTTGAGAGGCATAGCTCCTTCCATATATCAAAGGGTTGCTCCCATATTGGTCGCGACCAAGATATTTCCCCAGTGAGAATGGGTTATCCGGTTGATTCTCGTTGGTAGGCGTATTGGCAGAGGCCCTTATTACAACCACTGCAAACGTAGAATAACCGATTACTATCATCGTAAAACATAGCATAATTGTATTCATCAATACCTTGTTCTTCTTGTAGCTGTACATTATAAGCCAGAAACAGGCAGCAAGAAGGGCTATCACAGAGAATGCCGCTCCGCTATTAAACGGCAATCCAAAGATATTTACGAAAAGCAGGTCGAAAAGGCCGGCAAGCTTAGGCAAGAATGGTATAATCCCCCACAAGATGAAAGCAAGAATTATTGCAGAGAGGCAAAGAACCAAAAAACTTCTCTTATTCGACGACACATCATACTTCTTGTAGTAATATATAAACACTAATGCCGGTATAGCAAGCAGATTGAGCAAATGAACCCCGATAGAGAGGCCCATTAGAAAGGCTATCAGTATAATCCACCTGTTTGAATGCGGTTCGTCTGCCGTCTCTTCCCATTTGAGCATAGCCCAAAAGACAGCCGCAGTAAAGAGGGAAGACATTGCATATACCTCCGCTTCGACCGCCGAGAACCAGAATGTATCGGAAAATGTGTAGATAAGAGCTCCTACCATACCAGATCCAAAAACGGCTATCATAGAATTAAGTGTCATCTCCCGTCCACTCTTCTCTAAAATTCTCCTTCCCAAATGGGTTATGGTCCAAAAGAGGAACATTATGGTAAGCGCCGAACATATGGCACTCATTGCATTTACAAGCATAGCAGCCTGTTCGGGCCCTCCGAACATTGTGAAGAACCGGGCGATAAGCTGAAACACAGGATTGCCTGGAGCGTGTCCTATCTCTAATTTGTACGAAGATGCTATAAACTCTCCACAATCCCAAAAGCTTGTTGTGGGTTCTATTGTAAGTAAATATACTATAACCGAGACTAAAAATGCGACTCCTCCAAGTGCATAGTCGATAAGTTTGAATTTTTTGATTTCCATATTAAAATCTGCTACCCATTCCGGGATTTATTTGGGGCGAAGATAGTGAAAGCCGAGCACAATCTAAAAAGAGCCGGCTCTTTTTTAATTCCGAGACGCCGTTTTGAAGATTTCTACCTAAATTTGTGCCAAATTATCGTACTATGGCAGATAACGATTGGAAAAGCCGTCTTGGCGTTGTATTCTCAACCAATTCAGACTATAATTATCAGGAGGAGGCTACAGAAGAGGTGGAGACCCTTCTGCCTGAAAAGCAAAGGTTAATAGTCTCTATCGATCGTAAACGCAGAGCCGGCAAACAAGTAACCTTAGTTACAGGGTTTATTGGAACGGATTCCGATTTACAGGAACTCGGACGCTTGGTTAAAAGCAGATGCGGCACAGGGGGATCGGTTAAGGATGGTGAAATTATAATTCAGGGAGATTTTCGGGAGAGAGTCGTAACGATTCTGCAATCTATGGGATATGGAGCAAAAAGAGGAAATTGAGTATCAGGTTAAAGAGTATCCGATAGATTCGCTATGGGGAAAAGAGACTCTTGCCATTCCACAAACCGGCTATACAAGGGGCGGTATTCAGGAAATGGACGAGAACAGCTACTTTTCATCTGCAATCGTACTCATTATAACCATTCTACTAACACTCTCGTTCCGGAACACGGTAAAAATACTCCCTCTCATATTTAAAGCTGCTTTCAGATATGGCTATCATGTCAAAATCGAAAACAGACTCACGCTTGTCAAGCAGAGAAATATTTTGGTATTCATCAGTGCAATATGCCTCTCTTTATTGATAACACTTTTTGCCGGAGAGTATATTTCAGAGCGGTGGAATATTACAATATTTACCACTACGGCCTACCTTCTCCTTTCACCGTTCTTGTATTGGGTATTCAAAACGGCCATCCTCAGGTTATTTTCATGGGCAGTCAGAGAAAAAAAAGGTATCTTAATGGTGGGAAAGATCGGATATAATTACTTTATTCTCCTTTTTTTCATGACAATCCCACTATTTTTTCTATCGATTATTCCACATTTTATCTCCCCTGTTCTATTAATCAATTCGCTGATAATCTTGTCTTTGTCTGTATATGTAATCTATCTTGTCCGCACTTTTCAAACAATTAATTTAGCTCGATTTTCTCATTTTTTTTATATTTTGTATCTTTGCGCCGCAGAATTATTACCCCTCCTGTTCATAATCAAACTTATCTCTGGGGTTTAAGACTAAATTTTGATGAAAGTAAAAAAAATACTTATATCTCAGCCGGCACCTACAAACGGATCTCCATATGCGGATTTAATTTCCAAATATAAGGTAGATATAGACTTTGTCCCATTTTTTCATGTCGAGCCATTGCAAGTAAAAGAGTTCCGTTTACAAAAGGTTAATATTTTAGACCATACTGCTATCGTTTTTACATCCAGATCAGCGATAGACGCATTTTTCAAAATAAGTGAAGAGATTAGGGTTACCATCCCCGAGACTATGAAATATTTTTGCGTATCGGAAGCCATTGCTCTCTATTTGCAAAAATATATCGTATACCGCAAAAGGAAAATATTCTTCGGAAACGGCCAATCTTCATCTATAATAGATATTATCGGAACAAAGCATAAGAACGAACACTTTATGCTGGCTGTTGCCGATAATGGAAATAAGACCGACCTGACCAAGATATTTGCAAAGAACAAGCTGAAGCACTCTACGGCAATAATGGTAAAAACCGTTTACAGCAATCTTAGCTCAGTAGATGTAAAGTCATACGATATGCTTGTATTCTATAGCCCCTCCGATGTAAAAGCTCTGCAAGACAACTTCCCTGATGTGGACCATCGCGTTACTCAATTCGCCACGTATGGGCAGACTACGCTAAAAGCACTGAAGGCGGCCAAATTAGTTCCTACCATAACAGCTCCAACACCGGAGGCACCCTCTATCGCAAAAGCTCTCTCGATATATTTCGAGCAGAAGTAGTAGACGCCGTTTCGAAATTTTTATGATCTCCTCCCGCATATTAACGCTTCGTAAAAGCGACAGAATCTGTTCAAGATCGCGAATCACCGAGTTATTTTCGAATGGAGATGGGTTTTATATATACCCGTTTAAAGTCTGCTACGCCTTTAACGAAACCGATTATTCCCGGTTTCTCATCTCCGTTCCCAAAAAGAGGTTCAAGCGCGCCGTCCGGAGGAACTATATTAAACGCCTTGTAAGAGAATCCCTGCGCATTCGGAAATTCAGCACTTACTTCGATAAAGGGATAGACATCTGCTTCGTATATTGTACATCCGATACCCCCGATTATACCCTCATAAGCACCAAAATAGAGAATGTTCTGGATAAAATTAAAAAAAGGGTTGAAGTGGGCGGCAGTACTGCCTCTGATAATATTGGTTAAGTTTTACCAATATTGTATCTCCCCGCTTACTCCAAGTTCATGCCGCTATACCCCGACATGTTCCGCCTACTCTATCGAGGCGTTGAAAAAATATGGCCCAATAAAGGGCCTTTGGCTTGCCGTTAAAAGAATTACACGATGCCATCCGTGGGGCGGAAGCGGCTATGACCCCGTTCCGTAATTTCGCAATTTTAGCCTGTTTATAATCTCCTCTCCAAGTTCGGTTTTAGTTTGGATATGCCTCATTACCATTTCTACGAAAAGATTCTCCTCAAACAAACCCCGAACCTGCTCAAAATCGACCTCCTGCTGATGCCTGTCTCCATCTACACCGAATCCTGTACGGGAAGATAGTGAAAACTCCTTTTTGGCATCTTTATATATCATCTTATCCAGGTCTACCACAGCGTCTCTCCACATAGTAACAATTGAGACAATATCCTCTGCTGTAACCGTTTCCAGCGACACTTCAAAATATTGCTCTATTTTATCCCAAGCCCATGTCCATTCCAACGAATAATAGTCTTTGTGAAGTTGTTCAAACGCTCTGTTTATCGTCTCAACATCATCTATCTCTCCCGATTCTATCGCTTGTATCAGTAGGTCAATCTCAGACCGCGGAGCCAATAATCCTCCTATATCGTTCCATTCATTAAGTCCGACGAGCGTGTCCGGCTTTAAACAGGCTCTAATCTCCTCATCGCTGCTACAAGAACAATTCGCTAATCGCGAAATAATAGAGTTCCCAAGAAATTTAACGATTGCCATATTATACAATTTAACCCCCCTTTTCAGCGAACGGCTCTCTATACGGCAACTCTGATATGTATAAAAGCCAGAGGTCTCTCCACAGGTATGCTGCAGACTGTTTAATATTTCAACTCCCTTAAACATCTTCTGAACAGTATATGGGCTCAGCAAATTGAAGTTTATCTGATCAAGCTTCTCTGGATCTTTTCGTTTATCCCGTTTCGGAAATTTCTGCGCATCGCGGATAGTGCCGACACTCCGCAAATTTATCCCGGGAATCAGCACCGACTCATTCTTGTCCTCTATCAAGTAAGAGAAAGGCATATCCGAGGTATCCGAATTGTGGTAGTGACGGCCCATAATCAGAGAGAATGCCCCGATACGGGCAGGCCATAAAATATATGAATTACTTGTGGTCTTCCCCCCTCTTTCAACTATTCCCTGGTGTATCGGCCCCAATTTATACATATGGTTACTCTGATTTGAACCCGAGCCGGCATTCATAAAAGAGAACATCCCCGATATCAGCAATGTCGATTTATGGTGAGTAACGGTATATGGCCCGGCAAAAAGGGCGCAAGCCTCTCCGTTCTCTCCCCGGCAATTACTAAAAAAGAGAGAGTCCCCCGCCGAATAGGTATGTCCCAAATGGCAAGCCTGTCCCACAAAACAACGAGTCAGCATGGTGCCATCTTCGATATGCGATCCCGAGCAGATTATAAAATCATACGCCATCACACTATAACCTATATGAACAGGATCGGCCGAATTACTGTTTATACTTCCGTTCTCCAGATGCCTAGCCCCCTCTATCTCTGCATTATCGCCTATATATACATTCTTTATGGCACCAGCATTCACAATCACAACATCATTCCCAATCGTACCCATCGACGATACTTTCTTTCCGGCATAACAGCGTACCATATCCTGCATCTTTTTAATCAGGTCCGGACGATGGCGATAAAAAGACATAATATAGGCGAAATGGGCACTCAGCTTGTCGTATATAGTAACTTCTCTCCCACCTACCTCGTTCAATACCGACACTTCGACCCCGTTGCCAAAAGCAGACTCCCCCTCTACATAAAGGTGGTGTATATTCTGAATCCGGACATTATTCCCAATACGATAATTTGCAATATAGTTCTGTACATTTTCGATCAGTACATTATTCCCTATTTCACAGTTATGCAGACAAACACGAGTTATTCCCGCGTGTTTCTTCAACCCTCCGGGCAGGGTAAAACAGGCATCAAACACCCCAAGCTTTACCTTCCCCGAAAAAGAGACCTGTCTGAGATAGTCGGGACAAAAATCATTATGCACCCATATATCACTCCAGTTTTCGGCGCTACAACCATTATTCATAAGAGCACCTATCTCATGAGGGGTTAAATTTCTATAGATCATACGATTTTATCTAATATTTAGCATTAAAGTCTCAATTTCCAACATCCACACCCAACAAGCTAAACCCGGCCGAACTTTACAGCCACAGCTACTCCTTATCTTTAAATCCAAAGCGCTCCCGAACTTTGTCCCAATTTTTCTCATCTTTTGCAAGTGCCTCTATCTCACTCTGTGTGGCATTGTTTATATCGAGCAGCACAAGCCCATCGACGCAGTAATTGAATTCAGGATCTACATTAAAGTTGATGATACGGCAATTGATCTTGAGGTATTTTTTGACTAATGTGGGCAAGCGGTATTTCCCGTTACTGAGTCTCAACAGATAACGGTCAAATTTCTCAATACTGTCTATCCTATCACCAATAAGGTAGCGAGGATTTGACCGAAGGTAATCGGGAGAGAATGGCATTCTGGGAACTACATCATTTTCAAACTCTTTGGCAGAGTACGTTTTTCTTATATAATAGACCATCAAACTCCGATAAAACGGCGGATACCAAGAACTGATACTAACCGGCCCCATAAGATATTTTATCTCAGGATTGTGCAGAACTGAGTAGAAGAGCCCCTTTATGAGAAACATCAGTGGGAATGCCTCTCTTTGATAATCGACCACAACAAAGGAGCGACCTAATTCAATCGTCTGTGATAAAATTTTATGGAACGGCTTTTTGTAGTTGAATAGTGTTTGGCTATAAAGCCCCTTTACCCCCTTTTTAGGCAATATCTCATTCCCAAACCCCAATCTGTATGCCCCTACTAACCGCGTTTTTTGCCTGTCCCAAAGGATAAGGTGCTTGTAATATTCATCGTATTCATCTAAATCGAGCGGCTTTCCGGTACCCTCTCCAACAGCACGAAACGCCTCCTCTCTTCTACGTCCAAGTTCATGCATCATCAAAGGGATCGAAGCAGAGTCGGTAAGGTAACAGTTATAATTACCATTGGTAAAGAGCAGCTTATCCGCACTCAATGCATTTATCTCTTTCTGTAAGGCTCTCCTATTTTTAGGCAGAGCTATAGGGTTTATCTTTCCTGCAGGGATTCCGCTGTTTCCCGTTTTTTTTGCAACCTGCGGGATATTGGCTTCAAGAGCATAACTCCGGGATCTTAGGAAACTCCCCAAAGCTTTCACATTTTTATACTCTCCTATTTCGTTCTGTGAAACGGGTTTCCCTATACACACCTTAATGGTTTTCCCCTTTTTATTAAGAAGTTCGCGCGGCAAGATTAATGTTCTCAACATAGGGTGCAGCCTGCCGATATAATGAAATACTTTGGAATTCGAGCCGTGTATATACACCGGAACAACAGGCACATTTGCACTGCTTATCAGCTTAATTATAGATGATTGCCACTCTTTATCCTCTACCGTTAACGAGCCTCCGTAAGTGGTCGAGACCTCCCCTGCCGGGAAAAGCAGCAGCGCCTTCCCATTTTTAAGGTGTTCCATAGCCATCTTGAGCCCACTGTAACTCCTCGCAAGATTTGGATTATCGGAAAACGGATTCACAGGAAGAAAATACTCTTTAAGATTTGGTATGTGGGAGAGGATGAAATTGGTCAAGAACTTAATATCCGGCCTTAAGGATCCTATTATATATAATAAAATCATCCCCTCTGCTCCTCCGAACGGATGGTTGGATGTGATTATAAACGGCCCATCGGGAGGAATATGCTCCAACTCTTTCTCATCTATCTCAAACGATATTCCAAACTCTTTGAGTACCGCTCTCGAAAAATCACGACCTTGGAAGGAGGATATCCGGGCATACTTTTTATTTACCCTTCTCAATCCAGAAATCCCAAGGATCATTGAGGCTATAATATTCCCCACAAACCCCCTTAATTTCAGAGCCCGTTTCACATCCTGGACCGATACTAGTTTACTTGTCATAGCAGTTGCAAAGATATGATTTAAATTGTAATTTTGTTTCACTTAATCAGCCTGCGGCTGCTGATAAATGTTTAGAATCTAACAATCTTCAATCCAGTAATTTATTAGATGAGTTCAACTCCGGATTTGGAATTAAAAGAGAGGATAAAGATACTTCCATCGTTACCCGGAGTATATCGTTTTCTGAACGCAGACGGAAAGATTATCTATATAGGCAAAGCCAAAAATCTGAAAACCCGCGTATCGCAATACTTCCACTCGGAGAATAGCCTATCTGCCAAAACCAAGGTAATGGTATCGAAGATTGCAGATATAAAATATACTGTCGTTGAAAATGAGGAAGATGCCTTATTGCTTGAAAATAACCTGATAAAGGAATTTCAGCCGAGATACAATGTTATGCTCAAAGACGGCAAGACCTATCCCTGGATATGTGTCAAGAGCGAGCCTTTTCCCAGGGTCTTTGTTACCCGTAAGATGAGTAAAGATCGGTCTACCTATTTCGGTCCATACAGTTCCGCACTCCATGCACATAATCTTGTAGAACTGGTAAAGTCGCTCTATTACCTACGTGATTGCAAATTAGACCTTTCTGCCGAAACTATCGCTATACGAAAGTATCGTCCCTGCCTTAAATATCATATCGGTAAATGCAAAGCTCCCTGTGTTGGGCTGTTTGATAGCGCCCAGTATATGAGCCAAATAACTGATATTTTTGCAATACTTAAAGGAGAGACCACCTCCCTTCTCAAGGAGCTCAGAAACGAAATGCAGAGGGCTGCCGACGAGCTGCGTTTTGAAGATGCTTATCTATTCAAATCCAGAATGGAAACTCTCTCTAACCACTATAGCAAGTCTCTTGTGACAAATCAATCGCTATCCAATATAGATATCTTCTCCATGATATTCGAATCGAACTTCGCTTTTGGAAACTATATCCGTATCGTAAAGGGCAATATCGTGCAATCTCTCAACATCGAACTTAAGATGCAGATAGAGGAAGATCCGGCAAAACTTCTATCTATATTCATAACCGATATACACTCGAAGTTTGGTGACAGCTCCATTGAAATTATCGTTCCGTATATGCCCGATGCGGAGGTTTTACGTAAAAAGTGTCATGTCCCTCAACGTGGAGACAAGTTGAATCTGTTAAAACTAAGTGAAAAGAATGCAGCTCAACTAAAGCAGGATAAAATGAAGCAGGAGGAGGTTCTGCGTCCCGAAGAGTTCCATTCTCGGATTCTGGAAACCCTTATGAAAGACCTCAGTATGACGGCCCTTCCCGTACATATAGAGTGCTTCGACAATTCAAATATTCAGGGTAAATATGCCGTCTCGTCGTGTGTTGTCTTCAAGAACGGAGTTCCAAGTAAAAAAGATTACCGCCACTTTAACGTGAAGTATGTTGTAGGTGCAAACGACTTTGCCACGATGAAAGAGGTCATAAACCGGAGATACTCCCGTATGCTCGCCGAAAATAGCGAACTGCCGCAACTTATAGTTATAGACGGAGGGCGGGGACAACTCAACTATGCATACGAAACCCTATGTGAACTTGGGATAGAAGATAAGATCACAATCATCGGCATTGCAAAAAGGCTTGAAGAGCTTATAATTCCAGGAGACCCACACCCGCTCTTTTTAAACAAAAACTCACCCTCGCTGCGCCTGATTATGCATCTGCGCAACGAGGCGCACCGTTTTGGAATAACGCACCACCGCAACATAAGGAGCAAAGGGCAGATATCTACGGGATTACGCTCCATCCCGGGAGTCGGAGATAAGACGGCGCAAAAACTTCTGAGTCGGTTTAAAAGTCTCGCAGCAATTAAACGCGCTTCGTTGGAAGAGATTCAGGCTGTGGTCGGGATGAGCGTTGCACAAAAGATAATCGCAGCACTTGACAGTTCTTTACAGACTAACCCAGAATAGGTAATACAAACTACTCCCTGCCCGACGACAGTTTCATCCACGTTGCCCACCCATTGACGGAATTTATGAGATAGAATGTCCACATAAATATCATAAGCATAGCGTGCGCCTCCCCTTCGAGCGTTGCAACGACCCATATTGTAACACTTATGGTATTTACAACTACCCAGATAGACCACTGCTCCATATATCTGCGCACCATAAGGAACATCGCTATTACTGAGAGTACTGTGGTTGCCGCATCTTTTATCGGTTGCGGATCTTCGAATATATCAAGCAGCCAGGCGACAATGGCGGTAGCACCTGCAGACAATAATATAAGTATTACCCTCTCGTTTCTCTTCAGTCTTCGTCCGACCACCGTAACCGACTCTTCGCTATTCCGTTTTCTAACCCAATTATACCAGCCTATAAATTGCATGGGAAAGAAATAGAGCCCGTTCAACGCCGCCTCTCCATAAAGTCCGGCTTTGAAAGATATCCATGCAAAGAGCGAAACATTCACCGCCCCGAACAGGTAGTTCATAATATTCCCCCTCGCCGCCAAAACGACACAGATAACCCCTGTAATGGCAGCAATCGTTCCCGGAATATCAAACTCCTTTTGTAAAACAGAATAGATAATACTTAGAATGACGATCCCAAGAACCAGCAGCCAGTCAAAAGGCTTTAATGTATTTATTTTTCTGAATTTCAACAATATTTGTCGCTAAGTAATTATATCCTTAAAATAGTTCCGTCTTGAATAACGCCCCAAAATAACTCCTTCCATCCTTTGTAACCGCACTTCTAACCCCTGCAGAGAGTTGTGTTCCTATACCCAACACATGAAATTCAATAATAAAATCGCTTCCGAAGGAGAGAAGATTTTCATGAAGATTATTCCCGCTATGGCTATACATATACTGTACAAACGGAATAAGCTGGAATCGCTTTATATAGATAAGAGAACTCAGCGATATGTCTTCGGTATACAGAGGCATGGCATACTCTGCAGACAGATACGCTGAACAACGGCTAATCCTGTTTACATAACCGACAGGTGTCGGGATATTGTTAGAATAGAGATATCTCTTCCCGCCATAAAATTGGTGCTGATAGGCAGCATCTATCCTTATACCTTGATTTTCAATAAATCCAGGAACATATCCATATGCATTGGTATAGAAAATAGTCCCGAAGTTCTCTTTTGCCGACAGAGAAGTGGTAACTTGTGCATTTATGCCAAAGCCGTATTTTGGGAATATATCTCTAACGGCCATATTCATAACCTTATAATATCTCGCTGCTGCCATTATATATTGATAGTTTAAAAAACTACCTCCCGTTTCGCTATAATGAGAGTCGTTTGTATACCTCCACAGGACAGAGGGAATAAACCCCTCTGCCCATCCTCCCCTTCTACTCAGATTTATGGGAAGGTAACTCCTTATATACCCTTCAAAATATGGTGAACCGGATATAGTTTCCATAACCTGCCGGGGAGGGATATCTGTCCTGTCTATATAACTCCGCATCCTGTTACGGGTATTGTAACTCATATTCACTTCAAAAACGGGATAAAGGCCCTGATATGTAAATTTGAGATGCCCGGCATGAAAACCATTATCAAAAGAGTATCCGGCCATCATATTTGCACTGTTCAGCATATTTTGGGAATATACTATTGCTCCAAGCTTAACAACTTCCCTGATATTCTCTACACTTATGCTCTTTATCTTATCCACATCGTAGAAGATAGGTGCCCACGAATGTATCTTTATAAGATTTGCTATTTTAGAGTAGCGTTTAGATTCATAACCAGAAGTAACTCCGGTATCAACCTTAAGCGTATCGATCGAAAAGCCCGCCAACTCCGAAATCTTGTCCGCAATCTCATATTTGTACGGCTCGGACATCGAGACCTCTCTCCACAGTAGCGACTCTCTCTCCGCAGAAACTATATTGTAGCCCATACTATCGAAATCGGAATAGAATATCTTATCTCCTGTGGCCGAAACAGATCCCGCCTCTACCCCAAACCGGGCATTGGTAAGTTGCTTCACGCTCTTTGTCCCCGGATCATAGCAATAGAGGTTGCTCACTCCATTCAGGTCACTTACAAAATATATCCCATCGTTGGTAACACGCAGATTTTTTATCTGTCGATTTTGATCTGCCACCTCTACACTCCACTCCGAAGCATTTGAAAAATTCCGGTCTGCCCCCTCATAAATATTGCCGTCTCTCAATCTGTACAGTCCCAGTCCACTTTCTGTTATAGCGGTCACATATATATCTCCCTTATAGAGAATACTCTCCCTTATCTGCCATCCATCCGGAGCCGTAATCCTCCATTTAGCAAAGAGCGTTGTTTTGTCAAGGAGTTGCACTTGAGAAGACCCTGTTATCGGATAGGACGTAACCATAATACCGTCTTCCGTTACAAAGGGATAGTAAAAAGAGGCTCTTTTGGTAAGCCGTTTTGTCCTTCCTGTAACCGTATCGTACATAAAAATGTCTGAAAAACTTTCCAGCTCCCATCTATCCGAAGGTACCGATCCGGTCCAATATATCATTTCCCCGGCTCGTACAGGAGGAGATGTCATTTGACCAAGATAGCGCACTATATTCTCTTTTCCTGAACCATCCGTCGATATAAGCCTCCTTATATTGTCCATATCGTTCTTTACAGCAAAGATTCTGTCGTTGGAAAATGACATCGGATATGTATAGGATGCAAAATCTCTCTTCTCGCCGTTCAAAATATCAAATGAGGAGAATGGTGCTCTTGCCTCCTCCTCTCTGCTCCACATATCGGACATTGCATCTCTCATCCTGTTAAAATTATCTACAAGCGATAATCCCGTATATTTTTTATATCCGTTCAACCCTCCGAAAGGATTATAAAATTGAGCGATAGTATGGTCTACAACATCTCCTAAATAATCTCTGTTCCCCAAATCAGATTTGATGAACGAGCCCATCATATATCCTAAGCTATACTCATTCGGAGCATAATATTTGAGAGACCCCAACTTCCAACGCTCCCAATTCCGATTATCTCCGTTTAAGAACGCTGCCCTGTAATAGATCAGATGGTCGGCATCACGCCCTCTGCCCGAAGCAGAGAGCTCCGTCTCCGAAACAACGGCATCTCCTTCAAGCGTCCACCGCCCCATATAAACACCCACACCAAGCCCAGTTGCCTGCTCTCCGATAAGAAATCGCAGAGGTTTAAAAATTCCGTTCTCAAATTTACTCACCTGACCCACATGTCTCAGTTCATGCACAACAAGCTGTTTCTCCCAGTTCTGAGCATACCCGCCATTCGCCATAGGTCTTGTCATGAGTTCTACCCTTCGGGGGGCCCACGTAACCACTCCGTTACTATTTACGCTATATGGATGGAGGATAACGTCTATCGGCCTTATTTTTACTTTAAGCGGAGCGAGTACCGCGCTTTGCGAGCCGTTAAAAAGAAATGCATATCTCCTTGCCAAAGAGTCCAGCTCTTGCGGATATATTACTTTAAAATCCCCGGCCCGAATGTACCTCCATTTTGCTTTTGCAGGGTCTGTGCCAATCGAATAGAACTGAGCCCTTGCAGAGAACACGGAAAAAACACTAAAGATCAGGATCATAACAATAATCTTTCTCCCAACAATACTTTTAATATCTCTCACTTACTAATCTTTACTAATTAAACGACAAAGTTATACATTTACCTCTCATTCGCCCAAACTATCGCGATAACTACAGATTCATCTTTGACAATAATGGAGAGCGCAAGATAGCAAATACGAAAAGACGCCCGCTGTTTGACGGACGTCTTTTTGTTGACCTACCAGGATTCGAACCTAGACTGACTGAACCAAAATCAGTAGTGCTACCATTACACCATAGGTCAGTAGCTCCTATTTTGAGGGTGCAAATATATTAATTATTTAGTTTCCTCCCAAAATTTCTTATTATAAACACTCTCCTCCGTTGTGATAATCAACTACACATCTCTTATTTAGCCCCGTAAGAGTCAATCACTCTTATCTATTTTGCCCCTAAAATATATCCATTATAGAGTCTCCGAATATTACAAAAAGTAGAATCCAGATACCAAACCGGCATGCACGACCGATCAGGGAAAAGATTGCGCACTTTGTAAAATTGACCTTATAGAAGCCGAGACCGATTGAAAATATATCTCCTATAAAAGGGAGCCATGTACAAAAGGCAAGCAGACTGCCATACTTGTCGATCTTTGCCTTTTGCTTAAACAGACTCTCCTCTTTTACTTTAAACCACTTCTCGATCCACCTCCATTTACCTATTCTACCTACCCAATAGGTTGTAAGACCTCCCAGCCAGTTCCCTGCAACGGCAACAATAAAGACAAACAGCGGACTTAGCCCCGATAGCAGAGCCCCCGTTACAAATATCTCCGAGCTGAACGGAATAATGGTTGAACTCATAAAGGCCCCGATAAAGAGGCCGATTAACCCATAATCCTGTAAAAACTCTACCATACGCTACTCCAACCGCTTCTCTTTGAAAAAGCGCTTTATAAGTTCTGCACACTCCTCTTCAAGAATCCCTCCCAGCACCTCTGTTTTAGGGTGCAAAAGAGATGGTGAAAATTTGGAAAAACCTCTCTTCTCATCAAATGCGCCATATACCACCCGCTTCAATTGTGCCCAATTCAGCGCAGCAGCACACATAGCACAAGGCTCAAGTGTAACGTAAAGTGTACACCCATCCAGATACTTACCTCCAAAACTCCCTGTTACCATAGTAATTGCCTGCATCTCGGCATGAGCAGTAGGATCATTAAGCCTTTCGGTAAGGTTGTGTGCCCTCGCAACTACTTTGCCCTCATGCACAATTACAACACCAACCGGCACCTCGTCTATCTCAAACGCCTTCTCCGCTTCGCGCAATGCTTCACGCATAAACTGCTCTTCTATGTTACCTCCCTTATCTTTCATTCGACTGCCGAAGATAGCAAATCTTTTTCTTTATTCGCTGTCATTTTGTCAGCGAACTCCTTTGGCATTCGATTTGTGCGTATCTTCGTACGAAAAATATCTCTACAAACAGTTTAATTTTATATAATATAAATCAAAATCAATTAATTATGAATCTTAAACCATTAGCTGACAGAGTCTTGGTTGAGCCAAAAGAGGCCGAAACAAAAACTGCAGGTGGGTTATATATCCCCGATACTGCAAAAGAAAAACCACAACAGGGAAAAGTTGTCGCAGTAGGCAACGGAAAGAAAGATGAACCTATGGAACTAAAAGTAGGAGACATTATACTCTACGGAAAATATTCCGGCACAGAAGTTAGTGTTGACGGCAAAGATTACCTGATAATGCGTCAGTCTGATATCCTTGCTGTGTTTGGAAAAGGTAAATAAATCATAAAAATTAAAAATATGGCTAAAGAAATTAAATTCAATATTGAAGCCCGTAATCTGATGAAAGAGGGAGTAGATGCTCTTGCAGATGCGGTAAAGGTAACCTTGGGTCCTAAAGGAAGAAATGTAGTAATCGACAAAAAATACGGATCGCCGCAGATTACAAAAGACGGCGTTACCGTTGCAAAAGAGATCGAGCTCGAAGATCGCTTCGCAAACATGGGTGCGCAAATGGTTAAAGAGGTTGCGTCTAAAACGGCCGACCAGGCAGGCGATGGAACGACCACCGCTACCGTGCTTGCACAATCAATCATAAGTGTGGGTCTAAAAAATGTAACTGCCGGAGCAAATCCGATGGATCTGAAGCGCGGTATAGACAAAGCCGTTACAGCAGTGGTAAAATCGCTTAAGAAACAGAGTCAGTCTGTTGGCGACGATATTACCAAGATCGAGCAGGTTGCGACTATATCTGCCAATAACGACAGCTTAATAGGAAAGCTCATCGCTCAGGCGATGGATAAGGTAAAAAAAGAGGGTGTTATTACCGTCGAAGAGGCTAAAGGTATCGATACGGAGGTTAAAGTTGTTGAAGGAATGCAGTTCGACCGCGGATATATCTCTGCATATTTTATGACCAATCCAGATAAGATGGAAGCCGTTCTCGATTCTCCATATGTTCTCCTCACAGACAAGAAGATCTCTACGATGAAAGATCTGATGCCTATCCTGGAGCCGGTTGCTCAGGCAGGAAAGTCGTTGCTCATAATTGCAGAAGATGTGGACGGGGAGGCTCTTACCACGCTGGTAGTAAACCGCCTTCGCGGAACACTCAAGATTGCCGCTGTAAAGGCTCCCGGCTTTGGAGATCGTAGAAAAGAGATGCTCGAAGATATAGCAATTTTAACAGGCGGAACCGTTATCTCAGAAGAGAGAGGTCTTCGTTTGGAAGATGCTACTGTAGAGATGTTGGGCCGTGCCGAAAAGATATCTATCGATAAAGAGAATACAACCATTGTAAATGGTGTGGGCAAAAAAGCCGATATCGACAAAAGGGTTGCACAGATTCGCAAACAGATTGATACCACAACCAGCGATTACGACCGCGAAAAACTTCAGGAGAGACTTGCCAAGTTGGCAGGAGGAGTTGCCGTTATCTATGTAGGGGCTGCTTCTGAGGTAGAGATGAAGGAGAAGAAAGACCGCTTTGACGACGCACTCAGCGCAACGCGCGCAGCTATCGAAGAGGGGTTTGTTCCGGGAGGCGGCGTAGCATACGTTCGCGCTATCGAAGACCTTAAGAAACTAAAAGGAGAGAACGAGGATGAGGCAACAGGTATCGCTATAATTGCCCGCGCTATCGAAGAGCCGCTTCGTATGATTGTTGAAAACGCCGGAGTAGAAGGCAGTATCGTTATCCAGAAGATAAAAGAGGGTAAAGTCGATTTCGGATACAACGCCAGAACAGATAAATATGAGGAGTTATTCAAAACAGGTGTTATCGACCCTACTAAGGTTACCCGAATTGCTCTTGAAAATGCCGCATCGGTAGCGGGAATGTTTCTTACAACAGAGTGTGTCCTCGCTGAGAAGAAAGAGGAGACCCCGGCAATGCCTCCGATGCCTGCAGGCGGAATGGGCGGAATGATGTAATTGATAATTAATCAATATTTTAATGGGAGACTGTCTTCAATGTGAGGCAGTCTTTTTTTTGTAGAGGTTGATAATATAATACTCCCAGAAATTCAGACCAGTGTGTAAATTTAATAGAAACGATTAAATTTGAACATTATGGGCAAACGACAAAGGTACAGTGCGGCCTTTAAAGCACTGGTAGCGATTGCCGCCATTAAGGAACAGGAGACCTTGAGCGAACTCTCCAGGCGGTTTGGAATTCATCCACAGATTATCTCCAACTGGAAGCGGGAGCAGGTC